>Ga0056128_1000840_pt1 | contig 30941 bp, 16 predicted proteins | sample WorMetLIZISLAND2_FD_71113 | JGI IMG/M metagenome (GOLD analysis project Ga0056128, IMG submission 71113) | Marine gutless worms symbiont microbial communities from Max Planck institute for Marine Microbiology, Germany - Olavius geniculatus... ...
CGCACTAGTGAGCAGAAAATTACTAGTGGTAGATCGCCACTTTATCTAATTACATTTATCACATTATTAATGTAAGAATGCAGCCATATTTCTTCACTGCATTACCAGGACTGTGGTTGAAACTTAAATATCAGTCACATTGTTATCAACTACCAAATTTATTCAAAAACAATATATTTTTAAGTCTGTGTTACAAAGAAACAGATATGGCTTGAGATGGACTCTGGTACAATGCTGAATAAGCCTGATTTAAATAGGTGATAGTGTCGTGGCATGGTCTAGTGACTAGCAGGAACATAAGTTCTACCATGTACCTAATAATGTGCCTACCGGATATACCTCTAGCAATTTTCCAGTGCTAACAGCAAGATCGCCGATCTACCGCTAGAATTATTGAATATGAAAGGTCTACTTGATGATCCAACATGATGACAGCTGGCAATGTGTCTGCTTGCAATATATAAATCAAAGAAAACTATAGACAGCAGGTGTTGAAAACTGATCACAATTGGCAGTCAGTTATTGTAAGTCTTGTTAGGAAACTAGGGAAAACATGACTAATGCAGTCAACTACTAAATAAACCGCAAAGCTGCAAAGCAACGGCTAATCAAATGGTTAACAGAATTAACTTGAACCACTGTCATACTATGTTAAACACCTGCTGAGCAAGTACAAACATGCTTGCACAAACTTCAAACTAACGGACAAACTAATGGACATAAAGGCATCAATCGAAATAAAATCATCACAAGTTGCACCGCTCCTATCAAAAGTGCAGAATACTATAAAAGCCACAAAGGCAATAATTATGTGCACACGGTGCTATCTACACTGTTTCATAAAAAACCGGACCCCCTAAGGCAGGTCGGCATAAATTTAAAATAAGTTCGCCTAGAATGATTTTTCACACAGTGCACTGCCATTCAGTTGCGGATTCATTGTGCTTGAAAAGTTCGGCATGGGCCGAGCACCAGCTGCACGGTTTCAATGGCAACCAGAGCAGACGACAGTTAAGATCTGGGCTGACTTGGAACAGACGATTGTGGACGAGGCCATCGACCAGTGGAGTAAACGACTCAAAGCCTGCGTCAAGGCCAAAGGACAACATTTTGAACATTTACTATAACTTTAGTCGTACGTGTAGATTGCTTGTACCAACTTTTTTTTGATATTAAAGCCGTTTTCTTGAAGTTATAACAAGAAGTTTCAGGGTCCGGTTTTTTATGAAACACAGTGTAAGTTCAGATCAAAACAGTGTAAAGCTGAAACATGTAAGGTAGCTAAAATAGTACAGACTGCAGAAATCTAATAGCAAACATTCTTGGATGGACTTCTCTAAAAACTGTTCGTTCGTGATAGTTTTAAAAACAACGAAAATTAGTCCGGAGAAACGCCGTAAAACTGAACTGTGTAAAATCCGAACGCGCAGCTGGAATGAACAATCAACGACTTATTGTGAACAAATGTCAAATGATTGCAATAACAAGATGCAGAAGAGACAAGGTCACGCAGTCAAGCACGGTTGTATGACATTTCACATGAACCACTGTAGCTTAACTTCCTGCTTCGACCCTGCTCACAACTTCTTTCTTTGACTTCGACCTCATCTGCAGTTGCCAACAACAACAACAACATGCTTAGTAAAAGGTTAAAGGTTATTCACAGCTCTTAACATATGGTAACTCATCTCACAGCCATGAAGCATCACCTGCCATATAGGATCACACAGCGCTAGATGCCACCCAAAACAAGTGAACATGCCCTGCCTTAACCCCAGCCAAACAGGCCGGTACTCTATAATCTATGCCAAAGAGATGAAAGACTGAGCTGACTCTAGTGGTTGGTTAAATACCAAAATTAATATTATTAATATTAGGTACACCTGGTAAGCACTCCACAGTGGAAAACTGGCTTAACATTCAAATGATTAAACAGCTATTTATTCAACCAAAATTGTAAAGTAAAGTTTACAAAATTGACTTGACTAATTGATCAAGTGCAGCTGTTGATCAATTCAGTCTGGCTCAGCCAGTTTTAACTGAGACTATTTTTCTATGCTTGGCCTGCAGAGCCCTTAAATGCACCCATATGGGGGCAAATGACTGACATCAGTAATATCTCTCAACATTTGACACATGGTTTACGGCTTACATGGCGAGAAGGAGAAGCTGGATTTGCTGGCGACGAGTGGCCAACTGAATACAAAGAATGTCCAACGTAGTACACTGGAGGCCAAGGATTGTAGTAGTACATGTTGGCGGCGTTGTAATAATTAGCTGGCAGCACGGAAGTTACAGGACGATGCATCCACCTCCAGCTATCAGCTACAACAAACCATTTCAGTCAGTTAAGTGCCAATTCTGCTGCTGTAAAACATGCAAACAAATACAGCTATGATAAACTATCACGATAAACTAGAGACCTTGGGGCAGCCCACAGTAAAGACTTCGTGATCGTAGCTTGCAACATTTTGATACAGATCACGAGTGTGACAGACGGACAGATGGACAGACAGACAGACACCAAGACGATGGCTAAGACGCGTGAAGCATTCTGCTTTCACGCGTAAAAAGCACTCAAAAAGCTTAAACCTCAACCAAGGACTGTGCTTTATTTTTAGCTCTGTACTGGAATAACAGTAAAGTAGCTGAAAATAAGTAATCCTTTAAAGTTTAAGGGATTCGTTTGTCAGCACGTAAATCTTAACAAATTGGTCCTTGAGAATCATCCTTGAAATAACTTTTCTATACTGTACACTCTTGACAGTCAGAGATAAACAGATACAAGTGAAAACATTACCTCCCTTCGACAGAGGTAATTACTAAAAAAAATTAACCATCAATATTACAAAAATTAATAACTTACTAGCTGGAGCGCTTGATGGCAACATCAGTGTGCTATTCTGGTACACATTACTTTTCTCTGACTGCTTGGATGAACCAGACTTAGTTGTGGCAATTGGCACCAGCTTGGTATATGCAAACTTAACAGGAACAACTACCGTTGGCATACTGGGGGTGACAATGACTGGCATGGGCTGCAGTGGCACTTTGTGCAGTTTTGGCACACATTTGAACGGCCGAGCTAGCGGATTGAGCTTGGACATGTCAGTAGTTGACAACTGATTTGACTGACAGCTGTCCACGGCTGGAAAGTTCTCGAATGATGGGCTCACAGGAGAATGCTTGTCTTCAACACAGCAGCTTTCGTCTTTTTCGGCACCATCTAAGCTTAGCGTTACTGCTTCGTCTGACAAGACATTCTGAACGACACTTAAAACGACTCGCTCTTCTTGCTTGGAAAGTACATCTTCATCTTCTGATAGCTTTCCATCTTCGGCAACATCTGACGGACTTAACGCCGAAGACGATGAAGCATCGATGTCACTTCCTTCACTCCACCATTTCTCATCTTCGACAATACTATACAATGGCGACGTACTGGCACTGCTCAACGAACCCGAAGCATCGCTGAAGTGACAAGGATTTGTGAAGAGGCCAGATGAATAGTCAAACAGCGGCGGAATCGAGAGACAACTTGCTATACTTGAGCGGTCATAAAACCCGGCAGGCGTTTTAAGCAGATTCTCTGCGGAATCATCAGCAAATGATCGATCTGCTACAGAATTTGTCCTTGATATCTGACAATGTAACCTCGCACGCTTGCTTCCTTTTTCAACCGAGGCAGGTGTTTTTGCCACTGTTTTGGTTTCGGTGCACGTGACCTGTTCATCAGAACATTCAGACTCGGAAACTGTATCGACGAAATGAGTTGTACTGTCAAAAACATCATAATCACTTCTCTGACTGTCAAGTTCGTATTTATCACTTGCAGCTCTGTCAAACAGCAAATGTTTGAGAAAACTATGATCAGATTTGTCAAGATCGGCTAGAAAATCCTTGTTTGAAATGAGGAGCTCGCTCTTCAGCACATCAGAAAGCCAATCAGAATGGAATGACTGCTTTTCATCCATACCGCAAACCTGCAAAAACAGACGCACCGAATAACTCATCAAAATACCAACAGGAATTTAGTTTCTAGATTTATCATCACTATCAAAAACAGCGCCAAAACACAACGAGACCTAGTCACGAAGGAACAAGTGAACCTACTTCTTGAAGACCTGAACACGCGCAATACATTTAATTCGCGGCTCAATTTTAGTAAACAATCCACTAATCCCGCCTAACCAACAGTCTACAGACTAGTCGGAGGCCATCGTTTGGGAAGACGAGACTCTTCAGCGAAGTGTGTTTATAGTGCAGTTTCAAAAGCACTCAGTGACACCCGCCCTGTCATTCACGTGGAACAAAAGGAGCGAAAATTAACCTGCGAGTTTTCCGCCGGTAAAGACTGACAACTATTAACGACGACACCAATCATTTCTTTTTTTACGTATCACCAACATTGACTGCCAAAATCCGCGTGATTCTGTGTGCTAACTAGTTAATGTGCTTAGTTATAGTAAGCATGAAGCATGACTCACATACACACGCCTCTTCCGGCCTTTGTTGACTGCCTACGTGGAACTGCGCCAGCGGGCCGCCTTCGATGACGTAGCGCGGGCACGTTGCGCTACTGTAAAACACAGGCCAATGCCAATTTTGAGCTATCAAATGTTGCAAAAGAAACCGTTAAAGGGCCACATTAATGCGTAATTTAACAGAGACGCTCAACTAATGTAGATTTTGTTGCAACAGTATGAGATACATGTAGTTTTTCTTTGAATTTGTAACTTGGTCGTGTTTAGCATGCGTCCCGTGTTTTATGTTATCTTCAGCGAAACTGAGATCACGTGGTCCTTCGTTTACGACGTAATCCAGAGTCAACCTGTCTTTTAGCTAGAACACTCTGGCTAAATAGGTGCTCTGTGGTGCGCAGACGACGAAGTACACAATACGATGAACAGTTTACTAATCTTAGTATACCAGAAATCCTAATAGGTTGTTTATGTCAGTTATACGTTCATTAATCACGCATAAATCGGTCTGTTTCGCTATGGTGCGATCAGCTGATGACCATTCTGCCATTCTCATTCTTAATTTAATTCATTAGACCCGAGACTGCAGTAAAGCGTTCGTCAAAAAAAGACTAAATGACGATTTTACATTTATACTGTTTTTGCACCATTATGTTGTCTGCCCTCAGAAATAACTGGTTTAACTTGGCAAATTTTTGTTGCACGCTTTTAGTTAGTTATTATTGCTCAAGTACCAGCTAGCTCTCAGTACGTTCTTTGTGAAGTTGCATCTTGTCCAAAAAATTCTATTAGTTCCATGAAATGGAGAAGCAAAGAAACAACAAATGCCAAGGTATCAACGACCTGTATTCAGCAAAAGGTGCAAAACCAACACACAAGAATAAATATCACAGAAAAATCAAATGTACACAAATTCATCATAGAAGAATTACTTCAGCTATTTATGTTTGCAAAAACGCATTCATTTAAACATGGCAAACTTTCAAATCTCTTGTGTCATTTGAACAATAATGTTCTGCACAGTTTAAAGGAAAATCAACTGTGAATGCACACACACAAAGTTATGAATGGTGTCCAAAATATATAAACAGGTAAAAATACAAATTAGGTGGAAGTTACCAAAAAAGCAAAGAAAACTTGGTGGAGATTAAAGGCCAACAAAAGTATATTAATCTAGCGACATCACGGGTTAAAAAAGTAGCCGCTCAGAAAGTTGCAATTTTTGCGGCACACTGCAAATTTGCGACAGATTTTCCAACAGCCTAAATTTAGGGGAGCAGTTAGGGGGCAATTCCACTCTGGCTCCCTGCCACGATGCCACTGAAATAATCTTCTGGGCCTTTTCACAATGACTACAAGAAAAGCCCAGCTAATGCAAAAGGGAACGTGCAACAGTGGTGCATGTTTGAAAACCCAGTGTGACCAAAAGCTCACCTATTCTGGCAACATTTCTTTTACACTTGCCAGACGGCACGACTGGTCTCGCTCAGCCGTATTGGCTTAAAATCGCAAATTTTCCCCACCCCTCTCATCTAGCGTCCTTGCTTGGGGTGACCCCTTTCGAATTTATGAAAAAAGCTTTATGGATCCTGAAACTAGAGTCTTCCAGGCAGCCGACGGTGAAGAGTTGGTGACAACAGCTTGCATCGTTTTTGACTGAATCACCCGTGTAATTGGACGGACAGATGGACAGTGATGCAGTAGCTGCTGTTGCACGTAAAAATGATGGTTTACTCACACAGAAATCAACTGATCTGAAAAACATGCTCTTAGCCTTTCACAATGTTAACAAGGTAAACAAGAAGTTAAGTAAATAAAACAAATGATGAGAATAAACTTATGTTTTATGTTGATAGTAACTACTAAAACTGGTTTTTATCACTAACTCCGGAGAAACATTGTAGCTAAGGGCATGAGCGTATATATTAACGACAATGACGATTGGAGATCTTCTGAAAGTGAACTTACTTCAGGTATTTCCTAATTTCACAGACAAGCTACAAGCACTTCAGAGCGAAAGTATAGAATCGTATAGCATACATCTCAGTTTTCCTAAAACGAGTAAGGACAAAAAAATCCAAAAAACGAACTAAGCAACAAAACATCAAACGTGCAAAGTTCTAAACAACTACATCACATTACACGTGAAATTGACAAGATGACAATCGTTCGAGAACAACAATGCTGTGCACACAGCAGTGCATGCAAAAACCATAAAACTTCTAATACAAGGCCTCTATTAGCCTAGAACACCCAACTTGTAATAAGAAACCCAGCTTCTATTTAAAACCTGGTTTGTATTCAGGGATTGCATTCTGCTGTGCTAAACTTCTCCTGAATACAGCGTGCTATACTACAAAGCATTTAAGTTTCATTTTGTGCAATCAGTTTATCCCACGATTTACTTCTGCACTGTCCAAACCACTTATTTAGAAGACAACGTCACTATCAGCATAAAACCCGACAAGTTGTTACGAAGTGGACACACAGCTTGAATAGGAGACCTGGCTAATTTGAGACTCGGCCTGCATTAGAATTTTTATGGTACAACATCCAGTAGTCAGCAGACAGTAACTCGGAAACAGGTCATAAGCCATATTTCTGTTTTGTTTTGCTCAGCAGAACTTGATCGACTGGAAGCTGAGCCAGCTGACGGAAAACGTCTTCAATTTCTGAAACAAAATGCAGCCAAGTTAACGCACTCAATACACCAAACAGCGGATCAACTACATCTAATTATTTCAGTGACGTAGCTGAGTCTATTTAGTCCAAGTTAAAGTACAATGGCTTGCCCGAGTCCAGTGAGTTTGATGGGAAAATGGTCATAAAATTTGGTATTCACAATCAATGGCAGATCCAGAATTTTGAAATAAGGGGGTGGGCAGTACGGGGCATGGACTGGGGAAACCCTGTACCCCCTTCCCCCAATTTTTTTTTAAAGATTTCATGCAGAAAAATGTGCATGTGGATAATGTGCACTTGGATATAAAATGAATCTAATGAATGGAAGGTGGGGGTGCCCCCTGAATCCACCACTGTTCATAATCTGATAATGTGGTGAAAAACTACATAACAATGTTCGAAACTAGAAACTACAAACTAGAATGCCTATAACATTGCAAGCAATGCCAGCTAACACTACTACAAATTACAACTTGGCAAAGCAAATGGTCCAACGATAATAAGATGTGAACTAAAATGTATATATCTGCAACGTTTTCTTAACTACTGCATAGCTGCATGGATGACACAGTACTTGATAAACATGCAGACTTCCACAGGAACCGGCAAATTGGCACAAGCTGTTTCTTAAAACTACACAATAACTGTCTTAGTTTACAAATTTTCAAATCTCAATCCCTGACCTCAGTAACTGCACGACTTTTGAAAATATTTGCGACCATTAACTTCTGGCATGCATCAACAGGTCAATCAAGAACTTGCCTTTCTTTTCGGCATCAGACAGGAACAAGACGATGGTGTCGAATCTTGGTAGTGTCGAGATTTCGCGCAGAAACTCGTAGGCTTTGCAATGATCACCTGCAAATCAGTCTGATGTACCGACATTTATCACAGATAACACACATACTGATAACTGGTGCAAAATTTAAACAAGCATCTTATTTAAACAACTAAACAAATTCTGCATACTTGTACCAGGCATGAACATGAAGATTAAAGACCACATTCTGAAACAACTACACAGCGACACCAGCTAATTCTTCTTTTTACGTGCAAAAGCAGCTACTGCTTTCAGTGCATCTTAGCCATCGAATTCTGTCTGTCCGTCCGTCTGTCACACGGGTGGATCAGTCAAAAAAGGTGCAAGCTAGAATTACCAAATCTTCACCGTCAGCTGCCTGGAAGACTCTAGTTTCAGGAACCATAAAGCTTTTCCATAAATTCGAAGGGGGTCACCCCGAACAAGAGCGCTAAATGAGAAAGGAATGCGCAAAATCACTAATAGGAAGTCGTACACTGGCTCTCGATAGGCACCGAATTCAATGACCTTGAATGACCTTGAACGCCAAAATGGGTTTTATGGATTTTTTGGCAATTTTGGGCTGCAACACAAGTCTACATCATTCACAAGGTGGCACCATGGAACTATCATTATGCGATCCAGATAGAGAATTTGGTATTTGTATATTAACTTAGCGTGAACACCCCAATTTTGAGCTAAACTACTGAACTGGAACTGCTATAGGCTTTCGCGCATCTTGTGAGCATTAGCTCAAATTTCTTGTTATTAACTGGAATGTAACCTGACATATGCAACAGAGAGTGACATTACTTCTATTTGCTGACTGTCTCTTGTTTACAAAACTACACTACAGATTAAGAGGTAAATTGCCCTTCTGGTAGCAAACCAGCAACCAAACATGAAGTGGATGGTATAGCCATTTGAAATTCTTCAAGATGTTGTCACACATTAGGAACATAAAGCACAATGAGTAAAGTGACATCAGGGAGTGATTTACCTCTCATAATGAGATGACTGCAACAGCGTACAAGCAGAACGAGCAGATTACCTTCGAGCTTATTACTGATCACTGCAGCAACAGGCACACAGATAGGTTGTAATTGTCAACTGTTCTTAATACATAAATTGGTAAAAACAGGGAGTAATATGGATACACTAACTAGCAATGGATCATTATGAAGCACGGAATAAATGCATGCACTGTTGCTGAATTTAGCTATTTTAACGTAACAAAGCAGAGTGAGTGAGTGAGTAGGGTTTAACGTCCCACCTGACACAGTATAGGTCATTTCGGGGATGGCCTTTCCAGGCAGAATGTACACAAACACATAATAATGGAACAGTAAGTTTAACCTTTACAGAAACACAAGAAAGTTCAGGAGATAGTGAAAACAGATCAGGGGTTCATTGTTTGCATACACACTGCGATACAAAATACTGCCAACAGACAGCAATCGCTGACTGTAATGGCACATATCTGCTAAGGAGAAAGCAACTACACTGTAAGTCTAGTTAACATTTTGTCATTTTTCCCTTGAACGTTGCAGGCCAGATTATAGCCCTTTGAGGCTCAGATATGGGCACTAGTCCTGTGTGCAGGAAGTGCAACAGTTATACAAACAATAAATAAAACTAGTGATTCTTTATAACAAAAGAACACTAGAACAAACAGTTGCTGATTTAACTTTAAAAAATGCTGATGCAGGCACTTCCACAAATATGTAAGGTGATATAAAATTGGAAAATGATGGTGAGATTTAGATTAATTAAAATAGAAGCAAAATACATTTAGAAATGACTTGATGCTTATAGTTTTTTTATGAAATCGTAAACAAAGTAAAGAAATAATTAGTGACGAACGTACCTTTAGGTATGTCCGATGGCTGAATCTGGTCCAAGACGTTCACGTACTGTTCAATGTCAGTCGTTCCCTTGAGGCCGTTCCACACCTGCATGAACTCGAAGGCCGTAACTTTGCTGAGCTGCGGAGGCTGAGATGAGTGAGATATAGATGAGGAGGATGAAGTACTTGATGAAGATGCTAATGCATTGATGGAGTTGTTATCAGTTCCAGCAGATGCAACAGCAGCCGAATCACCAGACCCACTGGGAGACTTAGAATTACTGTTGCCAGCTTTATACAACAACACCGATTACATAACAAACTTTTCAAAATGGAAAAAATTTACTCAGTACTGGTTATAAAAATTATTATTATTACTGTAAAACAGTTAAAAAATAAAATAACATTAACAAATTAAAGATAATTTGAAACACACAGTCAGATAAGTTAGCAATGACTTAATTTGCTGATGCATTTTTAAAACAAAAATCAGGTATGGCAGACAGATCTAGCATTGTTTTGGTTGCACCTTGGTGTCAGAAATTCGTTAGAAAACCTTTTTACTTGAACACGGTATATAACAACTGACGCTTGCCACTGCAGTTACAATGTCATAAAAAAGCTGTCATGCACAAGTAAATTAGTTCTCATCTGGATGAAAGAATTTTTCAACTTGGTAAAGGCTTGCACTCCCTGAGGCTTTATTAGCATTATTTACTGGTCTGAGTGACAAATGCAAATTCACACAGAGTAGCCAAACCGTATAATTATTAAGTACAAAAAATATTTTAGATAGTGACCAATCTAATGTACTCGCACGGATTATTTTCTCGTGTATTCTCTTAACTGCTTTTTAGTTCCTTTCTTTTCACACGCAAATGACGGCATCGGTCACGTGACCATGCATCTATCTAGCACCGTTATGGAGGTATGGCGCCTCAAAGATAATGGGGTCACAAGTTTGACCTTTTGACGTCACGTGATGTCATCGGTCATGTGACCACTCGACTTCCAGGGGTAGTCCATAGTGACTATGCGTCTATCTAGCACTGTTATGGAGATATGACCGTTTGAAGTTCTTCCAGGAAGGCTCTTCCAGGAACAGAGGTCAGTCGTTGGTCGGTCAATCCTCAATATTACACTGATCTTATATACTACTCTTCGCTATGTTAGGAACGTAGCCCACGAGGGGTAAAAACCAACTAATATATACAACACATACAGCTGTAACATTCACAACAGTTGACAATTTAAACAAAAATAAAAAAATAGATGTACTAAAATACAGTACATTTTTACGCAATTTAAGCAGTAACAGAAAACAAAGTTCTACTAAAGCATTAAGACTAGCCTGGTGGATGGCTGAGTGTAACCTTCTTGCTACAAGGCACTACATTGACCATAGCTTCCTCCTCATCAGACGAATTATCGACTTCTTCAATATGAACTCGCTGTCGATGTTTGCGCAAGCATGCCTGCAAACGCTTCTCGCGCTGCAATAATACAAATATATGCATACGTGTTTGTTAGCTGAGAAAAGAAAAGGATGCTATTTTTATGAAACACTGTGTAATAACTATAGAGTTTTACAAGCTCTTGGCTTAGAGACGGGCACGCTCTACACATGTCGTGATGGTTATTATGACTTACCGCTTAGCCACAATACATCCGCTACAGATGACGATAGATGACGATGGACGACAAACATGCCAAAGTAGTGCATCAACATCTTTCAAAGACGGACGGATGGACGAACGGGAAAGATCTGTAATGCAGCCTGTTAGGAAGGCCGGAAGAGTTTCAAACAGTTTATAAGCAAGTCTGTTGCAACACTTCGTCAGTGCAAGTAAAGTTGAAACAAAGAGTCTATCCACGGTAGGGTAGGACAATACAATCCCTCTCACAGCGACTGGCTAGTGGTCCAACGTTGGCCTAATGGCAGCATCTGGACTGGTCATGCTGCACAGTTAAAATGCTGACTGCGGAATGCGGAAACGCCAGCCACTGCTGATAATGATAATGTGTTGCCTGCAGCGCGACTGACTGACCGTCTGCCCAAACTTCTGCCAGTCAACAGATTTCGCGCTTTCACATTTTGCAGTTAGCACTTTAGCTGCAAGCTGGCGTCGACCCTCCAACCATATTCGCATTGCCATGGTCAGAGCAACACATACACAGCCACATCCACTCTTGGTGATCTTGGAGAAAAAATAATGACTAGCTTAGTGCCCAGTGCGTGCCAGTCAACAGTAAACTGAACAAGCAAAATTACAATGTATGAATGTTTATATTATTAAAAAACTGCAATCAGTGTCAATTACCATCACTAAATACCACAACTTTTCTTTTTTTCTGTATTATTCTATCATATTCCTATTGAAAGATGATGTGGTTATTACTACTTTAACGCAGCAGACAAAAGACAATTATATTGTGCACTCTAGATATGACTAGAAAAATGTTAGCACAGTGCTTTTTCTATGACTCTTTGTTTTCAAGTTAAAAGTTGCATGGGTCAGGGAGATAGACAAGACATGAACTGCAGCCTAGTAGTATGGCTTAATAATAATACCATGGCAGAGCACAGATATTACTAGTTCTAGCTTCTCCTACATGAATATGACACTAGTCATTGACCAAGAAAGAGAGCGAGAAAAAATATATGGACAACATGAAAGTGGACTGCATTGACATGGACTGGAGTTATCCATCACAGCAGCTACGGAGTTCAGAATGTATTTTACACAGACTGGCCAGAATCAGAGCTGTCAGTGTGCAGATCCTGCATCCTCATCAACAAGGCATTTAGAAAGTCAAGTAAGTAAGTAAAATGACTGCAAAGCATACTTCCTCTTCCTTGCTCTTGAGCACCAGCTGGAGCTCCTTCTTGGCGGCCGAGTTGGTTGGATCAATCTTCAACAGAGTCTCAAGGTCCACCATGCTCTCTTCATACCTCTGCAGCATCTGCATGCATCATTCCATTCAACACGGTATTCAGTTTCCATCCAGTGGTAATGGCCCACCATAGCACAAGAAGATGCCATAGCAGAGGTCTGCCATAAGATTGGGGTTAGGTTTGTAAGTTAGATGTTGTTGATAGTGGCAGTAGTAGTAACAGTGGTGGTGGTCTGGCATGGTGGTGTTGCTAAGCTTCACTATGGCGGACCTTCGATGTGGCATCCCCTTGCTATAGAAGGCCCACAGATATATACATTAAAAAATTCTAGATACTAGACCGTAGGTTCAGTCTGTTACAAAAAAGCGTCACTTTGTAACTGACCTCTCCGTCTCAGATGCTTTGCGTGGAAGTACAAATTTTTCGTAACACATTTACTATTTTTTTGCACTGCAAGCTACTTTACATGACTATGTAAAATTTCAAGCACTTTGTGCTGAATTGGAAAAAAAATTATTACGCACATTCACTCAACATGCACATGGCACTGGTTGCTGATGTGGCATTACATAAGCTGATGACTAACGCTATCATGCATTTTACTGTTTGTAACTGAATGCCACACAACAAAACGAATTTTAATCATATGCTGCGAATAATGGTTAGTGAACACAAATAAATCGTAATCAACACTACATTATAAAAAATAAACGCCCAACTATTTTATATTCATTACAGACGAATCATCACAATGCATGCTGGGCAGGAAGAAAAAACATCGAAGACGTTGGGTTTAGTGGGCGGTGCTGCCGCTGTGAGCGGGCCACGATCCATCCATGGTCCACAAGGAATTTTCACGAATATCTGGTGCACTAAGTACACGTTTTCAAAATTCTTAGAAAAATATGTCTTAAGATGATGCCTGAGATGCTGAGATTCTGAGTCAGTATTAAGGTTCAGAAGCCCCCCCACACACACTTTCCGGCTACAATCAACTTTCATTCAGCACTAAATTTTCTTTACAAAAACTGTATTTTCACCCAGTCACCATCCCAAAGGACAAAGCCAATCAACTGATAAACCATACAACAGTAATTACAATACAGAGGTAAGCCGGTGAAAAGAGTCGAACCTTGTATGCCTGTGCTCGCCGGAACAATGCTTTGACATTATGAAACTCCAATGACAAAGCATGGTTGCAGTCACTCAGCACAGAGTTGTACTGCAGCGTATCAACACAACAAATCTTATGATAAATATCTCTGCTATATTTATCATTTACAGCACACAAATTCCTAAAAAAATCAGCCTCAAACATTCACCTGCATTTGCCAGAGGCCACAAAGGCTTCCCTCTTGCAACTGTCTAAACCGTTTATTTTTAATATTTAGCAATTAAATGAAACACATGATACGAAAACAAATGCATCTCAAGTTAATTTACCTGCTATGTTCTACTTAAGCTTAAGCTGCAATAATAATATAAGTTTCATAATTTTTACAATGTACATCTGACAAGTTACAAAACAACCGCCAACATATCCAGGCATAACCAATTAAGTATGCAGTGAAACGCTTACACAAAATGATTCCAGCATGCAATTGCTGCTGTTGGGCTTTAGTACCGTCAAATTTTTCACTAATTGGTATATTGTTTTTCTGCATTTACTCCAAGTTAGGTCAAGTACAGCAATAAATACTAAGCACTGTTGGCAGAGGACTGACTACAGCTGAATGACATTAGGTTTGTTGAACCATTAGCATTATAGCACTGAGTGCTCCCCTGGGCCAGTAGCCGTGCAATTAGCATCAGAGCACTGAAGGGCCGCCACAGACAGAAAATTGACATACCTCACTAATGCGTAAGTAACACAGAGCACGGTTGGTATAAGGCACAACTCGATCAGGGCATAACTCAATGCACTTTGTGAACAAATCGATAGCTTTAGTAAATTCACCCTTTAACAGCCGACACAATAAAACAAATTAGATCAAACTATGCTAATCATGTTAAAATCGAATCACTTTAATTACTTGCAAAAGCAACTTATTTTGGAAATCAATACAAATACAACTTTTGAACTGAATCAAAGATTGTAATGATATTTGCTGTATATGTGGTGTGAATCATCTTCTGCAAACCATGTCAATCTGATGAAAAAATTGGCTCAGTTCCAGAGATGTAGAATTTTTCCTAGAAGATTGTTTTTGTTGGCTCCTCGTGTAAAATGTAATCATAAAATCAACGTGATTACGTTGTTTCTGGATTAGGACAATGTAAAATATGCAAAATCAATAAAACACGACATTCGGATAACATAAAACGTGCAGAATTGACAAAATACAACCATCAGCAAATGAGAGTTACTTTAGAGAAGAGGGCATTTCCTTCAGTTCGGCAAGTTTCGAAGGTCGTCTCGTTGGACGCAGCAAACTCGTTGGCTGATGAGGACTTAGTCAATGACGACAGACTCGATGAGGAAGGAATAGATGGAAGCTTATCCCTCCAGCCCGGCCCATCCAATTGCTGCAGCACTGCACTGCACCTGCATCACACAAAACACTCAATCCTGTGCTCAGTATTCTTACAGCCTATGCTGAACTTGTGTCTGGCCTACAAGGATGTCATTGTCAATGTCAACATTAGGCTTACATACCACAATATCATGAAGCACCTCTGTCGCACTGAATACGCTAGTATCTTGCTAAAAATAGTTTCTAAGCTGCACCTAAGCTACTGCTGCAAGATGCTTCGACCGTGGGCATTCATTGATAATATTATAAGGATTATGCGTGATATCATTTATTTAATGATGCAGGGAGAAAACAGTTCAGATTGTATACTCAACACATATTAGTGAATTTGACTCATATCAACTAAATGCATCAAAATAGCTAAGAATTTTCCACTTTATGTGGTCCTCAGAATTTTCATTGTGCTATAGAATTTGGGAAAATCCTGCTAAAATCTCACTCTGCTTAGATCTGTCTAACTGCTGGAGCACTGCAATAAATCTGCACAACACAAAAATTCGACAGTCAATGCAATGTACAGCGGAAAACACAAAAATAACTTATAAATTAAAAAAGTAACTTAAAAAATGAAATAACTTATCAATTACGCCATCAGGAAAGCTTCCATCCCACTGTTGTTTTTACAAATTTTGGGTGATCTAAAACTTTTAGTTTTCAAGCTAAAAGCCTTTATGAGACAGACTGACGGACAAGACCCATACTGAGGCCTAAAGGGGCCAAATTTTCGAAACTTTCCTAAGACATTTTCCAAAGACCTTCCTATGTCAGATGATTTAGAAATTCCAAAAAAGTTTTCTTTTCCGAATTTTCGACGGCTTTCTTTGCGTTTCCAAAGAAATTCTTTCCTTATCTTCTTAAACTAATTCAAACAATCAGTTGCGTTTATACCAACCATGTGACATAATCACCTCAGTTTCAAAACTTCTTAGGAAAACTTCTTATCTTGGCACATCAACGGGTAATGCAATTTACACATCGCTTCATTGTTTAAGTTGACCAAACGTCAATTTGCTTTACTTACTCATTGTTGATTTTACCGCAGCATCACACAAATAACATGTGTGTCAACATTGCATACTTTTTACAAATTTTATTTCATTGCACAGCTTTCTCCGTGTATGACAAGGTTAGTGCTTTCCTACATATTTGCCTAAATTCTTCCTAAGAAGTTTCTAAAGAAGTTTAGAAAATTACGTACCCTTTCTCAAAATCTTCTCTGGAAGATCTTCTCAAATTCTTCTAAAGACATCTTCTAAAGAAGTTTCGAAAATCCGCATACTTTCTTTGGAAAAAGAAGTCTTCCAGAGATCTTCCTAAGAAGTTTCGAAAATTTGACCCCAGATAACAAAAGTGATTGCAACAATTTTGCTACAATGCAACTGCACTGAGAATACATTACCGATCTGAGCCCTGCTGTGCAATATCACTGTTGCTTGTTAGATTCAGCACCGTTCGGTAATCAACAAATGCTTTACGATACCTGTCAGACAATAGCACACAAGCCATATCATGTTATCAAGCAACCTATAGAATGTAAGTCAAACATCAGTGAACAAAACCTGATTTCATTTTTTTCACCCAAGCACACTCACTCTTATCAGTAATAGAGATGGTAGAAAGAAAATCTCTAAGTTACAAAAAGTACGCGTACAACTACAGCTATGAACTTTATAAATGAATACAAATGTTTGACGTAACCCAAAAATACAACACAGTTATAACAGTACAAAGTGCATCACACTTTCAGGTCTATTCAGACTCACTTTTCGAGTGCCTCAAATGCCATTGCACGCCGCAGCAGAAGTTTGGTTGAGTCTGGACACAGTGCAAGTGCATTATCACAGTCGGAGATGCAACCCTGGCAGTCACCGAGCTTCATCAGACAGGCCGCTCTGTTGCTGTATAGCACCGATAAACCAGATGCATTGCCAGAGCCTTCTGTGTACAAACAAAATGTACATCATAAGTCAAAAAACTAGCCATTAAACTCTTGTCCATATCTTTACCAAATATTAATCAATTTTTGTAATCCTTTTACTGGTAGACTCAGTAAAGTGAGTAAGTGAATGATCCCACCCGACACAGTGTAAGTCATTTCAGGAACGGCCTTTCCAGGCAGGATTGCACATACACATAATAACAGAACAAAAAGTTTAACCTTTGCAGAAATTTTAACCTTTATAAAACACAAAACACAAATAACGACCTAAACCTAAAATTGTAGGAACTGGCCATTATAACTGTGCATATTGTAACGGTAATGGCAGTTCTAACAATCTTCCCAAAGACTGCTGACATGCAAATAAAGTGCAGTATCTATGCAGAGCCTTAAACAGCACAAATAGTCACTCATTCTTATTCAAATTTAGCATCACATCTACCAGTTACTTAGTGTGATCTGTAAAAAAGCATTATCGACATAGATATTATTAGTGAACTGTTATAACACGTGAATGATATTAAATGATATCACCAGATGAATCAAGTAAACTGCCATAATGATAGCATTATAAACAACATCATCTCTACCCGATATTATTAACATTACTACTGTTATTATTATTCTCGTTATTCACAAAACTGCATTGTTGGACAGAAATTAAAATATCTGCAATTTCTATTGATAATAAAGTAAGACTTGCTTGAAAAATTATTACTAACTTTTGCTAATAATTACATCTCTGTGTCAGTAATCATTCCTCACTCCCAAGAAAATAAATTAAAAATCAGTAACAACCAAAAACAACTGACACAAAATTCCACCAACTGCAACTAACAGAACTCGTTGAGTACATAACTAACCCAGCAGCTGTAGAGCAACATTGTACTTGTCCAGTGCATCCGCGTACTGTCCCTTACGAAACAAGTCATTTCCTGCATCTTTCAACGCCAGTACGGCCGGCGGAAGATCATCGTCAGCTGGCGGCGGTGGTGCTACGATATCACCTTGACCACTGACACCAAACTGTGACTGAGAACCACTGGCTTCTGTATTCTTTGGTGCATCAGCATCACCACCGCCCCAATAATTATGAGACGACTCCTCAAAATCATGCAGATTGCACTGCTCCTTAGTTTTGTCAACCAGGACCTCATGTGTCTGGTCATCGCTATTGGTGGTGTTATTGGTACGGTTGTTACTAGCTGGTATCTCTTGTCCCACAGTGGAAGCAGGAGTCTCTTCATCATCTGAGCCTTCCACTTCTTCGATAACCATCCGACGACCGGAAACTTTCTGATCCGCAAGTGCTTTGTCCACCTCCTTCATCAGAGCCTGATTGCATAAGCACACCACATGTGTAATGCTCATTAAAGTGGAACAAAAAAACTATCACGAATATAATAATTCCTGCCAGTACCAACTACCCAACTAAAGAAGCACACCGAACAACAACAACTCCTACAACTACTAACTACCTGATTGCATAAGCACATGGGTATTGCTCATTACAGTGGAACACAGAACAATCGTACATAATAACTATTAACAGTGGAACTAATAATTTCTTGTGTGTTTGGATTTCAGAGATATTCTCTGCTAGACTGGGATCCCAAAAAACAGCTGAAAAGAAAAAGGCAGAGGCTGCCAAATAAAGAACAAACACTGATTTGTTAAGCAAGCAAACTGAGTGTCCAGAGAGACGACACATTAAGAACAAAAAATAATGGTTCCGACAGAGATATAACCACATATAAACATGACTCAGCAACAATACTAAGGCAGTTAGTGCTGTCAAAGATTACTGACCAAAGCCTGCTTATTGTTTGGTTCCTTTGCCAGCACTGTTTCCAAGTCGTGCTTAGCTTGCACGTATCTTGTCAAGCCTTTGTTAGCAACAGCACACCTCAGCACAGCTGTGCACAGTAGAGCAATAACTCAATAGTCAATATCCCACTTAATTATCTGCAAGGCAACACAGCTTTATTCAGTATCAATAAATATCAGTAATACAACAGCTTACACATAATTTTAGCTATCTCTGTTTAAAAATGCAAACACTAATAATGCCAAATAATATGAATGATTGTAAATAAGTATTCAGTTACACAAATAGTCTAGACAACACTGCAAATGTCTGTTATTAAACAGCTCTTCCGACACAGGACAAAGACATAAAACTACTAAACACCAACTAACAGTAATATCTAGTAAATACTCAGTTAACACTCAGCAGTACACCGAGTACACTCAAGTACGAGGGTCATCCCAAAAGTTTCCGGCCTTGACATATTAGACAACAATATTTTCCACAATCTATATATCAGTGAAACATACATCCTTTACAAACTCTAATGAGTCGGTTGCAAATATAACGTCGTTGTAATTTATGACATCCGAGCATTAAATAGAACTGATTTTCAGCATCAACGAAAGAGGCTCGAGTCATTCATCATCATGGATAGCGGACACCATCATTATCAGATTTCAGATTTCAAAACAGATAATAGTCACTGGGAGTAAGGTCTTTGCTGTATGCATAGTTGTCTTGGTGTAGAAAGTCATAGTCATGAACAGCCAGCTGGGTAACTGTAGACTTTGGACTGGACTGCAGTACTGAAATTTGGGGAAATTGTGCAGGGCTTGTTCACGAGCCCCTCCCAACCCCCTTGCCCATTAGGGGCCCATGTAACTAGTCACAAATTCTGATTGGCCTTTTATTAACACAACTGATATAATTAACAGTTAAATTTTTAATAAAATTTTTCTGATACTATCAAGTATTAGCACTGCATGGTATTTTGGCTGAAGTGCTTTGATTTGCGGCTACTACAGATTAGGCTATAATATATTCACAGATGCAAATGAGAAATTCATAAGAGTAGATGTCAGGGATTGTGAAATCAGATGCCAAAAAGCCCCACTTTGGTAAATCCTGTTACAGACTGAAAAAGTTTCATGCAACAATCAGCCTGACTCAACTGATGCTTGTGTTAGCGCACCAAATCGTTTCGTTTCAGCTTAATGCTCTATGACATCATAAATTACAATGACGTCACTTCCACAGTCTGCTCACACGAATATGCACAGTAGGCACCTTTTACTGATATATAGACAATAAAAAACTTTTTTCCAATATATTGAGGCTCAAAACTTTTTGAATGCCTCTTGTATTTTCATGAAGTCGTAATTGACTCAAATGCTCTTATTTGTGGCAAGCGCAAATGAAGCCTATTTTATATTCACATATGCAAATGAGAAATTCACAAACGTATTTGTTAGGGCTTTCACAAAATCAAATGCCACAAGGCTCCATTTTGGCAAACCTACCTACAGACTGGAAAACTGTCGTGCAACAATGAGCCTGATTTTATGCTGTTTGCGTTAGCTATCCAAATTGTTTCGGTTTAGAGCTATATGATGTCATAAATTACAACGACATCATATCCGCAACCAACTAATTAGAATTCGTAAAGGATGTACGTTTCACCGTATAGATCGTAGAAAATATTATTGTCTAATATGTCGAGGCCGGAAACTTTTGGGATAGCCCTCGTATTATATTCTAAGAAGATGACTTCCAAACTCAGAAAGATCATGATATTTATATTATCCTGTAAGACCTATTAACTGTCAGAATGACACAACATTCTTTGAGCAAATTAGACAGTAAAACAAGATACAGGAAAGCTGAAAATTCAAACCTTTAAGATTCTTGGGTTCAATGACCAACACAGCTTCACAGTCATCCAGAGCCTTGTTCCACTGCTTCAGTTTCAGATCTGTCCCAAACACACACAGACACATATCTCCGTGATATTACAGCCAGTGTCCAGCATGGCACATGAGATATTGAACAATTAACCGGACCACCTCACACAGCAGATATATCCTGTAAATAAGTACAACTTTCCAAGATCTCAGTTCACTGACGGATATGTGATGCAAAAAAGTAGAAGAAGCAAAAGTTTTTATACATCCCTCATCCGTTCATGACACACAGTACCGGTACTATACAAATATGTTTTGACTGATAGGTTGAACTTTTCAAAATAACACCATAAAAATCAACAACGTGTTGGTTGACTTCCAATTTCACACACACACATCAAAACACAGTAAGCAAAAACTCTTTCCATCTTTCTAGATAGGTACAAATACACAAATACTTAAAACCAGTTGCTGTACAGTTTAAACAAAAAGCCACAATGCACCGCAGCCTAAGTGAACAAAAAACCTCTTCAGTAGTTGCTTAAACTGTTCAAATGTGATGTTAGATGTCCCAAAAAGATGCAAAATGTAAATTTCTAGAATTCTGAAATGATACGTACATGTCTGTGCTCGGTTGTTGTGAGCGGCTACAGTCTTCAGTAGTGACAAACTGCGACTGTAGTAGACCAACGCCTCGTCAAAGTCACCGGCATGAAACGCTTCGTTGCCTTTATTCTTCTCCCGCTCGGCTTTCATCTCCTTGAGTTCATCGGTCAGTCCTGACATGTAGCAACTCAGTCATGCACAACAATAAGCACAACGTATACATACTGGGTTTTGTAAACATTTTTAAATAAAAAAGCCTGCTGAATTTTAGATTTTATCAATTTATCTGGGTTAAATGTGCTCTTTTTGTTGAATAGATCAAACTTGATGCGTTTCGGGGTTTTCATGGGTCTCAAGTTATTAGAATGAGATTTTGTACTATACTACATGTCTAAAAGATTTTGAATATTTGCTTTTGTTCTTGTGTTTATTAGCACCTGACAGACTGTCTGCAACTGATTACTGTTCATGGTTGCAAGTTTTACATCACTGTATAATAATTCATTGCATCATCATTCTGTTATACTTGATGGAATTGCCTGAAACCAGGGTCCTATTAATGACTAGCAATTTTGTCAGATCAGTTCAAAATCGCCTGCTCACAACAAATATCATGAAAAAATGTTAACTGCATGAAAGTAAAAAGCATACCCGCAGTTTCCACTTGGTCAGACACAGTGGATTTAGAAGACTTCTTCTGCTGCACAGCTGCTGAGGGGGCAGCCTCAACCTCATCAACTTTCTTCACTTCAGAATCCACGTCAAATCTAAATAATCACATGAGAAAGAAATATGCATCCTATCACTTAGTACTATCACTAGCAAATTCAGATGCACAGAACGCATCTTGTCACAGTGGGAGGACATTAAACACTGCAACAACAGAATGAAAGTGAATACAAATGCTAAGCAACAACAAAAGCAAAGACTGTGAAAACATAAGGAAAATGCCATAGACAGGAACAGCTGGCAGAAGACTGTCACAAATCTATCATTTACCAGAAGAAGACCGAAAAAAAATCATGTTTGTTTTCCTTCTCAAAATGACCAATTAACAGGCAATGTACAAGTTCCCTGACATTTTTACTTGTCAAAGCAGCTACTGCTTTAGTGAGTATTAATTAGCCATGGCAATTCTGTCTGTCCGTCTGTTCATACATCCATCCGTCCGTCCATCTGTCTGTCTGTCACACGGGGTGAATCAGTCAAAAACGGTGTACCAAATCTTCACCATCGGCTGCAGGGAAAACTCTAGTTTCAAAAACTGTAAAGCTTTTCCATAAATTCCAAGGGGGTCACCCTGAATGAGGGTGCTAAATGAGAAGGGGTAGGAACAATTTGCAATTTTTAGCCAATAAGTCGCTGTATCGATAGGGCATAGGTTACTATTAATCAGTAATTACTAATAGGAAGTTGCACATTGGCTCTTGATTGCCACAGAATTCAATGACCTTGGATGACCTTGAATGCGACAATAGGAATTTTTATGGATTTTTTGGCGATTTCGGGCTGTGAGACACATTTCAAGAGCAAATTGCGCCGAAATCAATTGAAATAGACATGAAAAAGCTGCATATAAAATTTTCAGCATTGAATGTAGATTTCGACGGTCCACGTCTCGATTTTCTACTTTCAAGGAAACCTGCACACAAGGGCATCAAAGCGCGCTACTCCCGTAAAAGTTGTTAATTTACCGTTGTTGGCCAGTCTTTCATGAAAATGGTTGCAGATGGGCATGGGCATGTAAGCACTAGTGACGAGCTTTTCACGCAGCCTGAACAGCTGAACAGTGCGTTTATCGTGACCTGCAGCGCCAGAAGCTGAGTCTTTCTGAACTGAGAATGTGCGCAGCGAGGAATCATGTCTATCTGAGCTGTGGTGGTCTGTTAATGAGCTCATGGGTCGTGGATAAAGTCCAACCAGTTCGACCATTGCTGCCGTTAATTTTCACCGGATCATGGACGCAAAGTCGCCAGTGTGCGTGCATCGACGGACAAAGCAGCGCAACCACAGTACACAACTGTACCGTCGGGTTGCTTGCTGCACCAGTTCAATCAGCTTACTACTGACGATGTTGTCGCTGCTGTCCGCCAGCTGCCCAACAAGCAGTCTGCGACTGACCTGATGCCAACGCGCTTGCTAAAGCAGTACATGGACGTGCTTGCACCATTTCTGACAGCGCTTTTTAACCGATCGCTGGTGTTGTGCCATCCGTGTTTAAGGCGGCGTACATTACACCTCGGCTAAAGAAGCCTGATCTAGATCCAGCTGACGTCAAGCCATTTCGGCCAATTTCTAATTTAACCGTACTGTCGAAGGTGTGACTATGAACGTCTCATTGCACTGACTTATGCGACTTCACTGTTTAGGCTTATTGTTACATGTCCTTGTAGTCTTAGGACTCGACGCTACGCTGAGTTTATTCGTCCTTCATCATCATCATCATCAACATCGATTACTCTGAAAGACCCTGAACTTCCAAAAAGAGGGTTTTTATTGAATTTTTGCGATCTATGGCTGCAGCGCACATTCCAAGAATGAACTGCAATGAAATGGCTGGAGACAGACTGACAGTTTGCGAACAGGAACTGCTATAGGCTTTCGACGTCTCGTGAGCATTAGCTCAAATTTCTTGTACAACATACTTACCCATACTGCCACTAGCCATGTCATGCATACTAAGAGCATAATAATAAAAAATAACCACAAACAGACTCACTTGTCCCATTCTCTGTAGTCACGTGGCTTCACACGCTTTGAAGATGCTGTGTTATCTGCTTTCTTATCTTGTTTCTGAAATTGCATTAACAAATAAAACTAATAAATTTGGGGCAATGCCCAACGTGAGTCCGCCCGGCGCCCTAAGTCCGACTGGAGCGAAATTGGGGGGGGATGGTAAAATTTCCCTTTCATCAAAGTCACGTGGCACTAACTCAAATGCATTGGCATACGCCGAACGTGCATTGTCGACTTAGGGTAGGTCAACATGAGCGCTTATAACTTGGTTCGCAGTAAACCGAATTTCACAAGTTTTTTTCGTTCAACGCACCAGAGATCGTGCTCGTAAAGGCCGTTTAGATTTTGTCGCTATCTTCATCCGTTCCAGAGATATCTGCGCTCAAACTTGAAAGTTGTCTTAAACGTACTAAATTTTGGACGTTTTTTGCACTCCCAAATTTTAAGGGGGCAGTGCCCCCTAAAAGTTGTACCCGCGTTAACACTCCCATCTAGCAGCACATCACGTGGCAAAGTCTCATGAAGCTATTCCCTTTGGCTCCAAAGATCCTTCATCTAATACGCTACATTTTAAGGCAATTTTTGACTCCGCTTTGAAAAAAGTTGTATAGGGGGGCCCCGTTTCCGGTGGGGGGTACGCTAGTAAGAATTGGTCATTCTCTAGCGCCTGTAAAAATTTGGGTGCGCAGCACCCCCTAGGGGCCGAAATATGCCCTTCCGAAAAATTTGATTTGGGTGGGTAAACATTAGCTGCGTAATCTCTGGTGTTAGTGGACTAAAGTTCACACAATTTTTTTTATTCAACGCGGAATTAACTGTGTTTGATAACGCCATTTACCGCTTGTCGATATCTCTATCCAGTTCAAAGATATTTGCGGTCAAACTCGAAAGTTATCGTAAAACGTACTAAATTTTGCACGTTTTCCGCACTCCCAAATTTTAAGGGGGCGGTGCTCCCTAAAAGTTGTACCCGCGTTATCACCCCCATCTAGCAGCACGTCACGTGACAAAGTCTCATGAAGCTACTCTCTTTGGCTTCAAAGATCCTTCGTCTAATACGCTACATTTTAAGCCAATTTTTGACCCCCCTTTAAAAAAGTTGTAAGGGGGCCGCCATCCCCGGTGTGGGGTGTGCTAGTAAGACTTGGTCATTCTCTAGCGTGTGTAAAAATTTGGGGGCGCAGCACCCCCTAGGGGACGAAATATGGTCTTCCGCTTTAGGGGGGTACGATTTCACATCTAAATCTCCAAGGTCACTGGACCAAACTTCATCGTACTTGTTTCGCCTAACGCAGGAGGAATCGCGATAGACGGAATGACTATCCGATTTTGAATATCGTCATCCGTTTCGGAGATATTCGCCGCCGAACTTCGAAGTCGTCCGAAATCGGGCCAAATTTTGCATGTTTTTGGCCCCTGAAATTTTTTTGGGGTGTGCTCCCCAAAATTTTGGACCGGCATTATAAAATTCGACCTAGTACTGACCATTGTGCAAAATTTCATGCCGGTCGGCCCACGCGTCTTGGAGATCTCGCGCTCGGAAAAAAAAAAATTAAAAAACATCTGGGCTAAAACATAAGTCCTTCCGAAAACTATCGTTTTCGGGCGTACTAACAAGACCAAAACAAACAATGATAAACATTATGCAGAAATAGGCCTAATCCAATCAAATGCTGCATGCAATAGATACATACTGTCATAAACCATTTTAATGAAGTGTTTTTAAGGTAACAGTGTATTTGCCAGTTGCACAATGACTTTTCTACATTTGCTTCTGACCTGTGGACTGTCGTTGTAGTATAATCCAAATCTTATCTTATTCTCCTTAATACTGTCACATCGACTTTTACTCAAATCACGTCTTTATTACTGCCAAGTAATTTCACATGTCACATTGAAAAGCAAGTCATGAGCACAAAAGGGAAAGGCATTAAGGGCGCTTTGCAACTACGTCGTTCAACTTTGAACTCAAGTCAAATTCAAATTTGATCCTAGTTCAGCTGTAAATTGCATTGCATCAAAGCAGTTCAAGCGTTGATCTCCGTTCAATTCTGAACCGCTGTTGACCACCGATCAAATTTTTCATCTCGGTTCAAGTGATGAATGCCAGGATACTACTGCTGCAAAAAAATTGTCAGATTCAAATCTTATCCTGTCCAAAAAAACTTCTCCGTATCAAATTATAACACCTCGAATGCAATTATTCTGATGATCTGAATATGTTAGATTTCTACTATATATCTCTTGGTGCTCGATAAGTTAACAAATAGACGAATAAATCGCATTTTTCGGTAGTGATGTTTCGTTGCTACAGTAAACATACGAACGAACCCTAACAACAGCAACAAAAACTCATTCGTATCGATTTATAAGACATCTAATTTAATTATACTTGTCATCTGAATATGCTAGATTAGTGCTATATCTGTTTTCTGTGGTCTTTTTGCTGGATAAATTAAGTAGTCGATAAATAAAAAGCATTCCAGAATGCCGATGCGCCGTTGCTATGCCATAGCTATGGTAAACATAAATCTTGACAACAAACATAGAATAATAAATAAATAACTATTGGAACACAAAATGCGTATTTTCGGAATTGTACTATGCAACTGTTAATGCGAAGATTGTGTAATAACTTCTGGGAAACTCAAAATTCGAACAAATTACGGCCAATCGATGCTGGACCGTTCCGTAAGCATGTGACTGTGACATCACTGTAGTTGGCCTACGGGCTGAGTGTGCTTGACCAATCAGCATCATCCACGGCATAACCACGGCCGTTCAACTGAACAGGATTAGCTGATCTGAGTTCAACTTGGTCCAACATAATTCAAGGTTCAACTTCTGATCTAGGTTCAGCTGAACCAAGATCATGAACGACACTGGTGCAACGTGCCCTAAATGTCTAGGCATTAGACAGGAGATTAATGCTGACTGGAGAAATGTTCTGTAAATTGACAATGGCATCAGTCAAGCAACAGAACAGTCAATCAACCAGAAGCAACATGTTTAAAGAGTGCCAGATGTCAGAAATAAATCAGAGGTTCATAAATGTTCACATTTATCATAGGTAATGTCAAACAGTTCACCTTAAACTATGCTTAAATGCTGCATAGCTTGGCAGATCTGCAGTTTTACGACATCACAAGACACGAATTAGTAGCACAGATACAAAGCAACCTTATAAGCATGATTCGACTGAAATGTTGAGCGAACAGGTGGCAAATTATCAGCATCGTCCGCCACCTCGACACATTGTTTGCCTTCCAGACTGTGTTCAGTTGACTTCACATCTGCCACCCAACTCTGAATCAGTCCAGCACATCAGTATGCCTTATATACCGACAGACAACAAACTCTATCCTAACTGCAAAAAAACTGTAATGAATTTGACTGAGAATGCAAAATACATAAATACTAACCAACCACAGTTAGCACATTTTGATAAACGATAAAAAAGTTAGTGCCATGCTAAAAATCATCACAGAAATTAATCTGCCACTAAAATAGTTTACGACCAACGGAAAATTTTTCTTATTAACAAAATACTTTTAACTACAATAAAATGACAATCCAACAGATAAGGTAATATTATTAGCATTCAGCATAATTCTTGTTATAACATGCAAGATAAGCAATAGAAATAGATACAAAAATATAAATACTAACTACCTTTAAATCTTCATCAATCTGCCTCCACTCTTCTTTGTCAATATCACGCGCTGTCTTCAGTGTTTCTGGCTTCCTCAATAATACACTACCACATTACAATGTAATGCAACATCATCAAAAAATTCACAGATAACTACATTTAAAAATTATCATAGTGTGGTTGATCTCCCAGCACTGTTTTCTCAATGTTGCAATAGCAAAGTTTGAATATCAAACAATATCAAAAATCTGGCTCAAACAAATTCAGATACTGTGCCCTAGTTTACAAGAAATCTGAGCTAATGCTCATGAGATTCACGAGAGCTTATGGCAGTTCCTGTTTGTAGCTAATATCGATTTATTTCCATCCATTTTTTTGCACGTCACTCTTCTGCAGCCAAAAATCACACAAAATCACTAAAATCTCCATTTTCCAAGTTCAAGGTCATCGATGTTGATACCATTAATACCATTAACACGCATGTCACCATTGCATGTTATGATAATATAGCCAAATTTCGCCAAAAAACCATGTCATTCAACGCCATCTTACCTTAGGTTACCACCAAGACAGGGTACCCACAACTTTAAACCTTCCTATAAAATCCAAGTTCCATTTTAGAAATTCTAACACCTATTCCTAAAAATACCCAGTCCTTTCCTCTTTCAGTAGCCATCAATATCCTAGTAGTTGGTGTGGTAATTATTAAAATATAGCCAGAAAGAAACCCTAACCTTTTCTTATCCCTTTTCTATGACTCCCCCAATTACGTAAAAGTGCCCGTAATCGATCGCCGATGATCAATGTCATATTTTTCATTGAGTTTCCATAATAACTATATATCACAAACATCCCTATATATCGTACTAATAAATGCGATATTTAGTATTTCTCACTGTTCGTACTGATTCGCGTACTTTGATAAATATATGATATTTGCCGCTATAGCTATAGCACTGTTAAATCGGAAACTGATCTTTAGCATGCAGCATGTCACAAAGTATCTTTCAGCTATGGTAAAGTAATGGGTAAATGCTAAACCAACAACTAATAGCAGTACAGTCCCATGCATCATTCAATAGCAATATGAAAAATGATTTGAAAAAAATTTCAGCATCTACCAGACAGAAATCAGTGTTCCTGAATATAATATTATATAATAACAAAAAGTACAACTACTAATAAGCTAGCCTATGGTACTAATTTTGAAATACTGGTACAGTTTAAACGGGTCTACACTTCCATGAGATAATTCATGCTAGGCCCAGTCCCCAACCAAAAAACACTGGAATTACTGCACTAGTATCTTACAAATCTGATTCCCTTCCTGTAGTCAATCAAAGCACTGAAGAAAACTGACAACACAAAGCAAAGTAATGATTATGCAGCAGACATATCAGACATAGTTGCATACTTTCCAGGATCTACTGAAGCTAGCTGTTTCTCTGTGCATTCTTCCAGCTCAGGATAAGTGCCTTCTTTTCCAGAACTGTCACAAGCCATCAGCAATAACAATAATAAAATTTCAAAATCAGAATTACACAAATAATGTGCTCAAATATGTGAATGCAGACTAGGCAACAAATTAAATATAGAAAGAAATAATCAGCTAAATTGTAAATCTACTGAATCAACATTATAGTTTGTTTGCCATTTCTACAAGTAATTCTACCAGTAATACTGCATTCATTACACGTAAGGTTTATTAAGCAACAATAATTTACTATACACACTAAAGTGACTGAAAATACTTACGCAATAATTAAATACTTCACATTCAAAATAAGATGACAAAATGCTCAGTGCAAATCAAGGCAAGAAGTATCGTAAGCATAACACACCGAAGTATTTTCAATATGTGCTCAAGTTCTTTCTTGTTCTGACAAGATTTAACATAAGCAAAATCCAGATGGTTTAGAGGGACATCGTATTTTGACTTTGTAGCACCATACAAATCCATTTCAAGTGCTGATGTCTGCAATGCCACAAAAAAGCACAGCATAACATTACAATTCTCAACAAAGGACCATTCGCATGCATTTCTGCTTTCATAAAGCATACAATCTAGTGTACTTTCCTATAATTAATCACTTAATGAGAAATACACAAATCTGCAAAAATGTATCATTTATACACAGCACAATTTAATATAAAATGTTATTTTAACCTCTTGGCTGATAGATTATACAGCTGCTCATAAAAAGCAACAAAAAATTGTTCCATTTGCCCTGGTTTCATCTTGCAACTCAGGCAGGACGAAACACCTCACTGGCAGCACTGACTGCACCGGCAGGAAATTACCACTTTAACGCTAACCCTAACCTTAGCCTAACGTTTGCCTTAGCGTCTAATTTGCAGTGATATGCTGCCAGTGTAGTCGGTGCTGCCAATGTGGTGCTTTGTCACACCGTTACAACTCTGCTGCAGAGAAAGTAGTCTTCTATAACATTTTCATTCCCAGGTGCGAACGTTTCACGTCCGTGGCCACTGGTGAGTAAGTCTTCTGCTGTTAAAGTTTGACCATACTCAGAAGAAGAAGAAGTTCCTTATGATGCTCCTACCCGAATCTTTTTGTTGCCTGCCTGATAATAAAGTCCCGTAACCTTTGCTTGCCCGGTGGCGCTATTAAGCACTTGCTGAAAACTGCTGGAACAACTAAAGTTGCTTTCGTTCGTTTTCGGTTAAGTTTAAAGTTGCTGTACCGAGAACTACCGAAACGTTTTTGGTAGTTTTCGGTATTTAGTGCCAACCCACTTGTCTCTGCTTTAGTGACCATGCTGCTGACATAAAACCGAATTACTAACTGATCGTTTTAGTCAATACACCCATGTAAATAAATAATGATATGCGGCTAAACAGGTGTCCAATCACTGATTTATAGACCACTACCTTTAATAAATGTACAAAACATCAGTTTATACACTTGTTAACGACAACACTTAAGGACTTGCACATCGAAAACAGCAAAAATTACAAAAGGTGATATTGCCCGCATCACACTGACTGTGTGTCAATGTGCTGCTGAATAATATCACCTTTTGTAATTTTTGCTGTTTTCG
>Ga0056128_1000841_pt1 | contig 30936 bp, 18 predicted proteins | sample WorMetLIZISLAND2_FD_71113 | JGI IMG/M metagenome (GOLD analysis project Ga0056128, IMG submission 71113) | Marine gutless worms symbiont microbial communities from Max Planck institute for Marine Microbiology, Germany - Olavius geniculatus... ...
CAACAGCAGTAGGATAGCCAGGATAGCCAAAGGGGAGAGCCCTCAGTAAGGTCCATGGACAAAGCCCCCTGTCAGCTTTTTGAAGCCAAAAACTTTTTTTTTGCGTTTTGATATTTTAGGAACCGTCAAATTTTAAAATTTTTTTTTTGTATTTTACAAACGCAGAAAATCTCAATGTAACTTTGGTTAAGCAGCAGCAGCAATATCTAAACTGCAGTATTGACTAGAAAAGTGGTTGTTAATGCGTGCAGATGAATTCGTTTCCGCGCCGCCCGTTCCTGCTGTTTGCGACTCTGTTTGAAGCGTCCATGATTGACAAGCAGCTGGCCAACAAACCGATATATTTTGAGCTCAGCATTGGTTAGTGTCCACTGTGCACTAAGGTGTCTTTTCATCGTGCAATTTTTTTTGAGAAAGGGGTCAAAGCTGATGCTGAGAACGCGCCCCAGCAGGCATCGAGTGGGGTGGGAAATGAGGAGAAGATGTTTTCTTTTCATACTTGCAGCGCCCATGGTTAATGTGACACTACACGCCGAAAATTACCATCTTACCACCGGTGGCGATGTGGCGTAGCCAACAAGCAATAAATGGAGCGATTGCTCAATCGCGAACTTTTCGAGACACTGCACATACGTGAAGAATAAACAAGTACACGCTGTATATGCTGCTGTATGTTCATGTTATGGTTTAAATGAGAATTTTCAATGCTTTACGAGTCTTGTTTTGTCTCATAAAGCTGTCCATACCCACTTCGCGAAGTATATACACGGTGTTTCATAAAAAGGACCCCCTTTTTCATAATTTGCTCAAATGATGATCAGTTTACACAAAAATTTTTACCAGTTGTAGCTAAAGAAATACTAATTCAAAATATTGCAACAAAATATCACAGTTAATTAAATATTCTTTGCTAGTCGTGACGTAATGCTGACATCATAATGTGTCACGGGTACAAGCTTGATAGTCTCAACTGATGCTATCTATTGCTACCCTGCTCCGATGATAAAAAATTTGGTTCGCTGATGACAATTTTTTTAAAGTTTTACAGTTGCAGCCACAATAAACGTGCAAAGCGATCGCATTTACGTGTCTGTGAGGATAGATGGAATTCCGCATGTTCGAGTAAGACAGTGCATTAGCACACCGAGCTTGCAAAATGGTTGCGTTTTGGATCGCAAGACGCTTCATTTTATGTCCCCATATTGGTTAATGCTGACAAGATAAACAATTTTATTAGCGAATTAGATTAAGTTTACCGTCGAAGCTGGGTAGTAACTGACAGCACCAGTTGAGACTATCAAGCGTACCCGTGACACATTATGGCGTCAGCATTACGTCACTGCTAACAAAGAATATTTAATTAACTGCCATATTTTGTTGCAATATTTTAAACTAGTATTTCGTCAGCTGCAACTGGTAAGTTTTGTTTAAATTGATCATCATTTGAGTGAATTATGAGAAAAACAAAAAAGGGGTCCCTTTTTATGAAACACCGTGTACACGGTAGAGGAGTTTGTGCGGTAATGCGTGTTGTTAATTCGTCACTGTCAGGAAAGTTCGGCAACACTCTGGACGCGAAGGCGAGCAAGGACCTGATGGCCGACTTCGACGCAGACTCTGACACTGACTCGGACACTGACATGGAGGCGGGCGGCGGCGGCAGACAGCGCGGTCTGCTGGCTCAGAAGAAGAAGGAGGAGTGTGCGTACTGCATCAATCACAGCGTCACGGAGCCGTGTGTCATGCAAACGATGGACCGCGGCTACGGCTTCATTCCGATCACCGGCACCAAACCGTGTATCTACACCGTGGGCATGTTCGAGGACTTCCGAAAACGACACTTTCACTCAAACATCCTCAACCGCATCAACGACGATCTCGTAGACATATTGCGCTTTTATCAGTTGTCGTTTACGATAAACTGTTATGGGGTGTTTACACGATCCAGCAAACGTTCAGCAAACTTCCAGCAACCGTAATGCTGGACGTTTGCTGGACGTTTGCTGGATTGTGTAAACACCCTATTAGCCTACTCGCCATGAAATGACAGCTAGACTAATAGCACAAAAACGTGCAATAGGCCTATGTAATCTTAGCTCACAAGCGATCGGCACAACAGATAGTCAATCATTTTTGTATTTGAATTTTGTTCACCGCTGAACATAATAAGTTTTCAAGAGATATATTTTCATCTTAAATTGCTCTCACGTTAGTCGATAAGCTTTAACCATCTCCTATTTTCAAGCCGTGCGCAATCGTGCTTAAATGCTTTTAAACATGTTTGCAAAATGATTTAGACTTTGTTACGTTAGAAGAATATAATACGGAACATTTATTTTTAGGAACAATTAATACTGTTTCCACCAGATTTTATATTTTAAAGATATAATCCTTCAAATTCTAGACCCCGCTGCTGGAGCTCACAACGCTTCCCCAGATCTCCTCGCTGGATGTTAAGGGTTTTACTTTTGAGGGAAGCGAAAGAGGGAGGGATGAGATGGATGAGGAAAAATAAAGGGAGGAAATATAAAAAAAGAAAATAGAGAAATAGATAGAGGAAGCTCCGAATTCACATTTCTGGTTACGCCACTGACGGCTAAACAACGCGTGGCTGTTGAGTATAGTGGCGCATGATGTGTTGTTTTACAGCACGATGGTCTGGTGGACGTCAAAGAGATGCTGAGAACCAACGACCCGCTGGCTCATCGCCGACTCAAAGGCACGATGGACGTGCTCTTTCAGAACTGCGACCTCTACCTCAGTATTAGCTCGTCACTGCAGGCCGGGGCCGGAGCAGGCAAGACAAAGCTCGACCGATACCGAGTGAAAACATGCAGGAACCACGTCGTAAGTGATCTTTAATGACCTTCAACGATTTTCACTTAGTCGCTATTGCTCTTCAGCTTACTGCTACTGATTTTCGTATTGCTTTTTAACGTTTTGGCATAAATTGACCTTTAGAGATCCAGAGAATCTGGACTACATGTAACGCATTCAATACACTACTTGTTTGCTTATTTGACATTGGCGCTGCGGCGTAGTGGTATGACGCGTTGATCTTGTTGATGCTGTGATCTCGATGAACGAAGTTACTCTACGTTGAGCCCGGTTAGTAATTAGATGAGTTACCGTCAGAAGATGTGTAAACCATCTCGGTATGTTATTGGCTATTCAGGTCAACTGCAGCCTGGTCATTTCTCCGTGATTAATTGCAGCGAGTAGCAGCGAAAGCTAGGGCGTAAACAGGCAGATCGCACGATGCACTGTCTCCGCATCCGTGATCTCTCAGTGTAAGCTGTAGGTGTCTGGCTGAGGGCTAAGGAAACGGAGATCAGCGCCGCTCTATGGGGATTGTGGGTGGCTAGGGAGGAACTTCTATGTTTACGTTTTAACCATATAGCTTAGAACTTATGTCATGAAATCAGTAGTTCATCATGTTCACGGCAGCATTGTTTATGGACGTAGGAAAAACTGCATCTGTTGGCGACCAACATTCGGAAGCAGACGACCGCCAACAATGTCAGGCAGAAGTACGTCGAAATCAAAGGCCCCGCTCGCAAACTGCAGCAACTCGTCAAAGAGGTCCGTCTCAACTCAGATTCATTATCGATCGTTGTAGATACCGCACTGTTGGAGGGGGTAAGCGAGCACGCGGTATCATACTTAAACCGCGCTTAGATTGTATAGCCTACACCGTCGTTTGCTTTATGACGCATGACTGCAGCTAAATTGAGAAAAAAAGTACCAGTGCAAGCTAAGTGTGGTTCAAGTTTGGTTACTGCTGACCGTGCGGTTAAATTGTGGGTGTCCGACTGTGATGTAGTGGTGAATACTCCCAAGATATTTAACGTCAAGAGTGTAATTTTTTATTGTTGTTTCGCCAGGTGGCAGCTTATTCTGGGCAGAAGTTTAAGAACTCTGATCACTTCCTGTAAGATTATTGTGCATACTGTTGCCGGTGAGTTCGTTGTGTGGTTGTTGATTTGTTTACAGCCGCAGCATTCGCTACCGGACGTTCTCATGTGGCTCATCTGCGAGAAAAGACGAGTTGCTTACTGCAAATTTCCTGCAGGAGACCTCATCTACGCGCCAAACGAAATGATTGGTAAATGCTGCGGAACACGGCAAACGATCATGCTAAAGGTACGATATTGTATTCGTACTATTACATGGTAATACTTGGTTAATTGCGTTCAACGGCGTATAGTACACACGTTTGGTGCGACTACTACATTAGTTAACTAGACTACCAAACTTTGCTCAAGGCTAAGTACTGTCCGCGGGTAGTTGCGCTTTGTTCATCATTGGGAAATACAGCGTCGTCAGCTGATGCATGCTGATTCTCGTCGTGTGCATTTCCGAAATGTGCCAATCGCCTACAATAAGTACATGCACTTCAGAAGTAATGCATTGCAGAAGCAATGGTTTTAATGAAACGCTAGTCTGATGCCGACTATCGTGTGTAGGCCTATTTTAGTAGTTTTCCCGTGTTTCTCCCATGTAAACGGTATATTATGTCGGAGCTATGTATTGACTTCTCTCATTTTGCTTGATATCGTTTGCCAAATTATCTTTCACCGTCTCAGGACATCAGAAAAATTACTGTAATTTTTATATAATGAACTTAATGGTAGGTGTGCATTTTGCACCGCCTGAGTGCTACGTATTTACTTAATATTATGTATTAAACTATTAATATTTTTCTGCAGTGTAGACGTACACGCTGTGTTATTTATGCGGTGCGTGAGACAGAAGCCAGGTAAGAAGGGTCAAGGCGAGAGCGGCTGGACGGTGCAGGCAAAGCTGGACATCTATCTGTGGCTGGGAGACTACGACACAAACGCGCTTGACCAGCCGTACCTCGGTCAGCTGCCGAGAGGCTGGGAGCCGGAGTATGAAAACGACGACGGCACTACGCCGCCCGTTGCCATCACTTACGAAGGTAAAGTAAGTAAGCCGATGTCAGACAAAACGCTTAACGTTGACTGTTTTCGTTAGGCCTAGCAAGCAAAACAATATTTACCATAGAAGCAATCGTTAACGGAAGCCGTTTTGTAAATAACATCATCATAATTGATAGCCTAATAAGCCTAATAGGCGTATTTCAATGATATTTCGCTTGCGCTGTTAAGTTGTGGTTTGAGAGATGCTGGCAACAGGTTATGTCAGTTTCACTTGTATGCTACAGAGAACAGAAATACCTATAGTTAGAAGTTCCTAATGACTTGCTGTCAATAATACCCCGTTTACAGGATGAAGCTGGCTCGACGAGCTGGCTCTAGTTAGCTGGACGAGCCAGCTCGATGTTTGCTTGATGTTTGCTCGACGTTTGTTTGATGTCTGCTCGATGTTTGCTCGATATTTGTTTGATTGTGTAAACGGGGTAGAGCGTTCCAGGTGGCCGAAGCGGAACAGCGGAAAGCACGCTTGTCAAAGGTTGTACAGGCGAACGGTTCGGACACGGATAGTCGAGTTGTCAAGGCCACGCATAGAGTCCGGGTGTTTACACAAAAATCTCAGAGAGATCTCGGAGGTGCATAGCTGCGTCGTGTCTTAAACAGGTTGCAAGTTTCCGAGATACAGCAGCAAATTTCCGACGGAGACCAGCAAACGTTACAGTTTTGCCCTCAAATGTCCCGCAAAATAAGAATTTCCAGTCCTACATTTTGTATTCATCAGAGAAAATTTAAAGACAGGTTAAAATTTAGGGGCAGTTGCCGGTTTTTCCTGCCTCTGCGACGATACCACTGAAAACGCTGGCAGACAAGAAATATATGTTTTGATTTTTTTGCAAAAGTGTTGACTTTCCATGTATATACAGTGTACATGTGCATCGGCTAATATGTGCATATAACTTTACAACAGTATGCCAAGATGCGTAGATAATATTGCATGTCACACTGATGCAATGTGTGTATTTGTTGCTGTGTTGCAGACAGTTACCTGTTTCAGCTGCGCGCTTACCTGTACCAAGCTCGCAGTCTCATCGGTTCTGATGAGAGTGGTTTGTCCGATCCGTTCGCGCGTGTCATTGTTGCAAACAACTGCCGCAGCACACAGGTACGTCGTATACGGTATACCATGCAATGACACGCCTCTTGTAAGTACACCAACACCAGTCAAAAACGCACGACAAGCTGTTTTTGTCGCAACGTTGGCAATTACTGACCGATTTTCGAAATTTTTCGCTCACACTATCTACGAAATCCAGAAGAGTCGATTATTAAAGATTTCGTTATACCCTAAACGTGCCACTAAACTTTGTTAACGTCACGAAAGAGGGCAAATAGATGTTCTGTACAATCTCTCAAGCCGCTGACTGCACGAAAATTAAACTAACGCTTTAAACAGTCGAGATCATTCATTTATGTTGATCACAATTAGCTCAACCATCATAATATTATCTGCTATTTAAAATGTGCAGCTTAAAAATTGCCCACGTGTGCAATTGTTGCACCACTGTTATACCCCGTTTACACGGGGAAGCATACATGAAGCAAACATGAAGCAAACTTATTCAAAATACACGTGCACGACGTCTGCTCTAAGTTTGTTTATGTTTGCTTTATCGTGTAAACGGCGTATTGCGCAGCAGAATGCATCATCTAAGCGCGGGTGGGTGGCGGTCGCTGCAACGTTGACGCGCACGTGCGCGCAGTCACGTGGTCGCCGACACTTTAGACGGTGCGCAACAGTCGTGCAACAGGACGTGCACATGTAGACACGCTCTTACAGCCCAACCTCATGAACAAAAAGTTTCAGTCATTTGTAAATTTTGCCCTCAATAAATACCAATCACTGTACCCACACCCCAATTGTATCTGTGTTGTAGGCCTATAGTTGTATGTTTTATTATGGACTATGCTACATTTCTGCACTTATTAATTTTTACTGTTGTTATTGCACTGTTTCCCTTAATTGGCTATTCGGCTGCTTATGCTGCTGCAAGTGTACGAAATAAGCTCGTTGTCATTGTGTCATTGTCCAATTGCCTGGCATTGTTGAGGTGATGCCGGAGACACTGTGTCCGACGTGGAACGAGACGCTGGTCTTCGACGACATCGTCATCTACGGACTGCGCGAGGAGCTCATCAGGAACCCGCCCATCGTCATCATTGAGATCTACGACCATGACGTCATTGTGAGTAGTCTAGTCACATTCACTCACTCCAGCAGGCACCGGTTCTCACTATCACTAACACGTGTTTAGTAATAATAATTGTTATTACTATCGTTTGTTTTTTCAGAGGATATTCGTTCTTATCCCGCGCACAAAGACCCTATTACGTTGCATGAGGGTTTTACTGACTGCTATAAACCAGCATTGGATTCGTTTCTGGTATGAGTGATGTTCAGCTGACAGCACGACTGAGGAAGATTCTATAGGGGGGGGGCTATAGCAAAGCTTATTTAATACATTAACCGCCCGGATCAGTGGCCAGTAGAGTTATAACTGTGTACTTTTTTGTTAATTTTTTTGTCCCTCCTGAACTTTTGCCATGGGTCAAAAATAATGTATTTATTTGAAATCATCAACCTTTGTTTGTGCTTTGTACTGTTCGCGGTTTTCAGCATTGCCGCAAAGTTTTTTGTTTGTTTTTGTGTTAACACGAACCTCACAAATCACTGCACTTAGATTGATGAAATGTTGCACGAACATGTATCTTGACAACTTCTGATAAGCTATTAAATATAAAGGGCAAAGGTCAAGGGCCAAGGTTACACAGGTGTTCTCTGTATTTTTGTCTGCATAATACCCGCGGCAATAGTCAACGTTGAACGAGGGTTTTGCTTGTTTTCTAATTTGACTGCTTTATGTGGTTACCTCTTAACTCACATTATTTTTACTCTCTCAGTATTTATCTATACAGGTTTATAACGTATTTTGTCATAATTTTTTTTACTATTACAGATTGCTGTTAATACCGTAGATTTTTTTGCTTATTAGAGCCCTGCACACATTAGTGTGTACCGGGCTTTGTTATTGATTATTTTATTCGTTAATTTCTGCGTGTTTAGGGTCAGCCGGAGTTTCTCGGTCGCTGCACGGCAGTTCCTCGAGTGAAGCTGGAAGAGGAATCATATGATCCCGCGCAGCTCGACTGGTTTGATCTGTATCGAGGAATTATGAAAGCCGGACAGCTTCTTGCATCGTTCGAACTGCTTGAGGTAAAGTCAGAGATTAGAGTACATGATGTTTTTTGTCATGTTGCATTGTTATACGCTGTGCGCTGTTCAGTTTTTGTAGAAAGTTTTATAGCTGGTAAGAACTACAGTTACAGTTACAGTTAAATGCAATCTGCACCGTTGTGAAATACAGCTGGACTACGTTTTGTTGGCAAACGTTAACTGCGTGATCCACATTGGTGTTGTACAGATTTTGGGTCCTTGTTTGCATAGAAATAAATCAAGGGATTGAAATAGAATTTAAGTTAGTTTAATATTATTGTTGTTGTTTGCTGCTAAGAAAAAAGTTGTGTTTGGCGCAGTCAGGATTTTTAATCGTTTTTATTTAACAAATTTATTGAAAAAAGTAAACAAACAAAAACACATAAAAAATATTGAAGCAGATAATCGTGCAGCGCAAGGGGTGAACTAAATTTATCCTGTTTGCGTTGAGTCATAATTACTGGTTTTGTAATAGAAATTTAAATTTTGTAATCTTAAACATAACAGTTTTACTATTATAATTACTGTATGCAATATTTGTGAATGCAGGGAGACCGGTTTAGTTTGCCAGAACTTCCGGAACCCAAAGCACTTGGCCAACAGCAATGTCCGATCTACAACATTCCGTTTGTCATTCGACCAAAACCGGCCAAATTCAGGCTTGAGGCTCGTTTTTCCATAGCATTTTTTTTGTTTAAGCATATCGTCGTACACTAGCGTAATGGCACGATTAATTTGCGGCACTAATCATACGTACCGGTAGTGTTAATAACACACTGTTAGTTCAATAATTTATCAGTGCTTTATTATCACGGGCTTGAATGCCAAGGACAAGAATAAGGATACGCCATTTTCTCAGTTTAGGATTATTTGGTTTAATCATTTACGACATTGTGCGACGTTTGTCTGTTAGCAGCTTTATTATTTACTGGCGGTTAAGTTAGTAATTAAAATGGTTGCCTGATGTATTGCTGATTTTAGTTTCAGTTCGTCTGAACGTACTGTGTGTTCAGAGTAGGATTTTACGAACTGCATGTTGTTTCTGATGTCAGCAGCCTTTAAAAGCCAAAGATAGAGCTGCCCATAGTGTAACTCCGAACTGTTTTAACTGGAAAACGACACGGCATAAAAACCGTAATTTAGGTAAACATTCCCTTTGCTGGCGTAACCGGTGTACCAGTTAACCTGCTGTTTTAAAGGTCAAAGATAAAGTTAACCAGACATTAAAAACTTCCACGTAGTGACACATATCTTGTGCGACTGTTTACTTATGGCTTGCTGTCATACCTGGCAGTGGACAGGTACAGTACACAGGTGTGTAGCGGACACTAAACGGACGGCCGCATTCATGTCGGCACATGGCGTGGTAACTTAGCGATTATGACATTGAGCTGAATGAACTAATCGTTGCTCTTTACTGCAGGTGTTGTTTCGAGGAGTGCGTGAGTTGAAGAAAATCCAGCTGATCAACGTCACCAGACCCAAGGTGATTGTCGAATGCGCCGGCATACAGATCGCGTCGATGCCAATCAAAAACATCAATCAGAACTCGAACTTTGCCAATCCGGTCCAATTCGTTGATCTGGTACGTAGGCCTACTTACTGAAAACTGTCGTCATGATGTCGCTCCGGTACCGCCAAGCGTCTCGCTTTTTGAGTTGTTTGCCACCTTCTTTACACAAGATCTTGGTGACCATTAAGCTGACCGTACGTGTGATATGAAATCAAACAGAAATAAAACAGAAAAAAATGAACAAAATATCATCGACGTTTTACAAGTAAATCTGGAGTTTTTGACCACGGCGAGCTCGCAAAAAATGTACCCGGTAGGCTAGAAAAATGCTTTACTATATATCCATATTGCAATTTGTGAAATACTTTCGCTTTATTTCCTCCTCGACGCCTTTGGCCGTTGGGCGTCTCGATTGACTCAGTGGTCCAACCGCGCAAGTCTCAGAGCTACGGAACGTTACCTGCCATATCGCGCAGTGTTACCTGTTATGCCACACAGGTGAACACACACTTTTGCCTTGACCCCAGTCAGCAGGCCGGTACTCGATCGTGCATACCCCGGAGGGATGAAAGGTTGAGTTGAGCTGTGGTATTGTGTAAACAGGAGCTGCCTCAGAACCGACTGTTCTGGCCGCCGCTGACGATTCGTTGCGTTGAGTGTCGGTCGTTCGGACGTCAGTTGCTCGTGGGCGTGTGTACGGTGGACCGGCTAGCAGCTTACGAATGGAAGGACAAAGCAACGACCAGCAACTCGCTGTCTGATCCAGCCGTGTTAGTTACCGACTTTGGTTAGTACGGCTAAGTACTAGACGCCACAGTGCTGGAGTGGTTAAGCGAGTACGCAGTACAATACCACTGCAGACAGTGCGGTATCGTACTAACTCACGCTCAGATCGCACCGACTACACCGTCGTTTGCTTTGTGATGCGCGATTGCAGCCGAAAGTTGTAAAAAGAAAAACAATAGGGCCTACCAGTGCAAGCCGAGTCTGCTTACCATATGTGACTTAAGACCTGATATAGACTGACGAAGATGCAATAATGTGTTAACGATTACACAATAAAATTAATTATGCCAGTGTGGCAGAGAAGTTCAAAGCCCATGAAAGAGTTGTAGCATCTAAACAAACTTGTCAACAGTTTTAATATACAAATTGATATAGCCTACAAAAATTTATAGTTATGCGATCCAGTGTGATAAATGAACACAAAATGTAGGCCTACGTACAAATTTAAGTACACTATAGCCTAATAACTGACGGATAACGTTATAAAATAAGTTAAAAATCGATTGAAGATTAAAATTTAATACCGAGTCGATCCGGTGTCGTTTTGGGGTAAGAGCACGGCGCTTGGTCGAAGTTCCAACAGTCTCCACTCTTCACAGTGTGCAGTAATCTGTGACGTGTTGCAGAGGCGAATCGTCAGGCGGACGGTAGTACAGTGATACAGATCGATGCGCCGCCAGCGTCAGTGGATGCCCACCAAGTAGTCATCAACGTTCCAGACGTCGTACAGTCGAGGACTACGGCAGACGGCGCTACCCCTGCTCCAGCGGCCACCACGTTATCACCAGCACTGCTGGCAGCCGTGAGCTCCCACACACTGGCCCAAGACTCCGTCCTGCCGCCGCCACAGCCCACAGACGACGTCCAGGTGACTGTCAAAGTACCCGGCGGCACCACTCCACATGCTGGCGCCGCTACTACGGCGGCCAAGAGCACGACCGGTCGACGGCCAGCCACCACCCTTGACACCGCCGTCGAGGTACCACGTCCGTGACCTCCGTCGTAGGCCTATATTCTTTCTTTTTCTCTTCCGTTTATTGTTGCATGATAATTCTCTACCACTGCGTTCAGTGTTCATTGCTGCCTTGCGCTGTATCGCAGATTTAGGATGCTTGTTCGCCACTCAGGCAGAACGTAATGGGGTGTTTACACGATCCAGCAAACGTCTAGCAAACTTCCAGCAAATGTATTCAAAATACACATGCTAAGGCTGGACGTTTGCTGGACGTTTGCTGGATTGTGTAAACACCCCATGTGGCCCCGTCCAGACGTGCAACTATTATGGCTATTTATCCGGCTGCCTTACAAATAGCTTACAGGCTATTTGTACGGCCGCCGGATAAATAGTCAGCACGTTCGCAGAATGCTTTATAATGCCAGCGTGGTGATTGTACTGATATGCTACCTTGATTTATGTCAAAACAACAGAAGAAGACGGCCAAAGAACGGGCGGAGGAGGAACGGAGAGAGAGGCAGATGTACCGTGAACTGATATCCGACTTGGACTGGTGGAGCAAATACTACGTCACTAAAGAGGACGCTGTGAAGGTATGCCGGCCTTCTTGGAAGTTTTTTTACAGCGCGCGAGACGTCTGTTGCTAACTAGGTCCTATACTCTAGTAAAAAGCGAGCCGTCAGGCGCATGCGACTTCGTTGATCCATGTTCCCTTAGCCCTCAGCCAGACACCTGTTTACATTGCGAGATCATGACCATCGGGCTAGTGCATCGCGCGCTAACTATAACACAACCATTTATTTGGACGTTGCCTTTGTTTTACGAGTATCTGTACTTTCAACTAACTTTGCATATTTCTGATTCTAGTTTATAGGTTTACAGACATTTTTTTTCCAAATTAACAGCTTGTGGTTAACCAGCCGGATGCTCGTTGCTTGCCCAAATGTGAACTTGCCTGAATAATGATGATGTATTCTATGTTTTAGTACTTTTACAGACTGTTACGTCGTTCTTGTGGCCTCATCAACAGCCACACGGCAACTGCTTAACACTGCGACAAAAATAAAACTACGATTGCTAGAATTTATATCGGCTGTGGCGGTACAGTGTTTGCTGTTCGTTCAGTCAGTAAATTGTAGTATTATGTAGTAAAAGACATTGCAATAAAGGTATTGTTTATGAGAACGGGGATTATATTGCTGCAACTTTGTTTACAGCAGTTGCACAGTGACACATCGGTACAGTACTTGGTACAGTAAGCTTACAGCATTACGTCTTTAATGCATGTCAAATGCATCGTCTGCATGTTAGTTAAATACGCGCTGTAAGCGATATTCAGATTTGTTTCAGCATGCTTGTCGTTAACTTAGAGCTTAAGTTTGCGTAGGCCTAACTGTAACAGTATACAGTACTACTACGTAACAGTAGGGGCCTACTTGAGATTTTCGTTGAATAAAAAGTGGCACTTGTTCACGCGGACTTTTTTCAGATTGGGCTAAATATCGAAAAAGAACTTTTTTTCTAAACTGTCAACGTTCCTTCAAACTTTTCAGATAACAGTACGCCCGTTAGTGGATTCTATCTATGAGCAAATATAATAAACTGCGACTGATTATGAATGAATCAACGTGTTATTATGATGCTGTTGTTATGTAGAGATACAAGAAGGTAAATCGTTGATAATCTGTGTAAGGCCGTTGGTTGTGGTTCTCGTTCTCGTAAATTGCATGTCCGCCGCGGCTTGTATTGCATGCGGTCTTTCTGTTTGTATTTCTTTGCTTAAAAATAACGTCATGAAAGATGCATCTTTGATACACAATGTTTAGATTAAAGCAGGTTACAGCTTTGTTTTGAAAACAACAAATAGCGTTCATATAAGTTCTGAATATGTCAAACAAAATGAAATGATTTGTTTTGTGTACATTTTAGTATATGAGCAATGTAGTGCTCCTTTCATTCGTGTACATGTACTTTCAATATAAGATTATTTAATTTATCAAACACTTGATAACTAATAATAATAAGAAGAAAAAGAAGAAGAAGTAGATAGTGGTAATAAGTTTTAAAAACTAATAATGGTAATAATTAATTAATATTGTTAGATCTAATATCAATGCTGTTACTGCTCATAAAAATACAATGTACACGTACAATTGATTTGTATAGCGCAGCAGTTCTGTTTTATAAGTTGAAGCAGGGTCTTTTTTTGGTTTCTATAAGTGCATTGCATGATAAAATGCATACGTGCTAAAGAACCTATTGCTATTGCCCACGCAATTATCATCATTCTGTCATGATCTGGGCAGCGTTCTTCTGTTGTATGCGGGAGCGATCAGGTTGTGTTGCAATGTACAATGTGCGCATTTGTATACTGCTTGAATATTTCTGCTTTTATCGTGTCTGTTAATTATTTTCGTAAAAATTTTGGTCATTTTTCACTGCACTGTTACCTGTTGCCTTATGTTGAATACATAAGCTATTGCAGCTTAATCTGTCTGTTTTATCACTTTGCCTAAGCCGTTTTGTGTGAGATTTTACGATAAGCTCCGGCTTTCTTTACTTGTGAGTTCTGGCAAATTCGGTAGCATTTTTTTCATTTTCTGTTGACTGCAATTAGGCATTGTAGCATTTAAACTAGACGTGACCAAATACCAGCTACGGTCGCCGGCTACTGCGAAATGTCTCACGCGTACATGCTAAAATGGAAAGTAAGCCTATTGACGAAATATTTCCAAAGCTGTAGTCCTGCGACTTATATATTTAGAGTGCACAATGTCAGCCAATGGTCGAATCTGAGTTATGCAGTCATTTATCCAAAACCAGCCAAAACAAAAAAAAATCGAGCAAGTAGCGTTCACGGAAAAAACCGACTGTTCGGTTCGCTAATATTCAATTTGTTGCACTTTCGATAAACCTAAACTAACTAAGTCTATGGCTCAAGAGGTGTTGCAAGTGCGCTTTTGTCAGCCTACTGATGTAAGGTTAAATGTAATAGTCGAGTTGAATGGAGTTATTTTTATTTTTTACTGATGCGTACATCACATCATATGGACATTTTATGTGCTGCTATGCTAGTTACATTTTAGGCCTATACTGGTTGTATTGTTATAACGGTTTATATCTAAACAGTTTTATTTATTTAAGCATTAATACAAACTCTGGTTGTTTAGTGTAAACGTAACGCGTGCATACGTGTGTGCTGTGTTTCAACAGGAAGAGAAAAATGCAAGCGGCAACAGTAAGTTAAAACGACTTGTTATCCGTTTTGTTCATTTCTTTGATTGGTTTATATCTATTTTTGCGATATTATTTAAGCGACCAGCTTAGAGGGCTTAATGCCTCTCAGCTATATATGCTAGCAGCTTGTCGCAGTGTCAGTATCTTGCTTTTGCTTGTGTAGAATGAGATCCTACGTACAACAATAAGAATCTCTGGTCCTGGCACTCTTGCTAGAAATGTAACTAGCCTAATATATCTTATTGCTTTGACGCCCGAGCGTTCGCCGTACTGTCATCTTTGTTTTTCCACTCATTTCTGTCTTTTGTTGTTCGCAGTGCTTTTGCGAGATTCTTCTGCGTATCTTCGAATAAGTAAGTAAGTAACTAAGTAAAGTGCGGGTTTATAAGCCTTGTCATTGAAACGACTTTTAATGCTCTGTAGCGACGTTATTAAATTGCGTTTTTCGTAGTTTTTTTCTTGGTTTTTGTCACAAAATAGTTTAATTTTGGCATAAAAACTCGCATCAGATACTACTGTCGAAAGTGCAGTAAGCTTATTGCTACATTAGGCCTAGCAAGTGGAACTGTAAGTAATTGCTGTGCTTAACTCTGCAGCTGAAGCCGAAAGCTTATCCGGTAACGTACTATTAGTGGATCGTTCTTTCGGTCGTTTAGTACACTCTTCATGATCATGCCTGTGCTTATAAGCTGTCTTTGATACGCACGTTACTCAGCGGATTTCGGTTGCTTAATGTGATGGCACATCTCTATTACGAATAATCAAGTTAACGCTGTAGGCCTACTTGAGCGATTCGCGAAACCCGTGGTGGATTTTCGGACTAATAACCAACGTATCTTAGCACCACTTTCAACTCGTCTGTTCGCACTTCGCTTTGTGTAGTCTTCTTGTTTAACGGTCGTACCATTTCATGGCTAGAGTCAACGCTGTGCTGTGTCGCGTTTCGTCGTAGCAAAAATGTCAGTGTGTGGTAGTTGGTTTATACTAACTGGTTCCCTATCTCTATTTGCTGTTTCGCTACGGGGCTATAACCTGACGCTGCTCTGTTTTCTGACCTTGCACGTTATTTATTCACTAATACGTTGAATTTACTAATATTATTTTTTCATTTCGTGTGCATATTTTGTGTGCTAATATTGCGATATGCGTATTGTGAGTAATTGCGTAAGCATAGATACGTCTTAGTGGTCTATTAGTACTGGTGAAAATTAATTATTACTACTAATTTATTAGTACGGTAGTACTACTAATAACGTACTACTAACATTATAGTCTGTCGTAACGAATTGCTATTATCATGTTTATTATTGTGTTGTTGTTTGGCAAAATAAATGTTATTTTTTGTTCTATGTCGATGAAAGGTTAACTGGTAGTTTTATTATATGGAGGGAAGCTAATTTAACGAATAGCTAATCGGTTGTTGTTATTGTAGGAAAAGTATTCTCAAAGGTCGTTTGGTGCTAGATGTTTGGTATAGCGAAGCGTCCTGGCTGTTGAGACGTCAGCTACTTATAAAAAATATAAACACTGAACTTTTCCTAGCTGTCTGAGCTCTGCTAAGGTGAAGGTCATGGCTAAACTTAGTGCCTGGGTGATAGCCTGGAAAAGAAATTGAATATTAAGTAGCAGTATATAGGCTAAGGCTACGAACGGTATCGTCGTAGCTCCTTAAAAGGCTTCCTCTGAGTCTCGTGTTGGCCTGGAGGTGGAGCCTAAGAGTGTGTTTAAATTTTGGGGGCTACAGCCTGTAGCCAGGAAATCGCTATATATGACCTAAGTTCAGTACGGCCCGAGAAATCCACGCCTCTTGACGTCACTCTAGGCTACTGAGTTTTCAGACAGCTGATTGACGCACTCCGTTTTCTGAGTTCTGTTCGAATAATATCTCTGTAATAAAGTCGAGGAAAATTCTACAGAAACTGTCTTATAATAATTGTCTACAGAAGCCGTCTTACATATATACTTGAAGCAGACAGTAGAGAGTCACAGACTAGTTAGCAGCTCGTGTAAAACTGGAATCTGTTTTTTTAATTCTACTGCGTACTTCGCATCATGAAAAAGTCAGCAACGTTAGAGCCTGTTGCTAAGAATATTCTGATGTTTTGCTGTCGTTACTACTGCTTGTGGGAATCGCATGACTGCATCCAGTTGACCCACGGACCGATTCTTAAGGGAACTGAGCACAATTTTGCACGTACGTAACTAATAATTATTGCGTAAAGAAACGTCGATGCAAGTAAAATTTAATTAATATGTTACAGTTAAAAATCAGTCGTGTTAAATAATTCATATCCGAATTTTATTACCTCAAATTAAGCGGGCTTTTCGTGTTTACTTACTTGTTATTTATAATGCTGCCGGTTAGTCGGACTTTTTAAGTAGCGTTCTACGTCGGGTCGTATCTGTATACTGGCGACGTCTTCAGAATATACCGCAATTACCGTATCTGTGCACGAATGTGCAGTATTATTCGGCCGTCCTAATAGACCTCATTACAAATCTTGTGCCCGTCCGTTCGTCCGTCTGTAAATCCATACAAGGTCATAACTCGAAAACCAGTATATACGCGCAGAAAAACCAGAATTGGTGTGAACGTTTCTTGAGTCACGTGTATCACTTTGCCAATTTGCAGCCTAAAATGTTGTTAAATGCCGAGCGGACGGCCGCACATGTCAGCACTGGGTAGTTAGTCAGTAACCGCGCAGTGATAAACGCGAGTAGTATTCGGGCACGTAGCGAGAGTTCTATTTCTGTGAATGCTTGCTACTGATGCTAGCGAATTGATGTGCGTGTAGTTTTCGACATGCACGGAATCGATCTGGTCGACTATTCCAACTTCGACCACACCAAGCTGGTCGAACTTCAGCAGGAGGCGGCCAGACGGGCCGCTGAACTAGAAGCTGCCGAAGACAGCAAGAAAAAGAAGAAAAAGAGAATGAAGAAAAAGAAGAGGAACAGGCGGAAAGCTGCAAGGAAGAAAATGCAGCAGTTAAAGGTATAGCAAAGTGAAGACGATTGTAACTATGTCATGATGCCGTCGGGACTATTAGAAATATCGTACGCCAGTATAATTCGTTTGCAACGGAATTAATAGATAGAGTGAATAGTCAACAAGTTTTCAGTATATTTTACTGCTAGTGTTTCACGTTCATAACGTTTTCTATCAATCATTGCAAAGTTCAAAAAACACAATAAGAATATGAAATTATATGACGATTGTGATCTGTAATTTAAAGTGCGCATCAAATATAAATCTTACTTTTAGACTTCAGCGGTTTCTTAGATTTTTGAAAACCAAAACTGAACATTTTCAAAAATTAAAAACAATTTTTCAGCCGTGCGATGAACGCTACCGCCGTCGCACGTAGGCTGTTTGTTGTGCAACGAATTGCACGTTGGTGTGTGACTCGCTTGATGTGTGACTTGCTGATCCTTGTACGAGGATCAAGCAGTCGCTCAATCGTCAATCATTCTATTTGCCAAATGTAGTCAATAACATAAACAGTACATACATACATACATACAGTACACTATCGCGGTAATGTGCTGTGTTCAACCAGGCAAATTGCTCTTATAGTTGCCTTGAATAAAATTTAAGTAGAAGCATACGTTGTGTAAGGCAACATTAGAACACAAAGTTAGAAGACACGAAGTTATAAAAGGGATACTGAACACAAATGCGAAATGAGCTCTTTACTTGCGGATGATCGTGGTAGCGAGTTGATGGCGTGTTTTGGTGCGTGCCTGCAGGGAGTACTCAACGAAGCGTTCGAGAAAGAGAGCAGTTCTGACGACGAGGTTTACGTCGAAGAGCCAGAAGGCGATCCGCGCACTCACATACAGCGACTTGAAGTAATTCACTCTTCCGATCGATCTTTCGTTGCAGGCGCATCTTGGGTTAAAAAACTAAGCAGGGCAGGTTGTTCCAATCTTTTCCATAAGTTTTTCTCAAATGGATGCGGGTTTTTCTGTTTCAAAAGTTGCATTTTTGGGCGAAAATTTACGGACAAAAAAAGAAGATTTTTTGGAAAATTTTCCGATAGCCAAAAATTAGGGTGGATAATTGCCCAACGTATCTCGTCCCCCTGCTACGACGCCACTGTTTGTTGTTTTTTGTTTTTTTCTTTTTGTTTTTCTTTCTCGTACAAATTTTGTTTCGTACGAGTGTGGTGCGACTACCAGTTTTGTACTGCGCTGTATACAGGGTGTGGCAAAAAAGTAGCCCCCCAAGTTTTTCGCATTTTTCTCAGCAGCCATTTAGAATTTTAATTTGAAATTTTAGACTTTTATTTCGTAAAACCTTCTACATCTAACTGCCAAGTAAAATGTGATTCTTTTAAAAAAGAACAAAGTTATAGATTTTATAACATGATCGCCTACCAGTTTCTCAGCATTAAAAATGTTCAAGCTACTATACCAATGCAATAACATCGTTAAAGCAACACAGTTAACTAAGATCAGAAGCCAGAATTTCATTATCGCTGTGAATGTTTGAAGTGTCCACCACCAGCTCCAAGCTCCAACACAAGCCTTTAGTTGCTTACTTTGATAAGTCTTCCACAGTTTTGTCGATCGGTCCTTGTGGCAGGTTGCCCCATATAACCTGAAGCGCTTCCTTGACCTCAGCAATTGTGTTCGGCTTTGTTTTAAGTTTGGAGCAAGCCTCCAACATTGCACCCCACACGCAATAGTCCATTGGGTTTATATTCAGCAAATTTGGAGGCCACTGATCCTTTGTGATGAAATCGGGACAGTTTGCCTGCAGCCTGTTCTGTGCGCTGCGCGCTGTGTGTGCTGGCCGGCGCGCCGTCTTACTAAAAGATGAACCCGGTGGGCAGTCGACGATTGCTTTAAAAAAAACGATAATTAAGTGATAATTTATAAACAAAATAGATTACTGTTTATCAAAACGTTACTGTGACGTCATCGGCAGTAATGTGGTAACCGGTTTTTAAAAAGTAAATAGCATTTTAGCTTGAACATTTTTAATGCTGAAAAATCTGTAGGTGATCGTGTTAAAAAGTAAAACTTTGTCGTTTTTTAACAGAATCAAATTTTGCTCGGCGGTTAGAAGTAAAATGTTTCGCTAAATAAATTTGTAAAATTTCACGTTAAAATTTCAAACGGTTGCTGAGAAAACAGCGAAAAAATTTAGGGGGCTACTTTTTTGCCGCACCGTGTTTTTGCCGCACCCTGTAGTGTACGATACGAGCCTATTTGCAGCGCTGTGTCTATGACCCGGTAGTTTTCACAAATAGGCAGACACAATGCTACAGAACGTATGTTCAAAAAACGTAAAACGCCAACGCAAGGACCTTAATTAGAATCTTGCAAGTGACGCATGGTCAATTGGTCATGGCGCACTAAAACTGCAACAAAAGACATTTTAATCGCAGCAAAAATGTACGAGGTTCCAACGAGCGCAGTGTGTGCTAACATTTACTTTTTCATAGTTTGCGGCACACCTAGAGTAACGACGATTAATAAGCTGTTTATTTATTTGCTGTTCAGTTGTGTTTTGGATTTTTATATCGCTTATTTGCTATACAGTCAGTACGTAACATACATACATGTTAATTACGCCTTCATCAGTAATTATAGTAATATTATGCTAATATGCTGCAGTATTACAGTTACTGTTTGGAAGACGTAGAAGAGTTCCACGGTTTGCACGATTTCTTCGAAACATTCCGACTTTACCGCGGCAAGAAATCCATGGACGATGAAGACGACGACGCCAATCGAATGGCCGGATACTTCAAGGTCTGCATCGTTGCAGCTCATTCGAATAATTGTGAAGTTAGCAAAAAATGTGTAGTCTATATATGACGGGGAAATGTAGAATTTTTTTATCGCAAAGCTGCGGAAATTAACAATCATTTACGCGATGATTCGTTAAACATTAGGCCTATTTATGATTAGAAATTCTCATCGTTAAATATTGCGATTAAGTCAAAAGCATTGCAACGTAGCTATGTGAGGCGTTCCGTCAACATCTGTTCCACGTGAACGACTTTTTACTTTAACTAGATACGTTGTTAACAAAATGTTCATTTTTTTCTCCAAAGAACGAAAACGTTTTGGTTTTTTACAGGACTGGGTGAAAGTCACTTACCGATTGCGTTTCAATTTGCGTTTATTTGTAGCTTCGTTGTCTCAGTGCAGCTGCAATAGCTGTTAGCTGATTGATAATGATTCTAAGCGAAAACGACAGTGATATCGGATTAAATATTAATCGCAATTAGCGATTAATTAGTCATTATTTTTTAAAAAATTAACTGCTAAAATTTTTTCACATGTCATCAACTCTAGTTTATCGTTGTTTAAACGATTAAAAAAACTTATTTTTCAGAACTTGGTCACTACAGTACGCAGTCTGTTGTTGCTGAGCTGAATGTGCGTGCAGGGTAACTTCAGCATCTATAAAATGCCGGAAGACGACGATGCGGCTTCTTCGTCGAGCAAGTCGAACAAGTCAAACAAACCAACGAGCAAAGAAGACACCAAACGCGAAGAAGACAAGACGGATGATGATGATGACAAGGATGAAGACAAGATCGAGAATAAGCTGAAACTTAGCGTCGGACTTCCGACAAATTATCCCGTCGAAGTCAAAGTCATGGTCTACGTCGTCCGGGTTCGTTCACCATGTTTACACATTAGCATCAGTTCTAATTCTGTTTAATTTAGCTTTAATTAATTAATTCTTGCTTTTAACTATAAGATCAGCTGTTGCATTTTTATGATACAATAGACAATAATCTGATAACTAGCTTTAGTATGTAGGATCAGTATGATTATACACTCTTGTGGAAGCATTACACATTGCTGGGTTAATACGAATAAACGTGATTTTTTTTGCTAAATAAACGTCTGTATTATTGTTCTGTTTTTGTTTTGTCGGCAGGCGTTAGAATTACATCCGGTAGATTTCAACGGATTGGCGGATCCGTATCTTGTAATACGCTGCGGACGCAAAAAAGTCAACGATAAGGAAAATAAAATTATCAACGATCTGAATCCGATCTTCGGACGGTAAGAAGTAGGCCTAGTTTTATACCTATGTGAGCGGACTACTTTAAGTGATTAAATAAATAAGTTAATTGATCTGGAAAGATGTGTGTGGCACCAAAGTCGCAGAAGCCGCCACAACGCTGCATGATGGTGTCAACACTACGTTTACTTGGCATGCAAGCTATTGTAACCTACTACTGGTACATACGCTGCACTTTGTTGGACAGGTTGTCATTGCATTACTATTTTAGCCTACTACTAGGAGCGACCTAGGTTGGTTATTGCTTTGCAGCACCGTCGTACCAACTTTGTACTATCTCATTTATATGGTGTAAAATGTTTCATGCAGTTGATAAACTGTGTATAAGCTTACATGAAAAAATAACGCGTCAAACTTTTGTCGCAACTTCAACCAAACAAAAATTTAACGGCGACCGTTTTTCGAGAACATGCAGTCAATGAATCAATCTCTCTTACCCATCATATGTACAGGGTGGGCCAAAAAAACGGACCTGTTTGAGCGTTAATAACTCAGCGATGGTTTCCCATAGAAAGGCGTGTAATATGTCATAAGTTTTATAATGTTGTAGACAAAAAGGGCCGAACTTGCATAGCAAATAATGTAAATATTCTTTGCCTAATTTGCCTAAATCTTCATTACCCCTGAAATTAAGCATTTGCCTGCACTCCCATGTGTCCGAGTTCATTGAACTCAAAAACTCACTGCCAAAAAGTCTAGATTTAAATTTTGTGAATTATTCAGTGTGGGGGCATTGCAACACATAGCATGGTCACAAAATCTCAGTAACTGACCAGCTACCAGCTAAAACGTGTGCTAATCGAATGCTGGGCTCAGCTGATCCTGAACACATTGACTCCAGCGATCGATCAGCTGCCTAAAAAAAACCTGATGACGGTTATAAATGCAAAAGCTGGGCAATTGCCTATGTCGAACTTCATTTAAACTCAACATATGTGTTAATAATTGTTGGTATTTTACTGAATGCTGAATGAAAAGCAACTTAAATTCATGCGTTACTGTCAATTTAGCATGATTTTAGGAGTGGGACAGATTTGTGTAAATCAGGCAAAGAATATTTAAATGCTGAGACATGCAAGTGTACACTTTTTGTACACAATTTTGAAACTTTTGGCATATTACGCGCCTTTCCATCAATAAACATCGCTAAGTTATAAAAACTCAAATGTCCATGTTAAATCCATGTGTTACAGTCAAATTTGACAGAATTTCAAGGGCGACGAATATTTATACAAATTGGGCAAAGAATATTTAAATGCTTCAATATGCACATTTTTCGTTTATTTTTTTACAGCATTCTACAACTTTTGACGTATCACACGTCTTTTTACCACTGACCATCGCTGAGTTATCAACGCTCAAACAGGTCCGTTTTTATTGGCCAACCCTGTACAGTGCACATTGGAAAACGCATACGCCTATGATGTCCCCTGTGCGAAGGACAGTAAAACGTCATTGAAACTGATTGAATCGTGTATATAAAATGCTGTTACTGAACTGAATTGGATCTGTTGTTACAACTGCTCGTGAAACCCGGCCTAAAGCTTTGTTCATAGTGACAAACTCAACTCAACTCAACTGACCTAGTTTACCATTCCAGTAGGGCCTACGTGGAATTTGGTGATGAAATGAGGTGTCGGTACCTGTGCATGCATCATTACTATTATATTAAATTTGTTAAGCTACTGCGTGTACTGCTATTTTACCTTTGTATGCCTACATTTTAAGTTGTCAACACAAATCCGATAGCATTTCTTTGCGTTGTTAAACTTTTTTGTACTGGTATAAATAATAATAATTAATAATGATTAATAAACGTGTCCTTACACTTGCAGATCGATGACACCACAATTGTAAACATTTACGCTAAACTAGTTGTACGCTGGCCTTACGGGCTCCAGTGGACCATGGTAATAACTGTAGGCCCACAAGAGCGGGCCACACAACTGTAGGTTATATATAACGTCGCAATGGGACAGATACCTCGTTCCACAGAACGTATTTCTAGTTTCCTTATAAAGTTTGACGGAATAATTAACGCTATTACCGCGACGGCTTGCGACGGCTTTTCTTTTTTGTAAAGTGCCTAGGCCTATTGGCCTCATATTGGCGCTAAAATGTTTGCAGTGCTTATGGTGGGAAATTTCTAAGCGCGGAACGCTGCCATTGGTTCAGTGTGAGTCACTCCAGTTGAGTTGAGTTGAGATGAGTTTATCGCTATGAACACGGCTTAACAGATCATTGAGTAGTGACAGAGTGGCAGTTGCGCGCACTGTGTCACAGCCCTCTAGATTAGTTATTTAGAGGGCCATGACTGTGTTCTGTGTGTGTGGTCTGCAGACTGTTCGAGTTTGATGTTGCTTTCCCGATGGACTCGTGGCTGGACATTGAGGTCTGGGACTACGACTTGATGTCATCGGACGACATCATCGGTTCCACGTCCATCGACCTCGAAAACCGTTTGTTCTCCAAGCACCGCACCAAGTGTGGTCTGCAGCAGAAATACGAGCTGTCAGTCTATGCTACTTATTTATTTCACTTCAGCGGTTGTTCTGTAGAAAAAAAATGTGCCATATTTTATTGGTGGAATTATGGGCAACTATACAAAATAAGCTAACGTTCTACTAAGACACAGTGTATAAGAACTCTTAAATACCATACTAGCACATATTCATGCAAGAACAAGCGGTGCCACGTAGGCCTAGCTGGACCCGCATTATTAAGACAGTTTGTCGTGAACAGTTAACCGTCGTGATTTTGCGGGTTGCAAATCAAATCTCAAACTTTCGCTTCACTCTGTTATCTTTAGCAGCTGCTACGGCTGTCAGGTTTGGTTACAACACGTGGCGGGATCCGCTCAAGCCGACAGCGATACTGGAGAAGTTATGTAAAGAGGCCGGCCTGCACGAGCCGATATATCAACCGGGCTGTGTCATCGTTGACGAACAGCGCTTCTACGAGCTAGAAAACGTCGAGAACGAACAAGGTTTTCTGATCTTGGTTCTTCAACATTCGTTCTTTCTTTGCGTTTTCGACATCGCTTAGCGTTGGTTTCTCTTGCTGTTTTGATATAAGCAACGTGCATTTGCGTGACCTCTGCGACTGGAATGCGTTAGACCTACACGTAGCCTATTTTTTTGCAGTCTAACAGATATAACGCAAATTTCTGTGTTTTAATTACATGAAAACAACTGATGACATTCATCTGGCAGTGGGGCATGTTGCAGGTGAAATTTTGCAGACGAGAGAGCACCTAGCGCTGGAAGTTCTGAAGCACTGGGAAGATGTGACTGGCGGATGCTGTCTGCTGCCGGAATACTTCGAGACCAGATCGCTCTTCTGTAGCGATAGACCTGGAGAACAGGTACTTATAGATTAAGTTAATATTTGTTTACTACTTCGCTTGATTAAGATCGTGGTTACACGTAAAATGAGAACAGATTATTCGCGCACATTTTGCATTAAAGATGCCGCACCAGATGTTTTGTTTTACATGTAGCCATGGCATTAGTCTCATTGCTGTCAGACAGCTAAAGTTTTTTTTGGCAAAACCGAACAAATCGGGTGTTTGAGAACTAATTTGAGACGTCATGTCTGCAATGTCTTGTCTGTCATTCGAAGGCATGACTACTTTACTTTGTTGCCATTGTAAGTTATAACGCAAAAGATAGTAATTGGAATTGCTTTGCGGGTAATTAAGTTTTATACATTTGTGTCGTTTCCACAGGGCAAGCTGGAAATGTGGGTGGACTTGTATCCGAAGGACCAGCCAATGCCTACCGTTCCTCTCGACATAACGCCACGCAAGCCGGAAAGGTGAGTGATGCGGGCTTGACTCAAGTACAGGTGAAATAATTAGTGATGTAGCAAAGTATAACCATAATAAAATGCCTAAAATATATTTCAGAAAAAAATGTTGACGTAGCGGTCATTTGGTACACTGTTAGCTGCAACATTTTAAAGTGTATCTGCGGATCTGCAGATTTCTGCAGAGTCAACAACGTAGGCCTATTCATCATTCGACCACTGTCTTTACGTTTTTACTGACTCCAGATAAAGCACAGCCATTTCGTTTATTTTGTGGTCACCCACTGCGAGGATGTTAAAACGGTGTGTTTGCGTGTGTTCTATAGCTACGAGTTGCGGTGCGTGATCTGGAACACGGACGAAGTGACGCTGGACGACGTCAACGTTGTCACGGGTGAACAATCGAGCGACATCTTCGTCAAAGGTTACGTGAAGGGCGTAGGCGATGACGACCAATTCACTGACGTCCACTATAGGTCAGCCAGCCACCGGCCAGCTCTTGTGCTCTCTATACATCTAACTGCACGACGTAGCTTATTTCTGTTTTATCGACGAAGCTGATATGTGTCCACAAATGTTATTTTAACTCCGACTTGTAAATATTATGTGCATTTTTTATTTATTGCATTTGTTGTTTTTACGTATTGCAGCAGTTACCGCTGTTTGTAAAAACACGTAACCTGAATGTTCGCAAGTAAGACAGTATTTCACAAAGAACGAGTTAATCATTTTTGTTGTAAAAATGCATCTAGCTGAGCAGACGGTCACGAGACGTACTAACGTCTCGTTTCGGTCTCATCTTGGACAAAAATCCTCAACTTCTCGGTCTCGTCTCGGTCTCGGAGCAATATGTCTCGGTCTCGGCCCAATAGGTCTCGTCTCGCGTCTCGGGCCATTGCGTCTCGTCGAGACGTTTTGTGCAAGCGCGCGTCGTGCATACTGTAGCTGCAGTTAGAACGATACTAACCAGCTTGACATTTTTGGCTTAAACATATTCGTTTACAGTGTTTTTGCTCTTTTATTTACTTGTTTATCTTAGGCAGAATGTCTTGTCAGTCTTTTTTGTCATAAAAATGACCTAGTCGCAATGAAGATAAAGTGTATGATGTCAGAATGAATATTATCAGCCAAATGTAAACGACGATTAAGGCTATAATCAGCTCTAGTTTACTAATTTCAGTTGCTTGCAAATTGCGATAAACAACTGCAACTGCAATTCTTTATGGAGCAAGCTGTTAATTATTCAGCGATAATTGTCCAAATAAAAAGCACAAAGCCACAATATCACAAATAGAAAGCGCTTACCATGGTGCGAGTAATTAATCAGTATATTTTTTTCATTGTCAGTGTTTCACCATACGTCACGGAAAACGTCTCGGCGAGACGTTGAAGCTCCCAAGACTCTCGAGAGTTTCGAAAGCTTCAAGGTCTCGGCCAGCGTCTCGGAAGCTGCAACGTCTCGTCTAGGTCTCGTCTCGGATTTTAAACGTCTCGTCTCGGTCTCGTCTCGGACAAAATTTTGAACGTCTCGGTCTCGGAGACATGGGTATCGGGTCTCGTCTCGGCTCAAAAGGTCTCGTGCACATCCCTGTATGTTGCATCGTATCCATAGTTTGCAATCCTTTTTGCTGATGTGATTTAGTCGAAAATATAATGATTACACATCTTTACTCTAAAACTTTTCAATCATTTATTGCGTGACTAGGGTCTAATGTTGAGTGAACTGTATGTTGCACGATGGCGTCAGGTCGCTGACGGGCGAAGGTAACTTCAACTGGCGATTTCTGTTTCCGTTTGAATACTTGCGAGCGGAGGAGAAGATCGTTTATCGCAAGAGTGACAGCATACTGTCGATGAACGACGTCGAAATCAAAGTCCCACCCAACCTCACGCTGCAGATCTGGGACGCTGACCTCATCTCCAGGGATGACTTTCTCGGTCGGTCTGCAGCGTTTTCTGATGTGGCGTTTGCTGCTCACAGTGGCCTCGAAGGGGATGCGATACGTAATGGTGCACTAAGTATACGCACTTTGCGAAAAAGGAAATTAACGAAAAATAAGCTACCAAAATAAAAACCGACGACACGTGGTCCAAAAGTTCGTTAGGCCATTGAATCTAGCTAGTAGGCCTATTTCGTCAAATGTGGCGATCTTTTTCGTTTAGCAAAGTTTAAAGCCTTTGTACTAGAATGCTTTGTTCGATATGGATACTGCTTTGATGCTGTACACAAGAGCTTAAAAGCTTCCCGATGTGCACTTAGTGTTTATACTTCATTGTAACATTTTGCGCATTGAACATTTCTTGTTCACTTTTTGCTGATTTCGTTGTACCCTGCACGTGCTGTTTGTCTTGTGCAGGGTCGATCACGATGGATCTGAATCGCATCCCGAAGCCAGCGAAGAACCCCAAGAAATGTTCGCTGAAGATGCTGCGGACCGACGGCAAGGTGCCGTCGCTGAATCTGTTCAAGAATAAACGCTGCAAGGGCTGGTGGCCGGTCGCAGCACGCGAAAAGGATGAAGAGACAGGAGAAGAGCATCTCATACTCAAAGTAGGCTGCTGCTGCTGATGCTGTTGTTGTTGCTACGTGTAAGCCTGTAGTTACCAGCAGCGTATTTAGGAGCTTTTGCTCTTTCCTTCATTTGAAAGTAAACAGAATTAACGAAAAGAGAACAATTGATCGTAAGAAGAAAGGAGTTTGCCAGGCGTAACATGAAAGTATTTCGGCTATAGATAGCACACCCTGTCCCTTCTTTTCGCATATGTTCTAATTGCCCAGTGATGTTGTGACATGTGCGCAGGGCAAGGTGGAGGCCGAATTGAATCTTGTGACGAATGAGGAGAAAGAATTGAATCCGGTTGGAATCGGTCGCAAAGAACCGGAGCCGCTGCCTGCACCTAAGTATGTCACTCCCAGTCATTATGTTGTTTGCTTTTGCGAGCGAAACTATTTTTCGGCTTTTCCAAGAGTCACATTGTTGTTAGTCTTAGTTACTAGCGAATTTAGACATATTTCATAATATCACTACGTCTTAGTTTCCCACAAAGTACGGTAGCAGAGTACAAACGAGAAATAAAACTTAGCTAAACTTTACTACAATTGAATTCATACACATAATGTCAATAAAGACTATCATCACGGCTAACCACACAATGTTGCATAGTATCTAATGTTAATTTCTTTACAACGCGTTGGCCGGGGAGGGCTGGGTAGTTTATAATTAAAGATCGTTATATGTCGTCTTTGCAAAAATTTATACATTTATTTATCATCAGTGAGCTAGGTTACATCAGTTAAATTTTCTATCTAATTTCAAGTCCAGTACGGTATTGCTTAAATGCCTTATGCTTAATAAAGCTCTTACCGTAGCCGTATTAGCTTCGTCGAAGCGAATGGCCACACATGACGCCTACGTGATTTTTACGCGCGAAAGCAGCTACTGCTTTCAGCGCGTCTTAGCCATCGCAATTCTGTCTGTCCGTCTGTCTGTCTGTCACACAAGTGGATCAGGCAAAAACGGTCCAAGCTAGGATCATCAAATCTTCATTGTCGGCTGCCTGGATGACTCTAGTTTCAGGAACCATAAAGCTTTTTCATAAATTCGAAGGGCGCTAAATGAGAGGGGATGGGCAAAATTTGCGATTTTTGGCCAATGAGTCGCTGTATCTCAGTAACGGTGCGAGATACGGCCTAGGTTACTATTAATCGCTAATAGGAAGTCCTACACTGGCTCGTGATTGGCGCCCAATTCAATGACCTTGAATGACCGTGAACGCCAAAATAGGGGGTTTTATGGATTTTTGGGGGCGATTTCGGGCTGCGAGACACATTCCAAGAGCGAATTGCGCCGAAACCAATTGAGATAGACAGGGACAAGCTGCGTGTGAAATTTTCAGCATTGAACGTAGATTTTGACGGTCCAAGTCTCGATTTTCTAGGTTCAAGGAAATCTGCGCACGAGGGCATCAGAGAGCGGTACCCCCGTAAAAGTCGCGACGAAATGGCTGGAGATAGATTCACAGTTTGCGTACAGGAACTGCTATAGGCTTTCGCGCGTCCCGTGAGCATTAGCTCAAATTTCTTGTTTTTCCGCTGTTTTGTACGTACAGTCGCCCGGACACGTCGTTCTTGTGGTTCATGAACCCGCTCAAAACGCTCAAGTACATCATCTGGAAGAACTACAAATGGCTGATCCTGAAAACGTTCATCGTGCTGCTGATTATTCTGTTTATTGCGCTGATGCTCTATACGATGCCTGGCTCCATAACGCATCGTATCTTCAACCCGTGAACCGCTCGAGATAACGCTGACCGTTCCAAGCTATTTGCACGTGTGAAGTGAAACAGAAATACATTAGAATACTGTACATTACTCTTAATCGTTTTCGACCTGTGTCAGACGCATTAGCATATTTATTTTTTTGCGCAAGTGAGTGCTGGCGTTTTCATTGCAGATGTCAGAACAGTTTCAGCCTGTGTTTCTGTTGAAATGTGTTAATAACAGCGAAAAATGAACGTCAAAGCAGATGTGTATGGCGCCGTTAATGTCAAAGTATACGAACCGTAACTGATGATCCGGAGACCGGAATGGCAAACGGCGTTTTTCCGACGACGTGGTAGGTCTGTGTTAAACCACACATACTAATGTGTGGTTTAACGTGTGCGGATCGACGTCTTTAAATCCAAGCGTTAGGGGCAGAAATTTAGAATTTTTTTAAAATTTTATTTTTGATTGCTTTGGCTAAATGTTCGCGTTTTTCTGCAGCATTTGTACTGTCGATGTTATCTCTTTCTTGTTGTTTGTTAAATAACTGGCGTTATTACCGGTACTTTGTTTATTTTCTCGCCTGCAAAACATGACATCGTTTACTGACTGCAGTACGTCATTTCTATATGATGTGCTTCTGCAGTAAAATTATGTATATCTTTTTAGGTACATGACTCATATTTATCATAAGAGCGCAGTTTGTGGACTTGCTTCTATTTCTTGCTAACTGTATGTTTATTACAGCAATTGCACGGTTATTTTTTTTAGTATTTTGGTAATTTATTGCGTAAGCTTGAGCAATTTTTATTATGTGCCTGCAATGTAAGCAGTGTAATGTTTAATAGACGCATCTTCTGTTATCCTATATTGACGGTTTTTAATTCTTGAAATCGTATTGACTCCGTCAAGGTGATGACTGCGAAATATTACAAAGGAATGAACGTTTTGATACAAGAAACGACTACTTAGATAATTTAGAGGTGATTTATGTAAGCCTTGTGTGTTTTTGCAAGCCGCGCCAAACTGTGAATAGTTTGGACTTCTTAGCATTAAACTTAATATCATATTCTAATGCAAAATATTCACATAAAGATAATAACCTACGCATAGCTGATGGTGTTGGACAAACCAAAACAACATCATCAGCA
>Ga0056128_1000842_pt1 | contig 30927 bp, 14 predicted proteins | sample WorMetLIZISLAND2_FD_71113 | JGI IMG/M metagenome (GOLD analysis project Ga0056128, IMG submission 71113) | Marine gutless worms symbiont microbial communities from Max Planck institute for Marine Microbiology, Germany - Olavius geniculatus... ...
GATGGATCTTTCTGAAATTTTGAGGGTATGTCGGGCATGGCACAAACTACCAGTGATTCAATTTTGGGGGTGATCCGGAAGGAATCCTGGATTCTGGATCACTTTGAAATTTTCGTTATCATTGCTTTCAATGGGGCATACGGGAAACCGCTGCAAAACCGAAGATGGTGCTGCCACCTAGCGAACAATATTGTCTTGGCGGAGGTGTGTGGGCTCTGACTGCTTTCTAGTTTGTGTAATGGAGTGCATAATAATCATTCAATGATATCCAAAGTCACTTGTGGTACCAGTCGAAAAAGCATACCAGTAATTATGCAACTGGCTACTAGTGATGACAGTTTCTACTGTTGCTTCGATTCAGATATGTTGCAGATTGTGAATGGACATTGGGCAAGCACCATGATTTTATTCTGACTGAAATTTGGAATTGCTATGTGTTGTTGAATGTTGATGTTAGGTCTCCGAGGACTGAGCATTGTAGTCTATTCTAATTAAAGTTTAAAAGGCATGTAACCCCCACCAAACGAGCTGGTACTTGATTTACTAACCCCGGAGGGATGAAAGGCTGAGTTGACCTTGGTGGTGGTTAGATTGTTTATTTGGCCGCAGACAGTCGACCATCCAAGTAGTAACTATTTCATAGCCAGTGGCGTATAGCCAGACATGTGAATTGGGTTGGATGCTGCTGTCCCTTCCCCTCCTCTTTCTTTTTTTGTTTTTTCCTCCCTGTCTCTATCCTTTTCTCCCTTTTTTCCTCCCTTTAGAATTAGGATTTTTAAAATCCATCTAAGGGGTGTATGTAGGAAGTGCTGTGAGCTCCCCCAGCTGGGTCTGGGGTGCAGCCATAGCCGAAGTTGAATTTGGTGCATTAATTATAGCTTTAAGATATGCTATAATATCTCCACCCATCCTTCATAGCCAGTTAAACGTCATGTTTATTCCTGTGGACAGGAATTTTAATTATTTTATAAGGAACCAACTGACAAAATTGGGAAATTTAGTGCTGTTTAAACGTGTGGTCAAGTCGTGTCTTGACGGATTGTGGGGTTCCTGGGCCCCTTCGTCTACGATGCTACCGTTCATAGCGACCTGAGTGGGAGTCACCATGGTCTCTTGATCGTGAGTCTAACATCTTACCTTTATTTCACTGAGCCACCTACCAAGTACTTTTTAAGCCAAGTACCCACGTTTATTAAGAACTGTCACTTTGCACTGTGCATTGCACTTGACGAACCGGCCTCAGTCCTAAACTAAACAATAGATAGCAGGTATATGCAACCAGTTAGTCTGAGTCGTCTGTAAAGTAGTGAGCGATGTGTCTTTTAAATCAAAGAATATTTCAGCCTGCGGGAATTGAGTACTGGGGATATATTAAATAAAATAATAAATAAATATATAAATATTTTCTTCACAACCCAGGAAGTAACATAAATCCCCACATTATCGCACGTATTCAGACATGCTGCCGCTGCACTCAGTCACGGCTGTGTCGCGATCAAACGAGTGACAATCAACCGACCAGAATTGGCACACAGCTGAGCCAAAGTCAACAGATAGGACAGAACGGCAACGTCTGTTGATCTCGCTGAGTTTAATGATACTTTCCGTCCGTCAGATTCGGTCGGTAGGTAGTTCCGAGCAAACATTCCGATTAGAGTGTCTGTAGAGCTATAAATAGAGCGGACAACAGACAGACAGAATCTGCAGCTGCAGACTCTGCAGCGTGCAACAAAGAGTGAATAGTACAGAACAGAACTACTGACTAGTGTACCATTTACTTACTTTCTAAGTAAGTTTAGCACAATGTGCATAATGTGACGACGAGGTTTCAACTTCGTGACGTAACTCGCACCAGCTAGAGCTATTAATAGAACACTGGTAAATAAATAGAATGAAAGAACAAGGGAAAATGTTGGTCATTTGCTTGTAACACTGAATAGTCAGTGTTATGACAGTAAGGCGGTACGTTAGATAGTACTGTTTAGGTAGCTTTAATCAGAGGAGTGAATATGCGTGAAAGTTAAGAGTGATTTCAACACAGAACGGCCACGCCCTTCATGTTTATTTTGATAAGTAAAGAACGATCTGCTAGCCATAATGTGTTTGGTACGTACGTCATGACAAAAGCATAGCTGCATGGGGTGTGGGTAAAATGCTTCTGGTGCGTCTAAGTGCGTCTAGTGCAATTAAGGTCAGGATAAACGTTAAACACAGGATCAGCGATAGGTTACGTTCAAGATCAGCGTCAGAGCTAAGGTTTGAGTTGGTGAGAGTTAGGGTCAGTTACGTTATTTTGCGTGAAAATAACAGATGCGCCGGAGCCACGTCTGTTACGTTTAGAGCAGGTATTGCTCAGTTTTGAGTAAGGGAAAAATGATATCAGTAGGGTCAGAGGTAAGGATATGGTATATACTGATGTTGAGCGTTTGATTTGGTAAGAGTTACATAATGTTACTAGTCACAGATGCACTTAGATGCATCAGACGCATTTTACCCACACCCATTTTCTGGTCCATCATCTTATCTAAAAGCAAAACTATAGCGGCCTGTCGCCTGGTAAAAGATGACAGCCTGGCGATGGGTTGTGGTGATGGCCATATGATGGGTCCATTCTATTTGACATACTCCACACTTTCTTTGTTTAAAATGTTTATTTTATACTCTATGTTTCATATTTAATAACAATAATTCTAGTGGTAGATCGGCGATCTTGCTGTTAGCACTGAAAAATTGCTAGAGGTTAATTGGGTAGACACATTATTGGGAAGATGGTAGAATTTATATGTCTGGAAAACGTAGAAGGTTTACAAACCATGCCACGACACTGTCACGTATTTAAATCAGGCTTATTCAGTATTATATCAGAGTCCATCTCGAGCCAAAGCTGTTTTTTGTAACACAGACTTAGAACTATAGTGCTTTTGAATAAATTTTATTTAAAGCTTGGTAATTGATAACATTTCAGTTCTTACCACGGTCTTAGCAATGCAGTGAAGAAGAAATGTAACTGCATTCTTACATTAACAACGAGATAAATTTAATTAGGTAAATGGCGATCTACTGCTAGTAATTTTCTGCTCTCTAGTGCGAGATCGCTGATCTACCGCTAGCACTGATCATTTAATAAAGAAATGCTTTTCCTTTATTTTTTCTTTATTAGTATCATCGCAGCATTGTGTAATAATGTGGCCCACGAAGGCCTAGTTATAAATATATAGCATTTCAAGGGGCGCAATCGCCACTTTACATGTAGCAGCCCATCGTGTTTTAGACCGACCATCCTGGAGGACAGAATTGGTGTGCATTCACACACACAGTAGCCAGTAAAGAATTCAGTCAACTTATCTCTTACTAATATTTGGCGATATTTTGTTCATGCCACTGAGCACATAATGTGTACTGTATTTTGTTGCAGAATTTAAAGTTTGTATTCAGGGTCATTATGCAGCGCTAAATTAGCACTGCTGCTAGCGACATTATAACAGTGCTGCTATGGGCAGCAGTTCGTCCAAGTTTCGCAAACATATCCAGTCCGGTGATGAGTATGCTGCAATTCATCTGTATTCCTCCAGCAGTGACCTGCGCAAGGCTCTCGATCCCAATCTGTCATATGGTGACAGTTACAGTCATGATACTCCCATGCACATGGTTGCTCGCCATGCTATGAAGTCCCTTCTTCGGTTTGTGTGCTTTACTCTTATATGGATTTGCATCTTTACATGCATTTTTATCCATTGAACCATCTTGCTCAAACCTTCTTAATTACCCAGCTTGATGATTTTAATCCCACTATTATTCGCTTTAGCCTGTCATTCTTATTTATGCGTAAATAGCAAGTTGAGGGCATTGTAAGTTGCCCTTCCTCTCTGCTACATAGATGTCTTTGACTTTAATGCTGAGGTACTGTGGTTGTATAGATTAGCTTACTTTGAACGTAATTCTTATAATTACTACTTAACTTAGAGATTTCATGCTTCATAGCCCCACCATTATGTCAAATAGGGGTGGGATAGGCAAAGGTGGTTATAGGACTAGAATATCTCCAATATCTCTGAAATGGGGCAAGGTAGACTGTGTTACTACAGACTGCCTGTACACACTACACAAGCTACAGAAGCAGTTGAATTTGATGATCTTCTGTGACCTGATGATCTACTATGGAACTGTGAATGAGTTCAGTTTCTATGTGAAATTACCTTCACACCATTACTCTGGCCTTCAGGCAGCATCTGAATGCAGTTTCATCATTTATCTGTCATTTTGTTGACATGGTCTTAGAAATAATACTTTTTATTTAGCTTACAAAAATTCCACTTATCAATGACTATGAAGGTGGTAGTGATGATGACAAAGGAGCTGATGATGATGTTTCATTTTGCAGGATATTTCTATGTGATCTTGGTGGCAATCCAAACAAGAAGAATGGCCACAACGAGACAGTTCTGCACTGTGTGTGCTCCGGTAGTGCAGCAGATCAGTCCTATGCACAGAAGCTGAGGCGAGATGAATGCCTGTTGTTGGTGCTGCAGTGGAGTGGTACACGACTAGCCGATGGCTCCATGGAACGTGTTGACCTGCTTGCCAAAGATGAGGTTGCCTGTCCTTTTGTTTTAGCATTATCATTCTTATTGTGCAGTGTAGGAAAGTAAATAAGTAGGTAATTTATATAGCATGTTAATTGTAATAACCTTGAACATGCTCAGTGTGCTAGTAGAATGAGACGTAAAGTGTTGCAGAATACAGATGTCATTTAAAAGTAGGTACATGTAAAGAGTGTGTGCTGTATTTAAGAATGTTTCGAAAAGTGTTTCAAGTAGATGGACCAGCGTGACATGCATTTATGACATTAGTAGTTGTGCCATGCTAATCTATTACTGTTTCTGGTTTTTAGCTGGTTGTTTAGTTTACATGATATCTAACCAGTTAAGTTGAATACATTTTTGGAGCAACTATTATATCCAGTAGTTAATTGTCTGCTAATATAACTTTAGCTGGTCAAGTTAAGCTTGCTAACCAATGTTGGGTCACTTCACTGTTTGCAAAGTGACACCGAATGCAGGAATTGGCATGCATGTTGTGGGATTTATTGGCAGAGAGGCTGACAAGTGGTCGCTTCTCACTCATGCAGTACCGGTAACAAGTGTTAGGACACCAACTATGCACCCTGAATGCTGGAGAAATGTGTCGTCCAGTGCCAACATATTATATGGCCATTCACCTGGACCTGTACAACCTTAGGAATATCATTGAACTTTTGAGCTGAAAATAGGCACATTTCTTACTCCTGCCGTCGAACCTCTCACAGATTTTTTCGGTAATTGAGTTAGGAGCCCATGCAGGATGGACAGGCAGTAAGTATGGCAAAATTCATAGTTTGTTTTATTAGGACGTCTGCATAAAAACCCTGTATAACTCTGTGAAACTAAGCACATTATGGATTGTTTTCTTGCAGTCATAACCATACCACTAAATCCATAGCGTAGCATGAGCATCATTGAGTGTTGTCTGTTATGTGGTCTGTTGTGTACTTTTGATAACGTGCAGAAAGAAAACACAGCGCTTCATTTTGCAGCCATGGCTGGTCTTCAGAGATGTGTTGAAGTAATTTTCTTTTTTCTATTTATCGATTTTATCTCTTGATCACTCATCAGCTTTCAGTTGATATTCATGAACTATGTTACCGATATGTTTTATATGTCTGTCCAATTTTTCTGAGACTGTTCATATGCATGTGACTGTCACAGTCTGTATTCATCAGTCATAGAAGATTTTTCAAACTAAGCATTGCTTGACAGAACAGATTTTATCCTGTTATAACTACTTTGTCACATGTGTGATATTTGTGAGTGTCACAATTAACATTGCTGCATTGGCTAAAAATTGTGACTGCATTTTGTGATGCTTGTTATTGTCTTTTGCTGTGGTTGTTAATTTAGATACGTGACATATTATAATAGCTGCATTTGTTTCTACACTGTGTCCCAAAAAAAGCATCCCCGACATTGTCGACTGCAGCTTGAAAACCAGCTATCAGATTTTGATAATTTTTGGTACGAATATTCCTAACACAACTTGCCATCAAAAGACCATTCAGTTTCCCATCTCACCCAACCTTTGTTTCTACACTACCTGGGGAAATCACAACCAGCAAAATATTACTTTTCTATTTAATGCGATATGATTGCTCAATTAGCATAATGCTTAAAAACATTTTGTTCACATTTCTAACACTTTGGCTGACATTTCATCCAGTTGTTCATTTTTTTTAACTGCCTGCAGTAAAATTGCTTAAAGTGTTGGCCCATTGCGCGAACACAGGTAAGGAGATGCTTTCTCTGTTCATTGACAGCAGTATCAATAATGTTATGCTCTAGACTATTCCAGGCTGTACAGTTGCTTCTTGACTTTATAAACATTCTTAAACTTCATCACATAGTCACACTGCTGTATGACAGTCAAACCTTGTAAATAGACCGCTGGACCGGCTGTTGGGGTCCTTAGATTAGGATAGATGGAATTTATTGACGTTGTTTCATTCACATTCACATGTATTACGCTTGGTCTGTTTTCCCTAGGTAGTGCAAAAGCAGACGTTGGATGAGGTGGAAAGTAAAACACTCATTTAATAGCCACTTGTATCAGAAATATTTTTGCCAAAAATTATTAAAATCTGCTTATCTTTATTCAAGATACAATCTATAATGTCGGAGATGTTTTTTTCAGGTTTTCTGTTTATTTCAACACATATTTCGCTTGATCTGCTTTCCTTAGGTAGTGCAGAAGCATACATTGGGTGAGGTGGGAGACTAAATAATCATTTGATTGCAAGTTTTGTCAGGAATATTCTTACCAAAAATTATCAAAATCTGATAATTGGTTTTCAAGTTACAGTCAAAAATGTTGGGGATGCTTTTTTGGGACACAGTGTAGTTTGTAATTCACTGAATGTGCATTCTGTTAAGTTGATAGATAAGATATCAGTATGTATGAAGTGTAATGATGCGGCATCTAGTGCATCTAGTAACTGAAGCAGAGGCAAGGACATAAGAGGGCGCTGCAGCGTAACAGACCAAGGAAGTGTTGTAAGTTATAAAGAAATGAGTTAAATGCCTTGATGGAGTGCCATTAGATGAGTCTGTTGTTTGTTGTTACTATGTAGAAGTGATGTTGACATCTATAACTTTGATTAAGCATCATCACTTGTATGTTGTGTTAAAGTTGCTGGTGTCATTCGGTGCTCCACTGTTCATTGAAAACTCTGCGAAGGAGACTCCATGTGACTGTGCTGAGAAAGCTGGACACTCGCAGATTGCACTCTATCTCGAGTCCAAAATGGTCTTCTCGGTAATCTAGTGCTTCGTTATGCTGTACTTACTGCACACACATACATCAGATTGACTGAGTCTTCTACGCTTTGTGGGAAGCTATAACGGATTAACAGGTATCAGCTTTTGGGCTGCACCAAGTGAAGTTTTTACACGCAACAGCAGCTACTGCTGTAGCGCGTCTTAGCCATCACAATTCTGTCTGTCCGTCTGTCTGTCCATTCATCCGTCACACGGGTGGATCAGTCAAAAACAGTGCAAGCTAGGGTTACAAAATTTTCACCGTCGGCTGCCCGGAAGACTCTAGTTTTAGGAACCATAAAGCTTTTCCATAAATTCGAAGAGGGTCACCCTGAACGAGGGCGCTAAATGAGAGGGGGGTAGAGAAAATCTGTGATATTCAGCCGATGTGGCGTTGGCAAAGTGATACATGGCGACCTCTGGTGAGTACAAGTAAAACACTGTAGCCGCGGGTCGTCTGGCGCCCTCTGGTGACTGACTTAGACTTTGTTTTACTGTTTTTTTCAAACATGCACTGTGGCTGTTGCGCATTAGCAGGGCTTTTCTTGTAAATGTTATAATACTCCATAAAGTGGCCTCCGAAGGCCAGAGAATTTCACAGGCCAGAAAATGCTGTGCTGCTGTCAAACATTCTCTGATCTATGGAGGCCCCTCGTTTTCAGCTGACCAATGGCTTCGCCGATCTAGTGTCTTTGATAGGAACTGTGATGTAGTTGTAACAAAATGTTGTTGAGAGTGTGTTTAGTGACTAGTCTTGGTGGTGTGACATAACAGTAGGGTGTTGCTTATGATTTGAAGGTCGTGCTTTGACCTCCAGTCAGGTCGCTTGGATGGGTGACTCTGTGGACATGTAAACCATTTTGGTTATATAACCAACATCAAGGTCAACTTAGTCTTCCATTCATCCGGGCTACATAAATCAAGTACTGGCCTGTCTGGCTGGGTTCAAGGTCGGGCATGTTCACTTGTTTCACATAGCAGCTAAGACTGTGTGATCCCACGTGGCAGGTGATGCTCTGTAGCTCTGTGATGGGTTTCTTGTAAAGAGCTATTCAAAGGTTCAACTTATTTTAGTCTCATTGGTGTGTTGTTTGGTGTCTGTGCAGAATGAAGAGGAGAACGTCGATGAATTTGGAGTTCTTCTGACACAGATCGAGAATGATGAAGTTTGTTATCACTTTATTTCTTTTTCATTATTTGTATCTTCAACTGAATTTGCAATGCATATTTATTTTCTACTTTATTTTTCTATTTATTTTAGTTTAAAAAATCAGCATAGCTGCGACTGCTGCTGCTACTATTTTTAGTTTGTGTTTAACCGGCTCAGAATTGAGTATTCATATAAATGTGGGACAGTTGGCCAAAAATCTACAGTATTGCTGATTGTAACATTTTTGGCATAAGTGTTATGATTTTGTTTAGAAAGCATTAAAGCAGTTCTGGTGTGATCATCATGTGACTAACCGGGATATAATTTGTGAACATTACTTGCAGTTTTTCACTATGTTGAATGACTTAACATGTGTGTATAAACTGTGTACTAGATAAATTACTTAATAAACTGTTTGCAGGCCTACAGTGGGTTAAGGGCTCAAGATCTGCAAGAAGCTAAAGATCAGCTGCTCGTGGAGACGTCCGACATGTTGCATGTTCCACTCTTTACTGCTGAAGCTCTGCTCAGAAATCATGGTAGACTGAATGCTCATATCTTATATGTGGTGGTGCTAAACGCAGCCAGCCAGACTCAATGAGGATGTGGCCAGTTGTTCAAGGCTGAGGCCAAGACAGAGGTCAAAGGTAGAACTATAAAAAGAGACAGTGACAGTGTAAGCTAGAAGTTTTATGTGGTTTACAATTCCAAAGCACTACTACCAAGGCCAGGTTGGGGCCAAATGCTTACGGCCAAGGTCATGTTTTCAAGGCTCTGACTGACGATATATTTTTGGCCTTACTTCGGCCTTGAGCACTTAAAATCTTTGCACACATGCATGTCATGACGTAAAATTTATAGCACCATCTATTGCACAATACACACTGGCTGCTGAGCTGTTAGCAGTGGTGAAGCCCAAATTCCTTTATGCCGACTGTCACTGAGACTTCTTTGTTGGGATAGTCATGGACACAAATCATGAAAGTCATGGACACGAACTGTCTCGACATCTCGAGATGTTTGCGACAAAGTCCATGACAAGTCCGCGACAAACCCATTTGTGTCGCTCTAATTGAATTTAGTCCATGCATGGGGAAAGTCAGTGACAAAGTCCGCAACAAGTTTTTGACAAAGTTGCGGACAAACAATTGGACCCACAGTTTGCAGCTAACAAACATATCGCTGCTCCTATCAGCCATACCAGGCTTTCACTTTGTAACCTTTAAGCTATTGCTCATTTTCCGTACAGCTGAGGGTAGGAGGCTGAGTTCTGTGTGTGCATGTTGTGTGTAGAGTGGTCACGTGAGATGCTGTTAGAGGCATGGATAGATGATGCCGTAGCATGCTGTGAGAAATGTGGCGTTGTGCCACCGTCAGCCATTGTGCCTGATCACCGTAGTCTGCAGCCACGTGACACTGACGCCGGATCAGCTTTTTCTCTTCCGCTACCACTGCCTCAGTTCATGGTCTGTTGGCTCTGTTGTTCTCTGGCTTGATTTACTACATGTCTTCAAGATCTGTCCCAAGATTCTTTCAACATGTGTCTTAAGTTTATCTTATAACATTGAACTAAGGTCTGTTGCGATTATCCTATGATTTTCTTAAGTCCATTTACGTTATCAGATTGAGCAATGTTTTACTTACAATCACTGCTCATGTAATTAAGTTTACCAGTAAACTACGCCAGTTGAATTCAGATTGGAAAGTTAAATCAAACATTAATTAAGTTAAGGTTTTTGTTAAGATTTGTTTAAACATACGCTTAAAGTTATTAGTACGCCATCACTTGTGACTTCCACTAACAACAATATATGAGACTGTTATTGTGCTGTATGTGTGAGTTATCATTGAAAGTGTTATTTCAGCAATCAGCATAAAATAAACTGTTATATATGTTGTATGTCTGCAACGTTTTTTCAGTGCACCATATGTGACATCAACATACCACCAGCTGAGGAGCCAATCATCATCGCTTGTGACCACCACTTCTGCCGATCCTGCTGGGAAACGTATGTTTTGTTTCTTGTTAACTATCACAGTCAGGCTTAGATTTATCAGCTGTTCCAATTACAGTTTGTTTAGCTTTAATAGCTCTGTCTCCACATATTTGTGCAAGATGTATAATTTATTTAGATTGTTTTGTTATAGTATAAAACACTCAGTTATATCTCTGCAGTGTCAAACAGAGCTAATTTGGTGATATTGCGTTTGAGTGTCTCAACTTGTATTAGCCCAAAAATTTATATTTTACCAACAATTTGGTGTTATCTCCGTGTTTGCCTGTATCTTGATGGTTACTGCATCGGATCTTTGTTACCACTCAAAGATGTTGCCAAACATAGATGACTGTTCAGTGTGTGAAATTGGAAACAGAAAAAATGCATAAATGAATAAACCTGTGAATGAACTACAGTGACAATTTTTTGTGAAATTGCTCTGGTCATCAAGTGCAGATTGCATCAAGTTTTTAATAATTATTAGTATGTTTTTGGTGTTTTATAAAGGTTAAACTTTCTGTAAAGGTTTAACTTCTTGTTCCGTTATTATGTGTACGTGTATTGCCTGGCACGGTCGTCCTCGAAATGACCCATATTGTGTCGGGCAGGACGTAAAAACCCTACTCACTCACTCTGTTTTAAGTACTGTATTTTGCTAACATTGTACTAAAACCAGTGAGAGAAATGAATGCTGAGCTGTTGGATATACTGATAGGTATTTGACGGTGAAAATAACAGAAGGTGAAACTCATCATATCACTTGCCCAGGCTTTGACTGCATGATGTTAGTTCCAGTTGAAATAATTGAGAAACTCGTCTCGCGCGAAATGGCTCGACGTTACCTGCAGTTTGACATCAAGGTAAACTGTAACAGCTTACTGTAAGTTTGCATTTAGTGACATGTATGCTGTCATCATGGACAGCTTTAATTCAGCTTGTATGAAAAGCTTTATTTCTAGGATCATAGATGTAAAACGTGAACTGGGCCCATTGTCTGCATGCTGTCTCGCAGCTGTGTGACTTTGAAGTCGTTGCTCATCTCCGCTTAGATCGGCCTTGAGCCAGCAGTGAGTGCAAATGCAGCTGAGCTATATGGGGTAGGCCAAACCTCTCCTATATTGGTTACATTCCCGGCAGGGAGGCCTGTATCAAATTATACTGCTTAGGAACAGAGGCACATGTATGTGAACAACTTGCCCAGAGTTGTTACCAGCAGCGCAACGGCCAGGAGTCAAACCAGTGACCTGTGATTATTAATTGGACATGCTAATGTATGCTTTGATCTATAGTAGAAATTGTGACTGTTGTGCGCATATCGTGTGATTGTGATGATATACTGTAGGAATTATATGATAGCAACCCATCAAGCAAGTGATGTGCTTAACTGCCTACCCACTGAGTTCGTAACAGTGCAGGTGACTGCCCTAAAGGACTCTTTCTCGAGATGACTTTGAAATGTTGTGAGATCTACTAACTCACTGTCTTGTGGTTGATATGATGGTCACCGTGTACTGTAGGCATTCGTCGAGAGCAATCCGTCAATCAAGTGGTGTCCGTATCCTGCCTGTGGTCGGGCTGTTCGTCTTCCCGACACTGATAACTTGATGTCTCTATCGTTTCGTACCAACCAGTCTGGTGCTCGCAGTCCAGCCGACACTTCGCATGCTGTTGACTGTGGCAATGGGCACATATTCTGCTGGTCAGTGCCTTTTAGTGACTTTCTTTTCTCAGTCATTGGTCAAAAGATGTGGTCGTACCTGATCTAACACTCTTGATAGGAAATGGTCATGCGTTATGTTGGTCAGTAATACTTGGTACTCACTTTGTTTTTTTGTGTGTCGCTCACGGTAAATGTGGATGTTCGTTTATTTACGATTTTGTTTTGTCGATGCCCCGTAAAAACTGTCTGACTGCGGGTCACTTAAGCTAGAGTTAACAGGTAATGGAGAAGCTGTTTTGGATTGATCTGTAATTTGTCTGACATCTTATGTGATTTGATCCAGGGTGGCCACAGGGCCTTGAAAGTCCTTGAAAAAAATGCTCATTTTTCCAGGGCCTGGAAAGTCCTTGAAAATGGAATAGGTCCTTGAAAGTTTTGGAAGTTGATGTAAAAGGTCCTTGAAAGTCTTTGAATCTAAGTACAGTAATCATTGATGCCTAGCATTAAAATTTTGCACTTAATTTGTACATCAAAAATATCCAGTACACAACATTTTACTTACTGAGTTGCTATATTAGTTAATCAGTGTTACTTACTTTGTGACTTGTGACATTGCATACTCTCTAAAATTGTCATAACTAAAACCTCTGTAACTTGGCAGAAACGTCGATGGAATAGGTCTGGAAAAGTGAGTTTAAGGTTCTTGAAAAGTCCTTGAATTTTTTTCTTTCCAAACTGTGGCCACCCTGTTGATCACGTTGTCGGTTTTAGTTACCCATGTTAGATATTTGTATTTATATTGTTGATGCTGAATTGTCCAGGGAGTGTCTGGGCGAGGCTCATGAACCAGCAAGCTGCGAAAACTGGAAAAACTGGCACCAGAAAATTGCTGACATAAAACCTGAAGAGTGTAAGAATTTGATTGTTATTTTTTGAAACCATTTTCTAACTCTTGGTACATTACATACGGTACAACATATCAACACAGCGTCTGGATAAAAGTAGGTTCCTCTGTTTTTTAGTTGTTGGACTATTGGCTGGGTGATTTGTACGGTGTGCATCTTGTGATAAAATCTGCTGCAAATCTATTGAAAATCGAGTACTGTTTTGCTGCTGGTTCTAAACTGTTGCTGGTAACGTCATGCGGCATTAGTTAATGTTCTTGTGGAGGAGTCTTTCAGCGTGATCACTGGTGTGATGATGGAGTTTGTGACAAACGTCCTGTTTACATTAGTTTGTAATTAGTGAATAACTAGATGCGGTTAATCTTGCATTTTGGATGAGTCGTTTTCCTCACCTGAGTGCAAGATTTTGCATTCGAAAATTCCAAAATTTTTCTGCGGTGATCGAGGGACGATTGTCTCCTGTGCCTACCTACGCATAGCCATTCAACAAGTGCTGCTGGTGCTAGGACCCAAACACTGGACCCAATCAGTCAATTATGTATGGTACAATATGATATGATACAGAATTTGCACTTGAAAACTGATGGACAAGCTCTCAGTTTAATCTAGCACATAAACTAACAACAACTGAAGTGTTTTACATAAAAAGTGAAATGACAGAAGCTGAAATGGAAGTTTATTCTAGCGAATGTTGTTGTGATTGTGTAGTGCATGGAACAGAGGAGGAGACAGAGAACTCGGCCAATTGTCTGTGGCTCGTCACTAACTCAAAGCCTTGTCCCAACTGCAAGTCACCGATACAAAAGAATGAGGGATGCAATCACATGAAGTGCTCAAAGGTCTGTTTTGTTCACTCAGTTTCTTTACTTTTTATTGTTGTCTAATTTTTGTTATGGGAATTGTGATATTTTGTTGCTGTGGCTCTTCTTTCTTTCCCCCTTTCCTTGTTTTATCGTGTAGTTGTAGGTGCTGTTGTATTTGTAAGTGTAGTAGTAGTAATAGTAATGTTTAAATCACTTCACTTGGCGGAGATATCAACTCTCACGAGTGCCTTCTAGTATTAGTAAGTAATTGTTTTCTACTGCCACTCAGTAGTAATGGTGTGTTGTCTGCAGTGCAAGTATGACTTCTGCTGGGTCTGCCTGGAAGCATGGAAGAAACACAGCACGGCTACTGGAGGTTACTTCCGCTGCAATCGGTACGAGGTCGTCAAGAAGGTCGAGGATAGCCATGACCAGATGAAGACTGAGGTACTGCTTGTCTGATTCGGTTTTTCTGCTCATTCAGCCAATAGAATGTACAAGACATGCAGCACGCTGACTCAGCACTGTTTTGTTTGTCTTTTATCTCCATATTTTACACTTCCTTTGTGTATTTTACTGGCATTTTCCTGGAAATATTGTTAGTTATGTAGGCCTCATTTAGCCTGTCCCTGATGCTGATGGTGATAACATTAAAGTCATATTTTATTTTGGTGTTCACTTTTGATAGACGATTGAAGTGTGTATATTTTTTTGTTGTATGACAAATGTTCGGTTATCGTCATTTTTGAGTCTTTACAGGCAGTGGTGTAGCTAGGGGGCAGGGGGCCCCTGGCCCCCAATCCTCCAGACAAAACATAAGCATACGTATAAACTGTACAAAATTTGCCAATTTGGTCAGCTTATTTTTTGGGAAATAATTAAAATTGTTGCCACCAGATCTTATCTTTTAAAGATAAAATGCACCAAATTCAATTTCGGCTGGGGCTCTGCCCCAGACCCCATTGGGGGAGCTCACAGCACTCCCCCAGGCCCTCTAACTGGATTTTAGGGGGACCTACTTCTAAGGGGAGGAAGGGGAAAGGCGAGGGCATGGGAAGAGAGGGGAGGGGTAAAAGAGAGAGGGCAGGAAGGGAAGGGATAAAAAAGGAAAGGGGAGAGGACGGAAGGGAGACGAGCCCCCCAATTGAAATATCTGGCTATGCCACTGTTTACAGGTATACATTTTGTACAGGGGAGGGGGTGCAGTATGTCTGGAATTTTGCAGTCGCAGCAATGTGAAACGTGCTCTCATGATATTGCAGGTGGAAGCCAAGAACAAAAAGATGCAAGAGTTGAACCGTTTTGTACACTATTATTCACGCTTCAAGAATCATGAGAACAGCTACAAGGTTCTGCTTATGTTTGCAGTAATTGCCATTATTCATCAGGGTATTGCTATGTTCTGATGACCTTACTGTTGTTGGTCATGTTATACATTTTGCTCGGTGTGTTGTTTTTGTTTTCACTTACAAATATGTAATTTGCAGCAAGTTTAAATTTGGTGGTCATGGCTTACATAATGATGATAACTGTAGGTGCAGTTTTTTACGCGTGACAGCAGCTACTGCTTAAATGAAACAAACGAGTCTAAATGAAACATTGTTGTGAACTTAGATATCGTTCGCACTGGTCCTTCACATGTGCATTGCTGTCATGCATTCCCCTTTGCATTAGCTTGGCTTTTCTTGTAACAGCCAAGGGATCTGAGTAAGCTAAGTAAGTAAGTAAATGATTTATAAAGCGCCAAAGTTTCAGAAAGAATCAGGGTGCGAATCAGGAATCAGGCCATTATGCTTTGCGTTGATCAAACGCAAAATCTGCTATAACCAGCAATTCAGTGGCTACAGTGCATTGGAGGTTTTTTTACTAGATTGTGCTATATAAATTTACTTTTGACATTGTCATTGGCGTAAAAATTGACACAATTTTGGAAAACCACAGTTTTGAAACTAGAAGGCAGCGTTGCGGTGTACAGACTGCTGCATATTGAGGTTATGTACAATACTGCTTACTGTGGTCTTGTAAATTGCATTGAAACACGAGTTACGATTACAAGGCTAGATTATGCCAGTTTAGAATAATGCTTATGGTTTCTATGGTCAGGGGAAGTCGGGGAAAGTCCAAAGAAAAAATTCAGAAGATCAGGGAAAGTCAGGGAATTTTACATTTCAAAGTCAGGGAAAATTCACAGGGTCAGGGAAAGTCGGGGAATTTAAAAGTACTAGGGTGCAAAAGTTAACAAAGATGCACAAAAAAGTGGCACTCTGATCACATACGGAAGGTGAGACGCTATAGCTTTTTTCAGTCGGCTTCCACAAAAAGCTATACACACCTTCAACCTTTTGAACTTTTTTATATCTGTAGTTGGAAATAACATAGCCAAAGAGAGGATAATATTTATGGGTTACCCAGAGCCCCTGAAATCTAGTTGCCAGGAATCGTTAGTTTCTGGTCTGTAGTGGCTAGTGTTGCTGGTGTATATATGTGTGCAGTTGGAGACGCTGCTGTATGACACGGCGAAAGAGAAGATGATGATTCTGGCACGTGCAGTGTCCGAGCATCGCGACTCGACGTCGTCCACGCACGAGACCAAGTTTGTACAAGACGCCGTCACACAGCTGCTCAAGGCACGTCACGTGCTCAAGTGTTCTTATGTCTATGGATACTATCTCGAGGAAGTCGGCTACAAGAAGCCCATCTTTGAGTTCATGCAGGTGAGTGGTTGTTTGTCATTTCTGTAGTGTTTTTGAGTTAAGTTTTAAATATCATCACCAAAAAACCTTTAGTGATGCGCTGCTCACATTAGTACACTAAAAAGATGTCTTCAGTAATCATTTAAAGACAGAGTCAATGTGATGTCTTGGCAGCGAATGCCATATTATCATGCCAGTGATCAATGAATCTCCCCAATGTTAATTTTCTAATAATATTGTTATTGCTAATATTCTGTCGTGACCTCATTGTGATTTTTGATACTTTAGGTAGTGCTTTTTTTCAGTGAGTTGCCGCGAATGGGCGGAGAAGTGTCCAGTAATTTTGTAGTTTCTGGAGAGGATAGTACAGTAATGTTGCAGTTGATGCTGGTGTGATGTTAGACGGAGTTGGAAGAATGTACCGAGACTCTGTCTGAGATGGTAGCAAGGCCGTACCTGCGCACTCCTCGTACTAAGATTGTGCAGACGGCTCACCTGGTTCAGCGCAAGCGGCATGAACTGGTGGCAGCTATTGCTAAAGGCCTTGTGCCACCAGACACTTCCCCGGCTGCCAAGAAGAAAAAGAATTTCCACATCGATGTAAGAATCGTTCACATACTTAGATGTTTTACCATCTGACTACTATCCCGGTCCAGCATTGAGTAACTTTGTTGATCGCCACAACATGTTAATACAATTTGATAAGGATGCAGATAAAATGTTGATGCACTGATAGAGTAAACTTTATGCATTTTTTGTTGTTATAGATCTTAGATATATCCAGTGATCATAATTTTTGCAGTGTTGTTATAAACGGCCTGCAAAGTCTAGCATTTTACCATTCTTGTAGTGAAATAGAGCTCATTGAGATGAATGGTGTGAATTTTATGTTTAATTGATAAAATCATGGTCACTTGAATCACAGCAATTAGCTTTTCATATCATCAAGACTGATACTGCTTCTCATGCTTTCCAGGCCACTTCTTCTAAATTGTGGAATATATTTCTATCTTTCATTAAAACGTTATGTTCTTATAATGTTTTGAATTTTGATCAAAATGCCACCTTTTGAACCAAACTTTTGTCTAGCCTCCTTGAGTAGCGTTTGATAGTGCAGTTTTGCTGTTTTGATAATGAATTCTTGAACACATTTTTGTATGGTATTGTATTGACTGGATGTTTGCTGTTGTCAGGAGGACACGCGTAGAGCGCTGTTGGCATCCTTGCAGGATGATCCTCTGAATCCGTGGGTGAAGGATATATCATCCGGCCGGAACCCCGGCATCCCAGCACTGCTGGACTGGCCTGAGGCGAGTGACGAGTCCGACTCCGAGGCTGCTTCCCCACTTCAGATTGAGGCCGCTTCACTCTCCACTCCCTCAGCCAATGAGGTCGTCGACCTCTCGCAGGTCAATCTGGAGATTCCGGGATTCGCTGGATTCGGTGTGTGCTCATTGCAGTTCATCTCTTTGTCGGATTTTGACTTTAGACTTTGTTGCTGAATTGTGTAATGAATGAGGCTACTAGGCGACTACAGATGGCTTGTGTTAGAGTAACCAATTAAAGAGCCTAGTCATTTTTCTTGTATGGCATGTTTTTCTCTGTTACTTTTGCAGTTGTAAATTGCAGTCAGTTGATTGTTAAATTTGGTGTCCGATGATTGTTGCTGTGTGTTGTGACAGGCACATGTGCTCGGAGTGGTTGCCTGCGGCGTCGCGCTGTCAACCAGTTGACTGGTCAGCTACATGATCACTGCAGTATTGACTGCATGCGCCAGGACCAAGCAACCAATGAGGCCGTTAGCAACCCCACAGCTGATGAGAACGGTATAGTATAAATTAATGAAGTCATGTTTTTATCTACTACATGTATGGTAGTTTTAGACTTTCAGTTTTTTTGCTTTGTACGTTTTAGGGTAACGTTTTCTATGGGTATTTGTGACTTGAATCAAATAGATATGTGTGTGCAACTGTGTGTGTTCGTATTGCTTGATAAGACTTGTCCTTGAAATAGCCTAGGTTATGTAATGAATAATATGGTGAGCGCAGTGTTTGAATTGGTGGGGGGTTGGGAGGTTGAACCCCCCAACTGTTTTCTCAACCCCCCTAACACACTGTCAAATTATGTTCTGGGGGGTCAGCTATATACAACATACATAGGATTTACGTCATAATTTTGGTTGGGCTCAGACAGTCGAAAAGTTCAACCACCCCAGCTAATTTTTCCCAGTTCAAACACTGGGTGAGCAGGATGTAAAACTCTATTCACTTACTTACTCAGTTAAAAGTTGTTGTCGTGCTGATGGTGCAGTATTTACTCAGACGTCAGATATCGCGGAGCTGCTGACGGACTATCAGATTGATCTGCTGCGAGCTCTGGAAATGTCGCGGCTTCAGTTCCTGCGTGATATCGGATCTCTCCGACCTGGCGCCAGTGATAGGTACAGACATAACAATAACTCCATCGTGGTAGTAAAAGTATTTAATATAGCTGTTGCTATTTTTTTGTTACTGTGATTGCATTTTTGTGCATATTTTCTTCATTTTAGTTTGCATTCTGTCAGTTTACACTTGTTACATGTTTTTTGAACTTGACTGAGCTCTCATGTGTATGATTACATCGCACTTTAGCACATTACCAGTAAATCAGTACAAAACTGACCGAAAATGACATCAGCTGATATACTGTTCTACTTAATGAACTTTTTGAAAATCAGACTGGTGGTAGTGTTGGTAGTGTGTAGTAGTAGTAGTTGTAGTGTAGTAGTAACGTGTAGTAGTAATGTGGAGTAGTTGTTGTTGTTGAGTAGTAGGACGCCGAGTGAATCTAGTCCAGCAGTCAGTTCTCACCTGAACTCATTACCACATGGTTCTTGCCCGGCGTCTAGCAGTAGCAGCAGTCAGTAGTAGTAGTAGTATTGGTGTAGTAGTAACATGTAGTAGTAATGGTAGTTGTTGTTGTTGTTGAGTAGTAGGACGCCGAGTGAGTCTAGTCCAGCTGTCAGTCCTCATCTTAGCTCATCGCCACGTGGCTCTCGCCCGGCAGCTCGCAGTAGCAGCAGTCAGCTGCTAGACGTCGGCTGGTCGGCGTCTGACCACCCCCGCCATGTCGTCTCGGCCGGCAGCCGATCTCTTGCCACAAGCCCTCGCCCCAGCACCTCTGTGTCGGCTGACAGTGACCCCGTGCTCTCACTGCCGCCTGCTGCTGGCCAGCATTCTAACAACCAGCACTTGGACCATGCTCTTGAGATATCACAGCTCCAGCTGCGTGGTAAACTAATAACTGAATCTGTATCATTTAGTATTTTTTTTTAGAAAATATCTACAGACTTTCTAGGTGGAATTGCTCTGGCAGCGTAAGCAATTTTGCCTATTCCTACACATTTCTCCGTATAGCACGGTCTCTCATCAGTCACATTTGTGCACCTTGGTTCAACTATTTGATTTTTTTTATGTATTGACAGGTGTTCATGTAGCATTCAGTCACGTGGAGCGATCCCAATTTTTGCCAAATTACTTCGGTCCTTGTTTTGTTTCTACTGTCAGTGCTCTAAAGCACTGTCATATACAGAGCACCTTATGAGGTGTTGTTGTAGTATCTGTTAAGCTTTTTTTACTGCTTTAAAATTGGCACATTTATGTTACATCTTTACTGTCACATTATCATATTGTTAACGATATTATCAGTGTTGTCATCAGAACTCTGTTCTTGAGTCACTGTCATACTTTTGACATTTTGTTGTTATTTTTTTGATTCTGACTGATAAAATGCAAGAATGTTAAGTCAGGTGTGACTTACTGCACTGTGCAAAACTAATTTTCATCTTTGATATTTTGAACTGAAAATCGGTGCATCAGTTACTCTTGCCTAGGGAACGTTTGCACCAGTTTTGCTTTTTTGTGTCTTTTGCTTTTGGATTGGGAATCTGTATGGGACAGACAAATGGATGGGCAAGATCCAGAGTGTGGCTGCTAGCGGACCATTGATGGCTCACGTTAGAGTAACCAAGTAAAAGGCCTATAGTTTTGTATGGTATCAGCCATGATGTGCGTTTGCTGATGGGTATCGTATTATGGTGTGATTGCAGATGAGGAGCAAGCGATGTGCCTGGCAATAGCATTGTCAATACAAGATACAGCCGCTGTGTCAGCATCAGCAGTCAGGCCTGGCACTAGTAATGCTGCCGATTCCTGTTCATGCACACCATATCTATCGGCTGAGCAGGAGACAGTGGACAGGGTGGAGATGTTGTCTTCGTTGAATTCATCATCTCACAAACTGTCAGCTGCTCCATGCAGTAGTTATGAGTTTCCGCGTTCGTCGCACGACGCTGCAGCAAACATAGAGAGCGTGTTTGAGCCGAGACCGCCACATCCCGGACTGTCGTCGCCGTTGCTGTCCACACGTGGCACCGGTCCGAAGCAACGCTGTGCACTAGCTCACGATGAGACAGTGACCGTTCTTGACCCGTGGCGACGTCGACCTTCGTCGCTTGACCACGGCCGACACCGATCTCACCACTGCACACGTCCAACCGATGGCTGCCTTGCCAAGAAATCCAAGTCCGGCAGTCGACGACGACGGTCCTGCGGTAACCACCTTCCACATCGCAGCAACCCACCATCCGACGTAGCCGTGGGCTATCTGAGTGATCGCACGGTCAGCCCGGTGACTACTGGCTCAACGGAACGTGGTCGGAGTCGTGATCTGACACATCAGACCCTGGCCGACAGTCTGGAGCTGGTCATCAGCTCGGATATTTTGGAGTCGATGCTGCAGGGTGCTGAAGGTTATTGTGCAAGTGCTGCTGAGGCTGCTGCTGCTACTGTCGGTCAAACAGAAGCAGCTTCTGGCTGCACTGATGACAGCAAGACAGATAACAACACAGAGGACAGCGACTCCGTGTTTCTCTAGCCAACTAAACACATGGCCTTACAGACTAGAGATGCACCGATGAGGCATTGGCCAATTGTCGGTGTTGTTGTACAAAGTTACAAACTGTGCCTTGGTTATGTAGTTGATCCATGTCTATGTCACCAAGGCGACATTTGATCTCATGTTAGTTGTACTGAAATGGGTGGGTAGGGAATGGGATCAAGAAGTTGACAGTTGTTGCTAAGACTTTTTATGCGCAAAAGCAGCTACTGCTTTCATCACGTCTTAGCCATCACAATTCTGTCTGTCTGTCCGTACGTCTCTCACACGGGTGGATCAGTCAAAAATGGTGCAAGCTAGGATCATCAAATCTTCACCGTCTGCTGCGTGGAAGACTCTAGTTTCAGGAACCGTAAAGCTTATCCATAAATTCGAAGGGGGTCACCCCGAACGAGGGTGCTAAATGAGAGGGGGTGGGCGAAATTTGTGATTTTTGGCCAATAAGTCACTGTATCTCAGTAACTGTGTGAGATAGGGCCTAGGTTACAATTAATCACTAATAGGAAGTCGTACACTGGTTCTCGATTGGCGCCGAATTCAATGACCTTGAATGACCTTTTGCGCATCTCGTGAGCATTAGCTCAAATTTCTTGTTTTATCACCACCAACCAGTGTGCTGAGTGATTGTCTGTTCATCAGTGCTGGGCTCATACCATAGACTCAGTAGAGCAGTGCAAGATTGGTCGATAATTGACCAGTGCCGATTATGTAAATTGACTGATGCTGATTATAGGCAGATTGACTGATAACCAACTGGTACCAATTAGTAAACTGATAGTCGGTGCATCTCTATCACAGACGTCTCGATGCTCGTTGCCAAGTGCTTTTGTGATTGACGATGTGCTATTTTTATGCATGAACGACACATTTAAACATAACATATGCTGGCTTTGAGCAGACTGGTCATGGATGTTGTTGCTGAGCATGCTGTTCGCAGACTGCTACGGTGTTGTATATTTTGCATACTCAGTACACATTGATGGAAGTTTGTTAATTTACTCTGAGATAGTTAGCCGCACTGAATGGATGAAATGGTGGATTCTAAATCTTGCAGTAACTAAGTGTGTAGTATTCGGATCATTTAAATGATGTCATCGTATATTTTTATACATATGTTGAAAGTGTGTTGAGGATATTTTTATTGTGTAGTTTCTGTGCTAGTTTTTAAGTTTTGAACACTTTGCTTGGTTACTACAGTTATGACTTTGCCTGGCAGAAACAAGATAGTCTGTGTTATGTATTTGGTGTAAATCGTAGTTTCTACTACTCTGAAGAATTTATTTTCCCTGACTTTTTCCTGACTTCCCAGAACAAAATGAATCGTTTTCTCTGACTTATTTGTTCACGCGAAATACCAGTGTCAGTTGGCAATCATATGCAGTCGCACTAGAAACAAGGGTGGCAAAACAAATTTAAACATGGAGGTATAAATAATCTGCAAGCAGAAAAAATTTAGTTGTATGCAGTCTGCATACAACAGTCCAAATTTTTTTCTGCATCTTTGTTAATTTTTGCACCGTGGTATTTTTAAATTCCCTGACTTTTCCTAACTTCCCCTGATCGTAGGAACCATGTGTAAATGCAGGTGTGATTCTCAGTGACTGATTGAATTGTTGGCAGTTTATTCACAGTCCACTCATTGGCTGACTTCAAGTCTTGCTAAGGCTTTAGTGTAATGCAAAAGTAAGTCATAAATGTGATTTTAAGTATGAGCTGACTGTAAGACTAAGGTTATATGATCGTAGAACTTAGGATTGTGTTATTTTACAAGTAGCACACTGCTGCCAAGTCTGGCATAAAATATGGTCTTGACTTTTGTTCTTTTTAAAGTCAAGTCAGTCGGGTCTGGTAATTTAGAAACAAAGTTTGGTCTTACGTCGGTTTAGTCATCATCAAGAGTTAGAATTCTGTCCTAATTTTAGTCTAACTGTGGTCTAAGACTTATGTTTTAGTGAAACTTGACTTGGTCCATTGTGCGCTTGGCTTGCAACACATAACATCTCTCAGAGCTAGTTGTGCATCATCATCATTATGTGTTCTGTTCTTCATCTCTATTTAGTGGAAAATAAATTTAGCAACATTGCTGTTGTTTACTTGTTAAATATCAATCCTCTTTTTGATTATTTAGTAAATTAGATTTTTGGGGGTAATTTTTCATTTTTGCTAAAAGTTTGTGCAGAAGTGCATTAATTGAATGATCATGGTGGATTGGATTTTTTTTAGATCCAACCAAGCACTCACACAGATGTTCATCCATTGTGACTTTTTGTTTTACTCGGAGCTTGCAGCAGTGCATAGGGATATAATTTTACTTGCGTAAAAGTTGTTAAAGTTTTTTCAGTTTTCGGTTGGGAAAAGAAAGCAGCCAGCTCGTGTTGACTCGAGCCAGTTGTTCCTAGAAGTAATCTTAATACAACTGTGAATGCTTCAAAGCAGTAATGAAGTAAGTAATTGACAGTTGTCAGTATTCATTGTGTCATATGATATTGTGTTTTTCATTGCTTTGCTTACTGATTTGTTTCGTTGTGTGTTTGAAAAGTAAAATGTACTAACATTATGTCATAAGTAAATGTGTCATCTTATTAGTAGGTTAAATTTAAGATACTCTGTTGAAGAAGCTTTGAATTTACAGAAGGTTATTGCTTACCATTAGACCTCTAATGGAAGCGCCCTCCCGGACGCCCTCGCCACACGTGGCTACATACCCTGGGAGCAGATCTCCAGCCTCATAATCTTGGTCTCAACTCGGCTTGGAGATGCGCCCATGATCGAGAACACTGGAAGCACCTTGTGGAAACCGCTACGCTCCAGCTTGGGGCATGCGCTTGATGATGATGATGATTAGACCTCTAAGCCCCCGACTCAGCCAGCTGCCAGCCGCGTTTGTTTTGCTAAGCCATCACTGCCACAAATATCGCGGTTTAGCCATGAATAAGATGCGAAAAAATTGCACTAAGCCACTGAAAAAATAACAGCTAGTCATTAAAAATTTGTTACTGTTGTTCTGTCTAACTGTAAACACTGAAAAACCACAGAGACATAGAAGTTACATCTGCAGTATAAATTATATTTTCTGGTAGTTTTGATTTATCGAAAACATACACTCAGTCATTGACTACTGACTATTCATTGTACGGTTTTGGCCACATTTTGCTCTCAACATGATGTCGTTCTTATGTTGCTTCCTGCTTCCAGTATGGTAAGAGAAATATCATGCGAAGGCATACAAATAAAAATGTCAACGTTTGTCCGGCTAAGCTGGGATTTAAGCTGCAAAAATGCTAAGCCGCTGCCTCTGCGATGAAAGTTTCGGGTTAGCTAAGACTTAAGCCGTAAAAATGCTAAGCTGGCCATGAAATCGACAGCTAGCTGGCTTAGGGGTCTACTTGCTGTGATCTTTGAAAAGATGTCTCAGAATGAAACGATGTCTCGGCATTTCTTGTAGCATGCCTGTGCAACGTCTTGAGCATTATGTTGTTCAGTATTTCTTGGTTTTGGAAAAAAATTAGCTTCAATAACTGCAGTGAAGAGCCGTTATTTTAAACGCTAATCAAGTACTGTTGATAAGTTATTCTTTCCACATGTGTGTGATGTACACTGTATACACAGTGAAAATGAAATGTTCTGCTTTGTTTGGTGCCACACTCTATTGTCAGACTGTACTGTTTACAGAGTGGGCCAAAAAAGTAAGCTATGGTACTGTTTTTTCCATATTTTCGCTAAATATTGACCAATTTTCACAATTTTTTACCAGTAGACTCTGGAAGAAATATCCTACTCGGTGGCATGCACATCACGCCATTATGTTGCTACACTACCTTGTAAAATATAAATATTTAAAAACGTACAATATCTATAGATGTAATAAGGTCGAGTGGTAAATTTTTTACATTATTTAAGTAAAATGTTAAATATAAGCTATAATAAGTGTCAAAAAGGTTTACGTATAGCTACAGAGTAAGTTTTCATCTTTCAAAAAATAGTGCACAGCTTGTAGGGCCGCACAATTGAAAAAAAATTGCTCTGTATTCTCATGCAGTTAACTGAGCAAGATTCCAGCCATCAACAAGCATTAGTGTACATTGTAAATTAGTGCACAGTAAAATCATTCAAATTATTTGAAAAAAATGTTTAATATGTTCTCTAATGTTTTTGGCACTTACTGTAACTCGTATTTTAATATTTTAGTTAAATACTTCAAAAATTTACCGTTAGACCTTCTGTCCATCTGTAGATATTGTTCGTTTTTGGATATTTATATTTTACAAGGTAATTTAGTGACATAATAAGTGTAGTGTCAAGAATGTGTATGCCACTGAGTAGCAAATTTCTTAAAGAGTCCATTGGTGACAAAATTGTGAAAATTGATCAATATTTAGCGAAGATATGGAAGATATGGCAATAGCTTACTTTTTTGGCCTACCCTGTAGTCAACGGTAGACTTCTATATACCTAAAAATACTAGTTGATGGTGAATGAGTGAGTGAGTGAATGATATCTAGAAAATTTCTATATGTGACGATAATAGTGGGGCAAACACTGTTTGCTTGCTTTCTTATCAGGCTCGTCGAGAGCCACAGTGAGGCCCGGGGAAGCATTCTCGCCCCCTCCCAAACATTTTCGCGTAGCTCCTCTGGGGAGAAAATTTTTGAATTTTCTGTTTAAAATGGTGCATTCTGGTGTATTTTATATTTCTGAGCGACGGCGGGGTCCCCCCAAACGTCGCAGGGCCCGGGGTAGCTTACTCCTTACCCCACCCTCTCGACGGACCTGTTCCTTACTTTGTATGCATGTAGCACGTTGTGATGCCATCAAGTGAAGTTTTCTTTGTTTGCTTGCCACTCGGCCGAAGAATGTGCATTTAGCATATCATAAATCACCGCGCTTTCCCCAGCTTAGATGCACGCATAGTGTATAACAGGGAGGGTCCATTATACGTGTCATATATTGCTCTAATGAAATTCTTTCTAACTAGAAATACTTTCTGTGGAACGAGGTATCTGTCCCATTGCCACGCTATATAGCCTAGCAGCTACGTGTAAGGGGGGTAGGTGCAAACAGGGCGCAATTGTCTTTCACGGGGGCCGAGTTGTAGTCAATTTTGTCCCAAAATTCGTTGCCATGGCAACAGGGGTCGGCTGGGGAGAAATTTAAATGACACCGTCGGATAGCCTGGGCCCAAAAATAGCGGGTAGGTGCAAACAGCGCGCAATTATCTTTTACAGGGACTGAGTTATACCGCTTTGAAGTCCCCATAGGCCGTAATGCAATTTTTTTTAAATTGGGGGTAAAATAGGGGAAGGAGTTATCCGATTTTTATCCCAAGCAAACTCGATCTTACTTTTCAGGCCCCGAATCACTGTGCAGAATTTCATCAAGATCGAATCAAAATTGCGGCCGTAGGAGTGTTTACAGACGGATAGACAGAATGACAAGTGATTTTATAATCTGTCTCATGCTATGCTATAGCAATGGGGCAGATAAAAATTCCAGCCTATTTTAAAGCTTATTTGCTTTGGTGTGATAACATTATTTGTGCGCTTCATTGTATCAGTCATGCGGCTTTAGTTGTCTTTCATCGTGTATTACTGTTGAACTTAATGGCGTCTGACCGTGTAAACGCTCCTGGACCCACATTTACACGTCAAACGCTGTTTGCATGTGCAGTTTCTGTCGTTTGGGAATTGGTAACCGTACCCTCACCACAGAAATGTTGGAATTCTAGACAGGGTCGTCTATTCCTCTCCGCTCTTAAGTCCTTGGGGCAAGTTCCCCACTCCTAACTCAAAATGAGGCGTCGCAGGCGCCGTGAGAACCAGGCGTCAAAGGGGTGGTGAATGGGAGGAGGGTGGAAAATGGGGAAGGGGTATACTCCTCCCCAGCCGACTAAGGGGTCTGGGTCGTGAGCTCCAGTGTGGTCTGGGGCGGAGCCCCAGCAAAAAACGAATTTTGTGCATTCTAAGCATCACAGAATACTTCTCCTTACAAGATACCGTAAATATTTCATAAATGCAGAGTTGTAATATTAAACTTCTCTCCTAATTTTCCTCCAAAAAAACTTTTTTCTTGTTTTTCTTCTTTGAGTATTTGCTCCAAAGTTCATATGGTGTAGACGCTTCTAAATTTAGAAAAGATATGAGGACAGTTTTCATGTTGTTATGCTATGTTTGATAGAAGTGTCTAATGTTGATATATTAAAAAACAGCTTTCCCCTAGCAACCCACCCCAGAGCTATATGGAGTGCCACCTGCCATATGAGATCACCTGCCACTCGACACAGGTGAACGTGTCTTGCCTTTGTCTTGAACCCAGCCAGGCCAGCTGGTGATCAGCTTACCTATCCTGTAGGCTGAGTTAACCTTGGCCGTTGGTTATATGCCGAGATGGCTTTTGTTTAGCTGTCCAAATAGTAGACAACCAACGGCCACTTGCTTCATTATGGAACTACAGTAACTATCATGTTGATTGTTGAACCGGGGTAAGCTGAAAATGCGAGACTGGAATATGCAGTGCAAGAAATGCAGGGCTGGAAAGTGAGAAAAACAAGTAAGTTAGATGCGACACAGGGAACAAGTGATTATCAGCTGATGTTTGCTATTGGCATGCAGTTATAGCTGGTGATTGCTTCTGTATTTATGCTACTAATTACACGTCTGGTTGAGTATATAGCCAGTTTCGGGTTCTTGCAATGTCGTTGTCGATTGCTTCTATATAATTATACACTACCGTACCATGCGTTTAATGCGACTATCGTACGGCGTACATGTACAGTTATGTTGTAAAAAAAACTGTACACGACTTCGAAATTCCATGTAAAATTCAACTTCACACGCAATATCATGCATTATGCGACTGGCTGTGCTTAATATTTGCTAAAGCAGTCACCTGTTATTTGCATCTAGGCCTACAATAATGTAATTGCGTCGTATTGCGTGTTACCGGCAAAACCGTCGGCCGGCATTACGAGACTGTAATTTGCATTTCTGGTACGTTTGTGTTAGCCATACTGGTATATTGTGATATGGCATAATAATAAGGCTGTTTTTTCTGTGCATTGCGGTTATGCAGTGCTGCAAATTTTACTGGAGTCATTTCAGTGTCGTCTACTTGAGCTTACTTTTCATCAACAATAGCATTTTAACAGTCGGTCAGTGTTGTCGAAAACAACTTGCGTCGTATTTTGTTGAAGATGCGAATTGTGTTGTCTTGGCATTTGTGACGTTGAAGTGCGCATAGAGAATCAGTAGAGTTGAGGTCTCTTGCACATAATGCTCTGCTGTCATTTGTCATATATTTTGTCAACGTGACTCATGTGTTCATGTTATCATTATTATCTGCTTGCTTCATTCACGCCTGCCGACAGAACAGAGCTCAAACTTTTTGGCTTTCGAGTGAGGTCCGTACTCCCCATTTCTCTCCTTTGCCATTGATTCCGTAGGTGGATAGACGACTAAGGTCGTGGTTTAATGTAAGATGAAACATTTGCAACTGCTTAGTGTTTTTTGCGTAGGTATAACCACCTCTGAACATTTGCAGAAATCTTGCAAATATTTTTGGAAGGGTTGAGGACGTCTTGAAGATAACCACATGTCAGGCACAGAAAAAAGTGTGGTTTGCTTTGTTGAATAATCACCACTGTTAGCATTTGACTTCTATTTTATTCGGCATTATTTTGAAATAAGGAATAAAGTGATGTAAAAGCTGTAATTTGTCAGCAATAATTTTAAATATATCTCAGCAAAGTTTTTTTTAGAAATCGATCACACATTTGCACTGCAATCGTGTAATTGCGGTAGAAAAAAGTTCTATTGGTTGCGGTTAATAGCGATGTTCAAAAGTACGTTTTAATTCGAACCACCGTATATATATATATATGCCTGCTGTTTGCAGTGGTATAACCTTCCAGTCAACGGGTGCAAGTCAGTGGTCGTTGTCGTCTGGATGGTCACGCTTGCCTGCACGTGTACCTTGGAGTTGCCCTGTGCAATCAGCTTTTTTGAATGTTGCGTACTGAAAATTACAATTCTAGGCCTATAATGTTGTGATATCTCACTCGATTGCAAATTTACTGCAGAACATGTCCGTGAAAGGATTTTGAAAGTAGGTCAATATATTGATGAGTGACAAGGACCTAAATATCTTTTTATCAGGCCGCTCTAATGCAATCACACAGTGGCGTAGCTAGGAATAGGATCTGTATGTAAGAGGGAACTTGGGGTGAGTTATAGGGAGGAGTGTCCTTTCCTCAGCAGGGAAGTGGACTGTGCCACTGCTCAGATGCCCTCCTCCCCCTCCCAAAAATAGGATTTTTGGTGTGAAAATAAGGTGTTTGGGTGCATTTTATGCACTATTTTGAGTAACTGAGTAGGCTTCTGGGGGAGTACGTACCCCAGTGCCCCATACGTCGCTGGTTGTTTAATTGTGCAAGTTACATTATTGTGGAGCTGGAATCTTCGGCAGGCAAATGCATCTAGGCCTACTGTCCTAGTGCTGCTGTGTGGCAGGCATGCTATAGCTGCTATTGGCGACATGGCGACGGGCCTGCTCGTCATTATCGTGAGCTTTTTGGCGACGCAGCGACATTACCGCACAACGCTACGACCAAAACTGACACTATTAGGCCTACGAGGTTTTCACGTGCTGCAAACTGAGCACACATTGTTTGTAATTTGCGGCCAGAGTGTTTATCTGTAAGAATACACGTAGGCTCTGCCAACTTTGACTTGACAATTATTAACTGCTACCAAACAACAAGCAATTAAAGATGTCACACCCGGTGCCGACATATATGCGGACGTCAGTCTATGTCTGGCGACCAAGGCCTAATCATGGCTAGGCTCTATGGTAGGCCTACGTATATGCAGTGGGCGCACTGATCGCTAAACATTTGAAAAGCATTTTCGAGAATGTTTTGAAAGAGGGGACGAAAATAACACGAGGAGATGGCCGAGTGACGTGCAATCGTCGTGCATGGTGTCGTGGCTGTCCCGTCCATAGAACGCATCAATCGTACTGCAGCTGTGTACAGGCTATAGGCCTACTCTGTATTAGGCCTACGTTTTGTCAGTCAGTCAGTCGAGTCATGTTTTGTCGCTGGTAGCCAAAATACGACAGCTTGGCAGTAAGTTACGAATATTATGACCTGAAGACGAAATATTAAATATTAAAGATAACATGTGAGTTGTGAGTCTATGTCAAAGTAAGTCTTATGGCTGTTATGTGAACATCGCTGAAGCAGCCTAGCTATTATTCAGGTATCAACGAGAGAGCGTCTAATTCGTTACAGGTTTGGAACACGTTGATTTTAGGCGATAGGTCTTATAAATGTACAAAACATTAGTTTATACACTTGTTAACGGCAACATTTAAGGACTTGCACATCGAAAACAGCAAAAATTACAAAAGGCGATATTGCCCGCATCACACTGACTGTGTGTC
>Ga0056128_1000844_pt1 | contig 30918 bp, 17 predicted proteins | sample WorMetLIZISLAND2_FD_71113 | JGI IMG/M metagenome (GOLD analysis project Ga0056128, IMG submission 71113) | Marine gutless worms symbiont microbial communities from Max Planck institute for Marine Microbiology, Germany - Olavius geniculatus... ...
TTTGCCGCCAAACTTCGAAGTCGACCGAAATCGGGCCAAATTTTGCATGTTTTTGGCCCCTAAAAATTTTTTTGGGAGGCTCCCCCAAAATTTTGGACCGGGATTATAAAATTAAACGCAACATCGAGCATCGTGCAAAATTTCGCGCCGATCGGCTGACGGAGCTCGGAGATTACGCGGCGAAAAAAAGAAATAAACCACAGGAAAACAGAAGTCCTTCCGAAAACTATCGTTTTCGGGCGGACTAATAAAGTGTTCAGAGCAGGGGCGTTTTTAACGGGGGAAACCAGCCGTTATACCCCGTTGGCGCTGACAATTTTTAGTTTTTGCTTTTGTGGCACAGTGTAAATACGTCATTAGTTCCGAGGGACAAAAAACTACAGTAGCACTGATGCAAAAACGTTGATGATTTAGGTTGAACATAAAATATCAACATTATAAGTTATATTTTTTCCTAGAAAATTTCGAAAAAACCGTAAGCGTCAAATGACGTAAACCTAATTATGGGGCTTCTGTGTTCACTCGTAGTCTTTATGGTTCCTTCCTTCGAGGACCGCTCGAACGTCAGCCGAAGTCCATAACAAAAGTTTATCTATTATCACAGTGCGGCTAATACTAATCTATCGACCAAGACTGGAGTGGATACACCGCGACAGTAGACGAGAAGCACTACAGTGGCGGTCAGACGTCCTGTCTTCGACATTGCAGACGCAGAAATTGCTCCAGATTCGACGAGCGATAAATGCCAGCGCACGACTAAGCCTAGCTGTCACGACGTAGCCGAGGCATGAAAATCAATGCTTAACTGAAGGATAATTCCGACTTGGCAGATAACGCAAATCGATTCAAGATTACCACCATTAGCTGAGAAATTGATTTTAGCAGCGCAATTCTGCACAAACTGCGGTGTATGATAGGCCAACGGCGCTAATTATGGCAGTGTGACTGCCCCTTTGTCGACCTAATAATCTAATAATTAACAATCTGCCGAAACAGTTCTCCAAATTGACAAACTGTTCACACCTTTTTCGCGGCCGCAAAATGCTTCATGCAAAATGCTAACTGTACACCTTCTTTATTAGAAATGAATATGGTGAAACAACAGTTATAGGTTTTCTTCGACATAAATAAAAATATCATACATAAAAAAACAGCGCTGATTGTTTTCTGTCGATGTTGTTAAAGTTGAAACACAGGCTTACGTTACTATACACTTATATTAATACACCTGTGTACGAAAATACCGCAAAATTACGCAAAATTAATAACTGACGACCTTCAGGCTAAGTCTATTACACAAAACTAAGCAGAAAATTAACGAATAATAAAATCAAAAAAGTAGTCAATGCGCCAGATAATTTAATAAACAGGCTGTAATGCGCGAAGGCAGTCTTTTGTATGCAGTGTAAAGTATATAAGCTTTTTTGACATGGAACAGCAGACAAAACGAATTGTAACAATGCGTCCGCTTTTTTCCAGTTAACGACGAAGTAAACGAAAACCTTTCGTCAACGTAAACTAAACCTTAAAATGCTAAAAAATGAAAACAAACACAAAACGACAGAAACATGAACTTGACTGAAATGTGTTGAATAACGAGAAACTGTATTATTGTAACTGCGACGTAAGGCGAATTCACTGAATATTGTCGCATGTTCGCAGATGTACCATGGGCCGACCTTCGCTCCAGTGCTGACATGACCACTGGCAGACGCAACAACCGGCAAAATCTTAGCACGTGAGAGTTTTCCTAACACCGATGAGCAAGCACAAAACTAAGCAGAAAATTAACGAATAATAAAATCAAAAAAGTAGTCAATGCGCTAGATAATTTAATAAACAGGCTGTAATGCGGTAGATAACTGTTTTGCTTTACGCAGTATACATTTTTTTACAGAAGATTAGTACTGAAGGTACTAGTACAATGTCATTCACGAAGGTTTCCTACGTTTTATTTTTGACAAAAAAGTGGCGCTTTATCTGGGGCACGGTGTGATAGCAGCACTGTATAGTGTGCTATACCGTGAATTCCTGGCTATAGAGAGGAGACAGGGAGTCGATGAAAGGTTGGCCGTCAGCCGTCACCTGGCATGATGTGATAAGTATTAGATGGATGGGAAGAAGGTGAGACGATGGTATCGCGTTACTACCTCACAACAAATTGAAATGCCGCTGAGAGATAATGAAACTCACGTACGTAGACATCGCCGATCAGATGTCGCTGTACACGCAGACACCTCATAGCTGACGTCGTCGCACCGGCTACATTCTACAACATCGTACATATTATGTACGCCTATATATACGCCAATCAATGCACATACTAGGCCGATGCACAGACGCAAGCTTACTTAAGTACGTATATATTTCTGTGCATATTTGCTGTTTGCATCGTCGCTTATTTGTTGCCTACAAAACCTATCGATAACGGCCGCACGCCATAGCCAAGGATTCCGTGACAGATCCAGGCAGAAGAATGAAGAGGCGGCATTCCCCGACCAGTCATATGTAACGTAACTAAATGTTAATGGTAGGGTTAGGGATGTAAAATGCGTCTTTGGCTACGGTGGACCCATGGCCTTGGTTATGGCGGGCCCAAACCGGCCATTTACGTCATGATCATCACATTAACACTGACGAACGACAACGACAACGCGTTGCACCACAAAACAAAAATGTTGCCTGCGCCGTGTTCTCGGCGTCACGAACCAGCCCAGACACCACGCTTAGCTGGGCAACGTAAAAGTAAATTTTTATTTGATATTCAGAATAAATAAATGTTTTTTTACAGCTAGCCGAACGGCCGCATTATATGTCGACATTGGGCCGACACAGTTATCTAGCATTATTTTTACTGCGTATTTTGAGTATCATATTAAAATGTGCATTATGTTTTGCAGCAATGTGCACATTACTTTTTCTGTTTCAATTTCTGGTTATATGCAGAGTAGCAATGAAGCAGGCTTTGTGGAAGTAAGTTGCAGAAATGTGCACGAGATTTTCTGAGCCGAGACCTCAGTACGTCTCGAGACCATCTCGAGACGCAGACGTCGAAACCGAGTCCACATCTCTGGTAAGTTGGCCTGAAGCGAGACTGAACGATTACGACGCAATTACTGCTGACAACACAGTCAATAATACTTTGGAGCATGCAACTGGTTCATTTCATTGTAATAATTATTTGGGCAAAACTGCAGGGACAGATTTCAGTAATAAAACGCATTTTGATAATTTAAAAAAAACTAAAATTGTTTGTTTGCTGAAACAGTGTGCACCAATATTGACACGATGGAATTATTATTCAACTGATATTGTCAAAAAAATTTAGTCAGTCACTCTTGACATTTCTAAATGGAACCGGTTCCCCTTTAATAAAAAGCGACACAGCCGGTAACGACATCGGATTCCGTAGACATGCCTGACCGACGCTTTACTTAGGCCTAGTTGTTCAACGCCGTAGACCTAGTGCGGACAACTAAGCTGATTAATGCTTATAAATCGTGTCCGAAAATCGCTTCTGTGACTGCCGTCGAAAGAGTATCGAGCTTCTACAGGTCGTAAAGTGAAGTCGTGCCGCGTGCATAAAAAACCACCGAGAACAGTTCGCACGCAACTCAAACGCGCTGGCTTACAGCAATGGCGTCTCGGGCGAGAACGGAAAAGCAAGAAGAAGCAACGACGGAAGTCTCGCAAAACGACTGCTATACATAAATGATGCAGCGCGGCTGATGTAGATGCGATCGAGACGACTGTCTGATACTTCGCGTATACATGGCACAGCCACAGCAGCAACCGACTTATGACGAATCGACTGTTTTTTAAATTACTCTCTAACGCAGTTGTTTAACGATGCCGTTAACCGCGCTATTCTCGGCTATAGCTTTCCGTCTTATACCGACCCAATAGAACTTGAATAACTTACGTCTATTAAGCCAGGTGTGACCTGCTTTTTGCACAATGTGTACTACAATTGTGTAGGTAAGCGTTAAGACCTTAGTACGCTCTCAATGGTCAGCGCAAGCTGGTGGTGGTTTGCCGTTAATCTTTTTTTCGCTCGCGGTGCTGACGTGATGGACTTCGTAAATCTCACGGCGACGACAGCACATGGCCGGAACGCAGCATCTACAACTACAATGCAATCCAGCAGAAAAGACTCCCATCGGACGCATTAATCGTCTGCTGCAGTCAACGTCTGTTCGGCGGTCATAGCAACTCGTGCGCTTACGTTACGTCACCCGCGAGAAGCCAGTAATCTAGAGGATAATGCTGCTGCTGCAGCGGTGCCGTTACCTTGGCGTCGTCCGGATGGCGTCATTGTCAACCGGAGTCGCGCGTTGCTACATGTTCGCCGTGCAGCACTCTTCATTAGGGTTTAGCGGCCTGAAACGTTTCTAGCCACCACAAGACGAGCTCGGTTGTTGAACTGGAGAGAACACGACTTGTATTGGCGTCACGTCAGAGCATTAACATTGAGAAACCCACAGGGCTTAGTGTCCAATCAGTTGACGCTAGAATGATGTGTGAATGCGACTGATTAAGCCCAAATTCCATTAGGCCAACTAGGCCATTAGGCGAGGGGGAAAGTGTTGGACACAAATCATGAAAGTCGCGGGCACAAACCATCTCGACATGTCGACATTGTCGCGAACTTGTCCCGGACTTTGTCACAAAGACGGCGTAATGGAATTTGAGCTTTAGCGGTCGTACTCGTAGAACAAGTTAAGACTACGCGCACTGTTATTGCGTTACTGCAACTGAACAACTGCCAACCTGTTAGTGAAACAAGCCGGTAGGTGACGTGGCTTGCGACTACTAGCGATCGTAGTTTTGCGGTTTTGCGGACAGACTGGAGACAGACAGACAACGGATGCAAAAACGTAGACACCCGCAGACACGCTGTCTAACAACAAGGCTGGCTTATAACGACAAATGACATTGAGTGAGGTCAAGTTTTGGTAAGACTTTAATCAAAGGCCACGTGACAAATGGACTTGGCATACGTGGTTTCCTATTCGTGATCAATGATGACCATGCGTCTATCTTGCACGGTTATAGAGATACGCGGCCTCAAAGATACCAAAGGTCACGAATTTGACTTTGTAACGTCACGTGACGTCATCGATCACGTGACCGTTAGGTCCGCCTACCCCGAACATTTTGCCCTAGAACCAAACCCAAAATGAATCTGATGCTCGGTTGCCGAGATATGCATATGCATCTGAAGATGCCAAACTCTGGACGCACGCCGTACGCCTTGGCACAACGACACGCTGTCTGAAACTAAGAACTTGCTAAGCTGACGCGTCGCAAGCCAATACTAATCAAATGAGTCACTCACACTGGAAAGGTTAAGTTTTTGGATGGTTGTTGAAATTCGTCGGCACCCAACTTTGTAAATATTATTCTGACCTGCTTTACACGCTGCATCATTGTATAGCCATTGTTGCATCGTAAGTCAACATAATAGACCTAAGACCCGGAATACGAACGACTGCATAATGAAAGCATTGTAAAAGTCCGAGAAAGATTTTATAACAGAAGTCCAGCTGCAGACCACTAAATATAGCTCTGTTTCTTAGCGTACTCGCGGTGAAAGTGAAATCTGTAGCACTGCAGAATGTGTAAAACATCGCACGGACGTGTTTTATAACAGACTGTTCGAGTCACAAGTCGACTACGACCCAATGGGACCGGCTGCAGCGGCAAATAACTAGGTGACGAGTCGGCGTGATTTAAGCATTCAGCGTCGGTTGTGTAACGAGAGCCGTGCCGCGCCCCGCGAGGCCACAATGAAACGACCCACAAAGTGCAATATGTATGTTGCAAATAAACAATGCAATTTATATGTATGTGTCCCAATAGCCCGCATATGCCGTCAGAGCTTTGTCTGCATCCTGCTTGTCTCTGCTACTATCGTGCATAATACCATAGGAACACATAATATACGCTATGTTTCACTAAACTATTCGCGTCTGGTTGTAGACTTACAATTATTGTCCCCCAAACACATATCGCCTAAAAAATTTTGCGCTTAAGGTAACCTTCATTGTAAGCAAACTTTTTAATTTTTTTCTATTTTACGAATTTTTGTTGCGGTCTCATTGCCACATATTATCGAGATAGTTACTTACAAAAACAGCGTAATTAATGATTTGCGATTAACCACTTATTGATCGTTAATTTTCTCAAAAAATTCTTCAATGGTCCGTTCAGCGAAAAAAAGAACATCCGGTTGGTAAACTTTTAATACCACTACTGTATAATGAAAAGTTCGTCTTGGGGACCGGCTTAACCTAAAGTAACTCTGGAAAATAGGTCGGTGAAAAAAACAGGGTAAGCTTATGTGGATTCTTTTACAACTTTCTGTAAGCCCGTTAAATTGTTTCGAATCATTCGACGACAGGCTTCGCGCAAATTTATCACTAAATAACTCACCTCGCTCCCCGGAACCCCCGTACTTCACGCATGCGAATGACGCGCATAAATCTGAACGTGTTTGATAACAATCTGTAGCTCTGAGACGGGTTTTCTCTAAAGAGCTATACACAGTAGAAGGTTAAAAGTTGTCCATAGTTCTTAATGGTAACCTGTCTCAGAGCTATGGAGCGTCACTTGCCATATAGGATTTCTTCTAGCCAAACACGCCGGTGGAGGGCCCGGTATTCAACTTTCTCACCCGACAGATTTGTTGACCTTGTGGTAGGTTACATGCTGAGATGTTTTTCCTGTCCGCAGACTGTCACCGGTCACCCATTAAAATAGTGACCACTAACCACTTGATAGCGACCCGACCGAGAGTCGGGCTTATGACCTCAGATCGTACGTCCAACGTCCTAACCGTTATGCTACACCTTTTGTCCCTTCAAAAAGTGGAAAGGAAGAAAAATATGGAAAGTTAAAAGTGCCAGCAGGCTGTGGAATGCATGGAAAGAGAGCATATTACCTGACGGCAACCGACCTCCGAGCTGAGTAAATAACGAGAGACCGGGAGGCTAGGTGGGCGGCGGTCGGTGCCCGTGCATGCCAAATGCCTCGTGACCGTCACCCGCGCCGACGGATGAAAAGTTGTTCGGCAAATCTCGACACGACGGCGACCGGCTTCAATAATTCAGAGTGTCTCGCAGCAAGTGTCGATCGGACGGGTTTCACCCAAAGACCGACCGAAGGTAATTAAACAAACGCCGCTCACTCTCTGCACAGATTGCGTGACTTTTTCACTGCATGGCGTCCACCCCGACACGCGTCTGCATGCGAAATAACCGCAGCTACTGATTTAGATAAGCTCGGCAACAGCGTACGAGGTATAATTGTGATTTATACTGTGAAGCTAGTCTTCGTGTATTTCAATCCTGTAACAGTAAATACGCATTGAATGCAACGTTAAATATGGCAATTTTCACTATTTTACGCGAAATCGCTTACGAGCAATCGCTGTTACAGCTGCAAGCAATCTGCAAGCGATTCCAATTATTGCAACACATTTCTCCGAAGCATGGTCTGTGTGAGTCGTCTGTCGGTCTGTCACATTCGTGTCTCTTGCTTACACCGTTCGAGAGATTTAGATGCCAATTAGTACATATAGGTTAATACTGCTGGGATTTAATGACACATTCATAAGCCTGAAAACATAGATGTTCAAAGCATTAATTTGCAAATAAAAAAAACACAAAAACATGTTTTTCTCATTTTTATAAAAACATTAAAACCACACATAAAAACTTTAAACTACAGTATGGACCACGGATAAGAAGTCGACCCCGGGAATCAAATGGTCACGTGACCGATGACGTCACGTGACCCCAAAAGGTCAAATTCGTGACCCCATTATCTTTGAGGCGCTATATCTCCGTAACGGTGCCAGATAGACGCATGGTGACGACGGACCTTTTATAGTAAAGTGCTGGTGACGAATTCAATGGTCTCGTAACTGACAATGTTTATTGTTTAGTTAAAATAATACAGAAGGATGAAAAGATTATTGCTGCTGTATAATTTTAAATTTAACTGTTTGATTTTTTTTTCTACCGGTCTAAACAGCTCACTGATTATATTTATACGGACATATACTGTAAACTGTTGAAATGCATTGGACAGACTCCGTGTTCATATGAACATTATCTTGTTTTTGCAATTTTCGGCTGCAACGCACATTTCATAAGTAAGTTGTGCCAAAATTACTAGAGATAGACGCGGACAAGCTGCATGCGAAATTTTTAGCATACAACGTACATTTTTAACCATCAGAGCTTCGACCTCTTACGTTGAAGAAGTCTTCCGTTCGGAGGCCTCAAATTTTGGTACTCATTCAAGACGCATTATTATTATTATTTTATTGCACGCTGTACATTGATTGCCCAGGTGGCAGCGTCGATGCTGTCGCGCGTCACGTGAGCTTTGCTCAAATTACTTGTTTTAAACGATGCAGTGATTATGCATGCCCTGATGACTGTTCGAGGTTTTCAGGTGTACAGAAGTGCAGTCTATTGGATAGTAGACTAAACACTAAAGGTCTCCGGAAAATGTCTGGCTGTCATTTCCCTCCGCTGAAATTGAAGCAGCCTATGTGCCGCGGACAAAACACACGTACTCGACGGATGAAATATTCATAGAGGAAGTTCGTGTATATCGGAGGTGTGTAGCACACTGGCAAGCTAGCGACGGTACGGTGAAGGAATGAGACGATCTAAAGCATCGCCATGCAGCTGAATGCAGCCTTTCGTGCTGGCCGCAGGCTTCGCATGCATGGTGTATGGAGCTCTTCTTCAAATGAGAAGCCACGGCGCGACGTACCAGTAGCTATGCATGTAGCCGACGGCGGAGACGACGTTGCGTATCAGTTTCCAGTCGACTGAACGCACGGACACGATTATCTACTTCGCACCACGCGGCATCTTCTTGCATAACAAAACGCACTTTTGATGACTTCACACTATAGAATTTCAAGCACTTATGCAATTAGGCTCACTTTGTAAGCGTAGTTTTAAAAGTTTTTTTTTGACTTTCTGCCTGTTTCATTCAGTGCATTGGAGTCAGCTGGAAGATATACAAAAAAGCCCGGCTGTCACTAAAGAAGACGCGCTAGAGCCTACACAGTTTCTGTTGCAGTACTGACCTTCAAGGTCATCCAAGGTCGATAACGTTTATCTCATCTGAAAGAGCTTATGCCACTTCCTATTAGTGATTGATAGTAACCTTGATCCTATCACTCACTGTTTCCGAGATACGGCCACTTATAGCTTAAAACTTTCCAATAAAAATTGCGGCCAAACCGCTGCAGACGAAAACATGGTTACTATTGAGTTGACAGCCTGCAAAAAGTCGCCAGCGCCTTATCCAATGGTATTATCGCCAACCCCTTACGATTTACCGTTTAGACACAATACATCCGTTACAGACAGACAGATGGACCACGATAACCGTGCCAAAGACGCCTGCAGCATAGCTGTAGCGCGTCAAAAATTGTCGAGCTGATTTTCGAGTTTCCGAGACTTTACCGACTACCGAGTTCTGACACTTAATTAGGATTAAGGTGGTGGTTAGGGTTAGGGTTAAGGTATAGGGCTAGGGTTAAATTTTGATTTACGGTTTCGAGTTAAAACTCGAAACTCGATTCAACAAAGCTTGAAACTCAGTCAGCTGTGTTTATCGCCAGTTCTTGTTTTAAACATGTCAGACAGCGAGTCGTAAGCTACAGCAAACTGTATAGCACGTCTCGATGTTTCGGATTTTTCATACATTAGTCGTACAGCTTGTGACAAGAAATCCACAACAGTTTGAGCTTATCTGAGTTACAGCCGATAATATTATTGCAACATACTATCATATAGGTCTTATCCGTCGAATTTTCTTACAGTCAAGCATAAAATTTTCTTTCGCCTCGCTGTTCTGCTTTGAGTTTGAATATCAAAAATCAGCCAACGATCTAGCAAAAGTGGTCAACCAGCTGACGAAATCAGGCACGCCGACTATAGTCAGACTGCCCATACCGCTTATGCATCACGAGCATATTTTTTACCCCTGCATCAACAGAGAGTTGGAAGCGGAGTCGCTCATCGATGGTTGTCCGACGTTTAGCGAGTTGGGTGGTCAGTTCACGAACTTATGTTCAGTTGGTCGGCAGAGAATTCAACGGTGGCCGGTGTGGGCCACTTCTGGGAATTGACGACGTCCGTTGCAGAGGCTGACAGCTAGTCTCCGCTGGACCAACCTGGCAGTCGCGGGCGAACATCGATTAAGAAGATTGTCGCCGGACACACTGTGCAGACTGGAACGAATTGCCAGGACGACTCGCTTCACATTATTGGCTTACGTCGCAGCAGCTAACCATATTGTGTGTCTTGCCTCTGTGCGCTTACATGGGCCATGTTGCTTGATTCAGATAAAAAGAATAAATAAATAAATATTTTGTACCGGTTTCCGTAAGCGTTCTGCCCACCTGGCTCGCTTCGTGACATCTCTGGCGTCGCTATTTCGGAACATATTTGTATGAAAACTAAACTATACACTGATTCACTAAACTTTCACTATCACCACGATGATGATAGTTGCATAAAGCAAAACTGGCTTAATATGCTTACACGGAAAGCAAAAATCTTTTCGCTGATATATAGACTAAATGGAGAAATGTGTAGTTTTAGCCGTTGAACGTAATGAGATGGTGTTTAGGAGGAAAACTCGTAGGTTCACTGACTCAAGTGCCATCGTATCGCGACTTCCCTTTCCCCCAAAATGACACGTTTGCAGCGATGTCATCATCATTGTCACTTATTTCTAGTGCCAAGTTACTCCAACCGCTGAAGCCGTTATTACTATCGATGTGTCTGCCGCAAAAATGTATTGTCGATTCGCGGTGAATAGGTCGCATACTGCAGCTCTACATTGGCCATTGTCACTAGCTGTAAAGTCCATTTTACAACGCCTTGAGTGTGAGCAAATGCCGTTATTAGAGAAACAGCGTCTGAGCATTGCAACGTAGTACGGTAGGTCTCCCGAATGCCGCCGACTCGCGGCGAGTCTGAGAGAAATCGAGACGATTTCGATGACTTGCAATCCGTCTTCATTTCTTCTCTGTCGTATACGACCGCACTTCGTTCATTGGCTGGGTAGCACTGGGCAAGTAAAGTTTCATTCTGCGAACGTCCGACTCGATAAGAGCTCGCTCGTGTCATCAGTCGCGATCAGCAGCTCGAGTGTTACGACCGACTAGACCCCAGGCCAGACCAGACCAGATCAGGCCGAGATATTTATGATCGCCTGCCGACGAATCAACGACCCGACTTATTTGCCCGCCGTATCACGATAATAACCGGCAGCGTCTATTCAGATAAATACGTAATAACGACTGTACGACCATATCTCGTAATCGAATCGCGGTCATAAATGTTAAGCAACGTAACACGCTTGAACATTGCACTGAAGACTGACCTTAGGCCTATGCATCACTATTTTTAATCATCACGTCATCGTAAGCTACTTATGACATTGACATTTTTAATCTGACTATTACACGATAAAAGCAGGTGCATCGCGTAATTAATCGACACATAAACAAAAAGAATCCCAGGTACCTCAAATAAAACAGGGCGTCAGATATGCATTCAACGCATTGCGTGCAGCACTGCTGACAGTAACGTCTCCAGCGTAGTTTGTTTGATAGCCGAATCCATACAGAATAAAGACCCAAGATCAATTACAAGATGCCTACAGCGAAAGCAAAATAAAAATGGAAAAATCTGACAAAACAGAATCAAAACCTCGAAACCTCTAAACCTAACCAAAACGAGTGCAAGTCATTAAGTGAGCGACGTGCCTTAGCACAAAAATGTGGGGCAATTTCGTCAAAGTGGAATAATATTTATGGAGACATACGTGAAAAAATAATGTTCTGTGATCTTGGTTGTACGAGAAATACGAGCGTGCTGAATGTGAGCATAGTCAACATGGTAGCGATGCCGCCTAATAGTAATCGTGATGATAAGTCTAATCATTATCATACAAAAATACTCTTTCAACCTTTAGGTTTGGAAACCTTTAGATCCAGAAGCTCTTTCAACATTTCATTTTTGTCCGAGTTGTGCCGAAAATTGACAGTTGTCTTAACTTGTTCCACGACATTCACGTAAAAGTAAGCACGCGTCGCTTCCAGCGAGTCTCTCTGGCAATCCAGCGTTACAATACTAAGCACCGTGTTAACAATAGGTCTAATTAATCAACACTTTTAATATATACCCAAGAGATTAGCGTTCTGGAAGCTATTCTGTTACTAATATGCGAGTGGGCCTACTGCTCGGACAGTCACGTTTATATTACGTAGTAGGCATATATCGGGTAGTTCATAAAACAGAAAGCCACAAAATTTAATTTCATAACTTTACAACTTCATAAAATATTAACTGATTTTCTAAAACTTTCCACTGGCGTACTGACAGTAAATTTACAACACAGTGATCGGTACTAAAAATCCCATAATCTTGAAGACGTCGCTGCACCTACAGTCCACAGTCAAGCTGGCATTGAATATTTCACTAGGTATCACTAGAAATCGCTAGATTTCACAATATGGTGTAGTGATGCGTTTTAAAATGTAATAAAAATATTTTATCATTATTTAGTCAGATATTCACTGTCTAGTGTGCCAAATAACATTATAAAAATCGGTCAATATAATACGCAGTTATTCGCAACTATGCCTAAGCTACAACAATGCAACATTTCAATTGCAATTCACCACGTTTGAGCAACGTCTCCCATATTCCTATAACACTTTGTCTGCAGTCGGCATGCTACGGCGTAACTGCCGTGCACGATGTTCATTAAGACGTATTTATTTAGGCAAAATGGGCCGTGTGGGGTGATAAATTATGAATTAGAGCGACCGCTGGCAGCAAGCTATTCCACACATGCAGCAAAACTGTCTAAACACGTTTACTGCCGTCGTATGTTGTCCCTATATTCTAAATCAACAAAGTCAACAAGGTAAAAATATTCTTCCATTGGCATATTTACCAAGAAATTCATTATAATAATCATAGAAAAAATTACTAAAAATGCAGACGTTGCTGAACCATACAGTGAAGTATAAATGCCAGCAAAATAACCACCTGCTTAATAAGTTGATAAATTCATCAAATTACAACCTTTATAAACATTGTTGTTGTTGACGTTTCGGCAACCACTGCTGCCTTCAAAATGTGAGGGCATACACTCGAAACACCAGTAAATCCGCCGCAAGAGAGCAAAACAAGTCAGCAGTCACAGACCACGCTATCTCTCTCAACCATGTCATAGACTGGGACCGCGCCAAGGTGATCAACAGAGAAAGCAACAGAATGAACCGGTGGATCAGGGAAGCGATACACATTAGAAAAGAACAAGACAAGTCGATGAACCGAGACGAGGAGTCCTACCAACTTTCACACATCTATGATTACTTACTGGCCGCCACATCGACACCTGGTGGACAGTCGTTCCGACGAAGGCAGCAGCGGTTGCCGAAACGTCAACAACAACAATGTGTATAAAGCTTGTAATTTGATGAATTTATCAACTTATTAACTCACGTTTCAATCTATGAGTCTATTCAACCACCTGCCCTTTGCACTGTGACAGTCTTGCTTTAAGATGCCCTAATATTACTGACTTACGGCAGAAAGCAATAGCAAGTTTGCAAGAAAACTATTTATTACCATTTTTTTACTAACTCACTGCGTTACTTTTTGGTGCTGTTTGCAATCAATAGTAAATGTTCTGCTCAATTAAAAATAACCAAATGCCTCTCAAATGGTTTTCAATAAAGAAACCAAAAAATATGTTCGATCTGACGAACACGCTGCTCTTGCAGTTTTCGTCGATTTGTAAAAATTTCCAATTAGGACCAAACAAGAAATAGATCGAACATTTCGTTGCGGAGATATGGCCATTTGAAACTGTCCAAAACGCCAGATCGGTCAGTTGGTCGGTCGTCAATTATACGTACACAATTAATGTCATATACGTTTCGACGTTAGGAACACAGCGCACGAGGAGTAATAAAGCACTTAAGGGCCTACTACTACGATATGCATCTGGTTAAAAGTTATGGACTACGGTGAAAGTTCTCTGATAAAATCTGGATTAGACAGCTTTGACGGAGTTATGCAAAACAAGGACGTCTAAGCGCTTGCACTGTTCTTGACTGCCTAATGAGAGACGCAGTCGGCTTGAAACTTGTGTGCTAAGGCATTGGCAAAAGCAGACATTTTAAACACCAAATGTGATGTTATTTATAGTTTTATCAGTACTGACTGTAACTGTTTGAAATCTTAATTTAAATTCTATTTTTGGGCAACGAAATGCGCTGATGTGATAAATTTTACTGATCAATTACCATGACTTAATGTTTGACGTTAATACACGGTATCAGACAGTAGTAAAACGACCCTTTTCAGGTAAGGCAAGATATAAGTTAAATCTGCAAATTAAAAGTAAAGAAATTGGTAAATTTACTCAGTGTGAGATATCCGACGAAGTTTATTTGCCAAAATCGACGATTATTATACAACTCGGTAAAGACAGATAAAGTGTCTCTACCATAGCCCAATCTGTCGTGAAGTTATTAGATAACAAGTCATACTTTAAGCTGTACAACATGCTAACATGCAAAAATGTTGTGGATTTGTTACATAACGAATCGATCGAAGCAAATGGGATTTGTGTTTATGCTACGAGCGTGGTTTGGCTACCTTTATCATCGTTGACGAGCAAAGTGTCGGAGACTGCGAGCAGTAAAATATCGAGACTGAGCAGCAGAATGAGAGACAGAGAAGCCGACGACAATGCATTGTTGCGAGTCATCTCGACCGGCCTCCGGCAAGACGCTAATTATATCCAGCGCCGCCGTGATTCGGCCGGATCATCAAGTGATGAGTTGATTAGAACGACCGGTGGCAAGCTGTGCGTCATCTCTGTGTCATCTCTTCACAAGTGCGCGCCCTGCACCAGCAACAGCAACTGCGTAGGTATCAGTAAGTGCAACAAAGCGACCCGCACAGGCCCTCAAGCTACATCGACGTCGTACGACAACAATAACGGTCAAATCAACTCAGATCGCCTCGCGCTCGCTCGGTGAACACGTGACTCGGTCAGTCGGATCGTCATCGTAATTATAACTCGGCGTACAGAGCGCGAGTGAAGTCTGCGACTACTGGTGATGCCGGGCTGGCCGGTCCATCAGCAGATCGTTAATTAGAGCGCTACAGAAGATCACGGACCGACCATGGCAGTGAGTGTGTCGGTTGGTCGGTCGGTCGTCGAAATCAACGTGCCGAGGCCGAGGTACGACAGCCGCTCCACGTCACAGACTCGCGCTTCCGACCTGACGTCGAGATGTGGAGTGCGTTCGACCAAGCGTCAATGATGTCGTGCTGTGTAGTCTACGCGCTGCTGCTGCTGCTGAATGGCACAGAGTACTCGCCGTGCAACTGAACGCAGCCGCTTCAAAGCTGCTCGCGTCCATTCTGCCCCGGACACGATCTTTCTTTTTGTCATTTCCCGGTTGCTGTATTCCTTGCTCCGCACAAACTAGAACGGATCGTCCGTCTGTTGCTGTTTGACAACAGACTAGCCGCAAGTGTACACGCTATAGCCATTCACGTGTGGGCTACTGCTGCTATTTGGCGCGTATTTCCTATCCCCCGGCGCCTCTTGCTGTACAAACCCTGTGATTAGATTACATTAGATTTAATTAGACTCTAGCTGACTGCGCTAGCTGTGTGTACTTTCAATTAATCGGCTGTTTCAGGAGAAGTGCAGTGCATTTTGTGTGTTCCGTCTAAGTCTCAACTTTTTATTAGCATTAATTGCTGCATTCAAACTGATCGCAATCACAACTTGGTTGGTTAGATTGTTGTCAAACTCCATAAATTCGATTTGTAGTTGACTAACAAATCACATAATAAACTGTACAGCGCAACACATCAGAATGCTGAGGATTTATTGCATACTTTCAACTTGTTGTTTCGCATGTTGTACAAAAACAACTGTACAACGAATAAATTAAGCGGGATTTGGGTTATAATAATACACTGTTAAAAAGGTTAACGGAAGAGAGACTCAGCCTAGTCGCCACGCATCGAGTGATGCATGTAAATCCGAGCGACGCCGGAAACGCTCCAGCGATCCAACGAACTGTCGGGTCGGCTTCAATGGCCTTCAAAAGCAGGACAGTAACAATCCATCAGTGGCCGCCCGCAATAAACATCCGGTTGAACAGAAGAACGATCGCTAACAGGCGCACCAGGCGACAGTCGACCTGAGAGCAAACGCGTCAATCATCGATTGCATTTTCGAGTTTCAACTTGACTTGGGTGTTGAAATGCTGACTGCCTAAGCAGTTCATACCTATAAGTTACCTATAACAGCCTATACCTGCAGTTCTTTTAAACTACGCTCACCAAGCACAGGTATTTGGTTCTCTCAATTTTCGGCTGCAGTTGCGCGTCATAAAGCCAACGACGGCGTAGTATAGGCGATCTGAGCGCGGTTTAACTACAATACCGCACTGTCCGGAGGGGTACAAACTCGTACTGCGTACGTGCTTACCCACTCCAGCAGTGTTATCTTTAACTTAGAGCCATTACGTGCATAGCTCCCTGCTATTCAAAGATCTGTCGTGTCGTACTTCGGTCCAGCGGACATCTGATGATGTTGATGGTGGATGGTGTTCGCGGGGTCAGTGACGCGCTGATTTGTTTCAGTGACACATCGTTCAACATCCGAACGAGGTCACACCGACACGTGTCTAGAACGCTCTGACACCTGCACTGCCGGCTCTGTTCAGAGTTGCTTCATCACTCGCTGCGTAACAGCGGCCCCACCAGCTTAACTAGTGCCCTGTTTACATGCTGAAGCTGGCTCGACGAGCTGACTCGACGAGTGCACGATAAGCGCTGAAAAAAACTAGCTCGAGTGGCTGGCTTGTTGTGTGCTCGTTCAACCAGATCGCTAGCTTCGTCGTGTAAACAGGGTATAAGTTGCACCTACACGTCGGATTCGGCCACTGGCTCACACTACACTCCACACATCATAACATATGACTTTTCTTATCTTACACTTTTGACTGATTGTTTCCCGAAGACAGTTTAAAATGTGGTATACGAGTGTAAAAAAGGCAGCGTTAAACCGTGTTGAAATGTACTTATTTCATGACTGTGATCGACGGTTTGTTCTGCGTGGGTGTGCGTGGGCGTACGTGTAATATGCTGATGAGAGCCGCGTATCAGTCGTCACGCTTGACTGGAGTGAGATTATGGGCGATTATACATGTGTACACTGTAGACACCGTAGTGTTGCGTTATGGTTGTTACTTTGGATGTTCTGGGGAGTTGCGTTATGGTGTTTAGACGGGAACAGCCGGCGCGTCGCTTCACGGTGGCGCCGCTCAGCCCGTCGCGTTTACAACCACCTAGTGACATTTGTGTTCAGTTTTTTTCTGGAGCGTTTTCAGCAATATGTTAAAAATGAAATATAGAAAAACGTATAAAACCAAAAAAAATTTGTATGTATATTTATTGCATCTATTTGGCCCGCCAATGTGCAGCGAATTGGAATTCTCAAAAAGTACATATTTACATATGAAGTTTATGTGCATCTCCAAAAATGAAAAATACAGATCGGGACGCGTGACTGTAATGAGATTTGACGTGTTTGGAGCGTTTTTAAAATTAGAAATGAACACTTTTGTCTGTTAGCGGAATAGCGGTAGCGTAATTTGTTTGGCAGAAGATTGAAAAATAACTACACTAAAGACCGACAGGCGGCGAGCTCACTGTCGCCCTGGCGCCAGCAGCCGTCCCGCCCCTCACCCCGTCTAAACACCATAACGCTACAGTGCTGTATTTAGTAACAACCATAACGCAACATAATCGTAGACACGACGGTCAGAGATAAGAAGAAGAAATACGTTGTAAAATAACAACAGCGACATGACAGACAACGAATCGATTACGTTCACTGCATATCGCACACATTCTGCTGCTGAGGAAAACACAAGAACATGCAAGCTAAAATTGGCAACCCATTAAACGTCCAAAAGCAGCACAAACTGGTCGCTCGCAGAATAAAATTTTGTTCGTGTTTTTCTCAGCGGAGGTCCGATGAATAAATATTCGCTTTGGCGGTGGTCTCAGTGCTGCGAGTGGCCTTGAGTAGCTCTCAGTATTTCAGCATAAAACTGACCAGTTGGCCAGTCAGTCTGCAACGTGCACTGCACAGAGCAATGAGCCAGCAGTATACAGGCATAATCGCGTTCCCACGAGACGTTTTGCGACATGTCGCCTGCAGTCGTCCGTTGCCGGTGATTAGTAACTCCAGCGCATTGTCTGTACCGAGCTGTCCTGCTGATGCTAATTATGCATCAGAAAAGCAGAATAGGTCAAACGCTTTTCTTGCCACAATGTCCTTAGCTCGGTATTAAATTTCTAAGAAAAACTGCTGGATCACAACGAAAACAATAAACAGTGCACAACAGTTGTACGGCATTCTGCCTAATTAAGCTACTTGAACAGTAATTTCTGTTCTAGTATTAAATTTTTTATAGGGCTGCCACTTTTAAAATGCGAAATTTTACGGTAGTTGTTACGCCAGATTTCGTTCGTTTTTACACAGCACGCCTGGACTATACCGCATCATATAATGCCCAAAAAGCTTTTAAAAAGTTACCACTGCGCTAAACAAAAACTAAGACGTGTCTCTCGCAAACGGCGCACTGAGGCGTGAGCTACTACAAATCCTATACAAGCAGAATGGTATAGGTTACTGCTACCGGCACTCTGATTTCATCATATAATATCGTTATGTCTACGGCATAAACGTGGTGCGCGGACAAAGCGACGGAATGCGGACCTATTCGCGCCATGGGACAGAGTGCATAGGCAATTGAGTATCATCATTCTGCCAATGCATGGCATCAGTCGGTTACTGCGTTCATAGTAGGCTACATATAGGACGCGACACGCTGTGAGCGCTTCATTACGTCACGAGTCGGTGCGCGTGACGTCATGTCGCACACTATCAGTGCACGTGCTGTAACTTTACGAGCAGACACCAGCTTGTCGCCCTGCGCTAGGAAATTATGCCCTTATTTCGCCATTACTGTGGCATTGGGCCCCGGTTACTTGCAGAACAAAACCATCGTCAGAAATGTTTGAAGATGTTTTTTCTTGGTTTATATATTGGCTTTGTTGTTTACTAGCCTATTAGAGGTATAGACTCTAGAGAGCGGCGTAAGCATTTTGGTGAAATTTTAGCTGCCAAAACGTTTCTAGTAACAGCAAGTTTTTATGCTATTTAAGCGTTTTAAAATGCTATAATTTTATTAAATATTTTGTAAGTTGTTACGAATTAATATTCATAAGCAGTTGATTTTAGATGTTATTCGAATGATGAGACAAAAAAAGTACCGTAACAAAATGACACTTAGCACTGCTGATACCAGGGCATGTTTCCTGCAGTCACAGTTCAGTCGACACATACTCCGGTGGCGACATTTCTCAGCCGGCTAACGGTTTCATGTTTTGCGACTTGGTTTGCGGCTTATACGTTCAACCATAGTAAAGTCCACAAAAGCTCGATTTTTGACTGTCTTATCCATTAACTACAAATGCAGTCGTAGTCCGCAGGTACCCCGCCAAGGCAAAGCTATTCGCCAGGTGGCGTTACCATCTTCGCTTTGCCAGCGGTTCCCTTATGTCCCCTTTAACGCAATGGTAACAAAAATTTCAAAGTGATCCAGAATCCAGGATTCCTGCCGAATCACCCCCCAAAATTTAATCACTGGTAGTTTATGCCATGCACGAAATACCCTCAAAATTTCAGAAAGATCCGTCCATAACTTTTCGAGTTATCTTGCTCACACACAGACAGACAAACAGACAAAGTCCGACAAAAACATAACCTCCTTGGCGGAGGTAATTATTGTGGTGATCTGTAGCGTTTATCAATGTTTATGAAGATCGACTGTAATGAACGTTTTTTGCAGTCTGGCCGTGATTTTTCGTCGGCAGGTACGCTTTTTTCACGGCCGGTGTCGGCTTTGGTGGGTTTTCTATCGTGGTTGCTGGCCGGCAAGTCGGCGGCTTAGAGGTCCATGCTGGGCAGCTGGCGTCACCGGAAGTGCGGCTGATAAGCGCGCGCTGCGGGAGGGGAAGGGTCGAGCAGGTGCGTGCGCGTCGTAGGGCTCTCTGTGACTCTATGAGGACATTTTAGATCACGTCCGACTCGTTATTCGACATCGCCGGCAACGATGTCGTCGTCGGCATTGTCGTCTTCATTGATTTCCGGTGTTATCGCGGCTTTCATCGATACGGCCGTGTGGCTGGCTGTACAGACTGCAGTACACAGCGTGGCACAGACCATCGTGAACTGAGACCGTGACCTGCGTTCTGAGCCACTGTACACTGTACACCACTCCGCCGCCCCATCCATACATTGGCAGTGCCGTCGCGCCGTCACCCAGCCATCGTCCGATAATGAAGCTGATCAATAGAAGAGTCAGCAGACAAATGGGCCCAAGGTCAGAGCCTGGCGTTTGTTAACAGTCACGATTTGTTCGACAGATGAACGTTTAGTGTTATTATTACAATATCCGCCCGGTGCACTGCTACTCTTACCCTTTGAACTCTGTAAGTATTTTCTCAGATTGATTTTTTGTAATGTTTTCGATTAAAGTTTTTGAATTTAGTTCAAAAACTTTTGACAACTACGTAAATTGACAAATACGTAAATTTCTTTCGCAGTAGATTTTATTTGGATGAAGCACTACGGCAGGCTGGCGCAAGCGTGCAATTTTTCTCAAACAAACGACAGGCGTAGTGACGCAACGTTGTCTGTTTTCCCTGAAATTTAAACAGAAGCTATATTATGTTTTTCTTACGTTTATTAAACCTTAATCCATACTTGATTTTTTGGTAAGATTACGATACTAACCGAAATTGAGTCATATCGCTGTTATAATAATCAAAGACAAAGTTAATTTGCTTTACAATGCATAGGTTGTTAGGCGATATCAAGAAAGTAGTTTTACTACATGTGTGATTTTAAATGACGTCCCAACAACGTCTGTAATTTTCCGACAAAGAGTTAGATCCACCGCTTTATGTTTAAAGGTCGCGGAGTTGTGACAATTATAGCTTTTACTTGGAACCTGCGACAAAACCTTCGCAAAAAGTAGACTTCAGGTATAATGTAATTGAATGTGTTTTAGCTTATGCTACCTTTATTGACACTCAAACTTGTTTTCAGATTCATTTTTGTTTTTTTTCGGTCGGTGCGCTAAGACAAGTTGGTCGTGAGAAGATATGTTAGCACGCAGCATTGTATCAACCTGCAGTCCTGTGGCAGTCACTGTCGCTCAAGTGATAATAGTCATTCATTTATACCACTTCAGACAGTAACGTAGTCCGTACTAATGTTTTGTGTATCTGGCATTTCGGCGTTGCCGTGTAAACTTAATGATCGAGAACTGCCAACTTTAGTCCCGTGTGTTTCAATTTAACGCACGCCAGCCGACTCGTGTCTTAGCAGTCCTAAATCTTATTCCCGGCATCGAGCGTTGAGCGCGACAATAGCGGACCGGCAGCAAGCAGCACATCACGTGATATCCGGTCTCTGCCGAGCACTGCATGGAAAAGGAGCTAGCAGTGTCGGACTGTCGGAGTGTTGGTCGAGACGATTGTAATAACGGAAGTCAGGAGGAGCTCAGTCTGTCGGTCTTTGGCGCAGCGCCTGCTCAGTACGACGCGTGCAGGACGACGAAATTCATGGACTGTGCCGGGTCTGCTGTCTGTAGTGCTGTCAATGTGCTGTCGGGTAATCTGCTTTTTGTCGTCGGTGCGGAGGTAGAACAAGGGCGTCGACGTCGTGTTCATGGAACAAATGCGACGTCCAGCAGCAGCAGCAGCAGCACTGTGTTCTGATTGAATCAGTCGTCTTGCAACGTGACGGACGGACGGATGCCGCTCACTCGCTTGCTCGCTGTCGCTGGCGTCTCCTTTATTTCACACGCAGCTGCGCGGACGCCCAACAATACCGACCTTCCACGAAAGATTGAAACTCATCGAAGACAAACTTACTCCAGTCCAGGACAGTGCACAGTTCTATAAATAATCGATAATCTGCAATCATAGAAGTTCGAACGGCAACGAGCAATTTCTGCTCGTCGTCCGTTTTATGACTATTGTTCCGCACAGTGGTTTCTTTCTATGTTGGCGAAGAACGTTTGCCGGATTCTGCGTTTTGCGTGTTAAATTGATCAACCTCTCGAACGACTCCGATATTAAACTTGGAGAATTGTCGAACCGTACTACTGATCGTACCACTGTCAATGCTTAAGCTTATAATTTGTAGATTATTTTATTAGGCCTATTTTATTACCAGCGTGTTTATTAGGTAGCAACAGCCGTAACAGACTGACAGTAGGCTAGTAGCGTTGCAACGTAGTTATTATGGGTAGTTCGACGTAGGCCTATTACAGCCACCGTCAGCAATCTAATACTCAGAATGACATTGGTCAGATAAATGTAAAACAAAAAACCCTTAGGAGGTTTATTAGAGGTCATTAGGCGTGTGTAGGACTCGTGTGAACGCGGTAAAGGTGACACAGAAATGGTTAACGGACCACATTTCAGTCCAGCATCGTCGTGGGCTAAAAAAGTAGAAACCACGAAGATTTTCCCCAAAACAGCTGCAAATTTTTGACGGAGAACATTATGGGTACTCAAAATTTTAATTTTGACCATACTTTTTTTAAAATAGGGGCCTCAGCCCCATTATTTTTGAAAGAACAATTTTCTACCAAAAAAATTTCCGTCAGGCTAAAATTTAAAAAAAGCAATTGCCCCTTGTCCTGGCACGATGCGACTGTTGCAGTCTCGTTCGTAGGCGGTGCGATGTCTGGTTAGCATTGCTTCCTTGACTCCATCGATCTTTATCCGTCACTGATTCACGTCAGATCATCGTAGCACCATTGGACATCAGCAGCAGCAGGAGGGCGACGGTCTCAGGACGTGGGTCATCGGATGCTATACTTGACCGCGTGCTAGCAGCTGCAGCATCCAAGCATCTTCATCGTCATCTTCCGCTCACTCGCACAAGCGCCGTATACGCAGTCCTGCATCATCATCATCATCATCATCGTCGTCGTCATAATTATTGTGGTGTGCCGCAGATAGACAATTAAATAAGCCATCGCGCAGTACAAGAATCAGAATATAGCCAGTTTGTTGAGAATTGAGCTAAACAAATGTGTCTTGAGATGTTTTCTAAAGCTGTCGCGTTGGTGACAGAACTCAGTTCACCAGGAAATTGGTTCCACGCGTGTGGACCGGCGAGCTTCTGCATAGGCGTGGTTTGCAGTTTAATTAGTGGTGGATACTGAACGGAGACTGCGACCTCTGGACTCGCGTTCATGTCTTGCTACGAGTAGGCTATAGTGCAGCTTGCGATTGCTTCAAGAACTTGCATCAGTATCGAATGACAAAAGACTGTTGCGCCGGGCCCAAAAATTTCTATATTTCAAAACATCCTTAACTATATTGAGACTAAAGTCAATGTCAATGTCAAATGTAAATATACATGTATATAGCGCTGTCTCTGACCTAAAATGTGCTGCGAGAACAAAAAAAAATGTCTTCAGCAACTGTCTACAGAACATTCCGGATCCCGAAGACCTTCAGGTAGTGAGTTCCAAATAGCCGGGCCATCAACAGAAAATGCGCGACGGCCTTATGGCCCATGTGCAGCCTGAGACGGTGGCGTGGCACGAAAAGTTGATGACTGCTGGCCGAACGCAGACGCTGTCGGAAAACGAGGTCAGAGAATGGTGAGCAGTGGTCCATCAGGTACTGAAGAGCTTTGGTCTCTATATTAAATGCAACAAACGTATCATATATATCATTAAATATAAAGACCATTTTACTGCAAGTGTCAAGTTTGCTGCTGAGCGACAGTGAACTCTTTATCATATTGTTGCTGAAGTAAAGCTGTTAACATGTACGAGTGAGAAATGGTCCCAAATTCCGGCGCTTGTATACCAATGGCACATTAACAAAATGTCGGCAGCAAACGAGAGACTATTCTGCTGGCATGAGAATAAAAGTGGTCTATCACAATGCGACAGCCTAATGAGACAGTGAGTTCCGACGCCGGCATTCAGCGCGTCTGACAGCCGGATGTTCACGAGGTTCTCTGTCCGCGGCACGGCTGCCGCCAGGGTCGATAGCTCGAGAGTTGGTTGGCCTCGAAGTTAAGTCTGTAACGTCTGTCACGAGGACGGACGTAATCGTCGCCTATTATTAGAGTCTGACGAGTGACTGACGGTGCTATTAATATCAATAAACCGTAGACAGGGGACGAAGGAGGGCGAAGCCATGCAGGCCCTGGCGAGCGATGCGACGTCTGGACGCAATTCCTATCAAGTTGCAGCCGTGTTCAATAGCTCTCATGTCATGCATTGTTTAAGACAACGGCTGACAACGCGCACCTGTTCACAAGAAAATATAGTGTAGGGATCTATACGCTCATAGAACAAGCTTTAACACGATGGTAAACCTAATCGCGGCCTAGAGTAGCTGACATGAAGCTAACATACAAATTATTCAATAAATTTCAGTTGAGCTTGATTTAATCTCCACGTTAAACTTACGTAAGCTGCTCACTAATAGCATTTTTACGCGCGACAGCATAAATGCAATGCGCGTCTTAGCTATCGTCGAGGCGTCTGTCCGTCTGTCTGTTTTTTCCATCTGTCACACTCTGCGATTGCATCAACACGGAGCAAGCTAGAATCACGAAACCCTGCACGAAACTTTCACTCATAGGTGGCTTGGTGGCTCAGCGGTTAGGGCGTTAGATACGAGACCGAAAGGTCCACGGTTCAGCGCCCAGCCAATGCGCACCACTAAGTAACAGCCTTAGGCAAGTTGTTCACACCTACCTCCCTGTGTAGGTGCAAATGTCTAGTGGTTGGTGTCGACTCGTAACTTTTAGGTTGTGGTTCGATTTTCACTGCCGTCATTTGCATGCAACCTTGAGCAAGTTGCTAACCTACTATGTTCTCAGGCCAACTCAGCCTCCTACCCTCCGTAGAACGGAAAATGAGTAGTAGCTTACGGGCTACGGGGTGAAGGTCTAATGTGGCTGATTGGGGCGGTGGTATGTCTGCTTGCCGCAAATCGCGGGTCTAGTTGTTCGCTGACGCGGGCAATGGATGGCCGCATAGTGCGCTGAGGTACCATTAGCTCATGCCAATCAGCTGCCACTTTCAAGATTGTAAAAGCGCTTCTGATCTTGAGTCCGTGTCATGTAAGAAGCGCTATAGCAAGTACTGGACTTTACCTTTTTATAGCTCCGCAAAAGACACTATAGTTTCAGGATCCTTAGAGCTTTTCGAAAGTTCAAAAGAAATCATCGCGGCCAAAGGCGCAAAATGAAAGCAGGTGAAAACGAATAAGTCGCTGTATCTCAGAAACGGTGCAAAATAAAGACAAAATAAACCCTACTATTAATCACCAATAGGAAGTTGTACATGCGCTTTCGATTGGCACAGAAAGCAATAACCTTAAATGACCTTGGATGATTTTGGACACTATGGAGGTTTTGGCGATTTCGGGCTGCAACACACATTTTAAAAGTAAATTACGCCAAAATCATAAGAGATTAAGCAGAACAACTTAATATGTAGTATGCAATGTAATTAATATGTAATAATGTGTAATTTTCAGCGTTAAACGTAGATTTCAACGGTTCAAGCCTCGAACCCTTAGCTTCAAGGAAGCCTGCGCACGCACGCATCGAAGACGGGTACCCCTAAAATCGTTATTTTTACCGCTGTTGGTTCGTCTACCGTGAATTGCAGAATAGACATAGACTTGCTGCTTACAACAAGAAATGCTGACGAGCTTTCAAGGGGTACTAAAACTTGATGACTTTGAATGATTTTGAAACAGCAAAAATAGGGGTTTTGGGTGATTTGTTTGCGTTTTTACTGCAACGCACAATTTAAAAATAAATTGCGACGAGAATCGCAAATAAATCACTAAAAATCCCTATTTTCGGGTTTCAGGGTCGTTTAAGGTCATCAATGTAAATACCCCTTAAAAGTTCGTCAGCAGTTCTTGTCGACCTTAGATAACGGCACCGATGCTGTCAAGCGTTATGTGATCTTTTGGTATTCATTTTATTAGGTCATCTGCATCAACAAGTTTATGTATTTTACGTACAAAGCCGAAAGGGGTCAACCATTACTCGACTAATTTTCCTTAAATTTTTAGGGCACAAAACAAAAACAGTCATTTATACATAGAAAATGCCTGGTTTTTAGCCGACCGTACTTTAGTAACGGGCGAGCTATTGGCATGGTTGTCGTCCGTCTGTCCGTTTGTCTGTTTGTAACAAATGTACCCTAACTAACGGGTAGGGCCTAGGGGAAAACTTTTTGCACGTATAATTAGCCATGGGTATCAAATTCGGGCACGCAAAATTTCCGCCATCTAATCCAAAGGAAGATTTTAAAATTGGGAGTTGAATGAAGGGGGTAGGTAGAAAAAATGTGCGTTTTTCAACGGAAAACTGGCCATATCTCAGAAACGGTGAGATACACGATATAGGTTAATCAGTAATAGAAAGTGTCATACGCCCAGTCAGATTAGATGAAATCATTGACGTTGGATGACCTTGAAAAGTATTACGCACTATGGTTAGCCAATCATGCGGTATTGTGGGTGAACGGTAAGTCGTAGAGGGTCGGCGATGGTACCATGGGATAGGGCGGTGGCGACTTCCTATAGGCTGTCAATAGTAACCATGTGTCCATCTGCAGCGGTTTGGCCGCAATTTTAAATGGAATGTTTAAAGCTATAAGTGGCCGTATCTCGGAAACGGTAAGAGATACGGCCTACTATTAATCACTGATAAGAAGTGTCATATGCCGTGTCAGATTAGATTGAATCATTGATTTTGGATGACTTTGAAGGCCGTTACGCGTTATTTTGGCTAAACGGTGCGAGATAGGGCCTAGGTTGCTATTGATCACTAATAGGAAGTCGCATACTGGCTTTTAAATGAAATAAAAGTCATCGACCTTGAATGACCTTGAAAGTCAGTACTGCAACAAGAATTGTATAGACTGTGGCGTGTCTTCGCGAGCGAGGCGTTTTTATTGTGAGAAATATTTGCAAAACTTGCGTCTAATACACTTTTTGTTTGTTTACTCTGTAGTTATTTATATTACCTGGCGAGATGATCACGTGCATGCAACAGTAGCTATTTATATCGCCTGGCAAAATGACCACGTGCGATGTCTGTTATACTAGCGTTCATTGTAGCTTTCGAGACAGCGTTCCGTTAACATAGCGTGCATGAAACTGTGTCACTTCTGACAAATTGCTTTCTCTCCGTGATTGGAAGTCGAACGCTGGGCTTTGGACATAGGCGGTACGGTCGGCTTTTTCTAGCGATAACTAGGCTTCTTGTTTGATTACTCTTACTAGTTTTATGTACTTTTAATTGTTATCGCCATTTTCTCAGAATTAAATTATAGTTACCACATGCTCATACCATGGACTAAAGATGCTCCTAATTTCTGGAAAGATTTGACAAAGATTTGCAGTTGCATTTTGTTTTCACTATTTAGACCACTTTCAAACTTTATTTTAATAATAATAACAAGATCAGCACTAATAATAATAACGCTGAATGCACGGTACTTTAAGTTGTAGTTTGTGCGTATAAGCTAGATAAGGCCGTAACTGGCAGCGTGATGCAATCTTCTAGGATACGCGACGTCAACGTTGTGACCTGTAAGCTGTGTTTATACTGCTTCGACGTGCTATCGTTCTATTACCGTAGCATTAGCATAGTAACGACTAGGTACGCTGCGACAGCTGAAATCTCAGACTCAGTGACGCATAGCACCGTTGGGACCACACAGACACAGCACGCAGATGCATGTAAAAATCGCACGAATATGACTATTTGTTTGCGCCAACTTGCATTACATCAAGACTAAGCATGCTGACAACGACAGAGGTTCAAAAACTGGGTCTAACCTGGGTCTAACCTTCAGTGCCTCGACATATGCCTGCAAAAATGTTTCACGGGAAGAACCTCGTGGCGTCGCAGACACTGAGAACTATATAGAGACGCCACATGGGCGTCGAGTGGGGCGACGCTCCCCAAAACCCTAATCCGTTAAGGAGTAAGATTTCACTCGAACTTGAGAATGCTTCCCTTAGAGTAGACCTAAATTTCCGATATATGGCTTTTAAAGTGCCGAAAATCTGGATAAGTTTTCTGATTACTTTCGGAGTGACCAAACTTCACGACCGCGATGCAACAATTACGCAGACGTTTTGACTGACAGACAAACAGACAGACGTGCACTGCTGATAACATACGGTGTCCCCATCAGTCATATCATGTTTAGTAAGTGCGATCGTGCTCGCACCTTAAGATTGTATTATTGTTAAGGCTATTATTTATTACATGTATATTCGAACCTTAGGCCTATTGCTACTTTACCGATATGCAATTTTAGGCGGTGCCTATTTAAGCAGCAAAGCTATAAAATGTTAAAAGGTTGAAGGTAATGTTATAGCTTTTTGTAGAAATTAACCCATCACAGAGCTACGGAGCGTCACCTGCCGCATGAGATCACAGTGTTGCCTGCTACTCGACACAACTGTGAACGCGCCCCGCCTTAACCCCAGCCAGATATGCCGATAATCGATTTACCTACGCCGGAGGGATGGAAGGCTGAGTTGACCTAGGCGGCTGGTTACATACCGAAATGGTTTATCTGCCTGCAGGCAGTCACCCATCCAAATACTAACCCGGCCCGGCGTAGAGTAACTTCGTTGATCGGATGAAACGCGTTACCGCTACGCCACGCCACCATCAGTGGCATCAGCCAGCGATGTCGGTTGTTGCTACAAAGATCTAGGTCTAACCTCGTAATCTTTTTGACGTAATCTGGCGGTCCTATTGTATAAACCTAGGCCTATTTGTCTCAGTCGTGCAGGGTACAAGAGCCGTTAGACGGCCATTTGCCATTTGATAGGAACACTCGTGAGATCCGAATAAAATGTATTAGACGTCAGTTCTGGAGATTCGGTAAGGGGCGATTTGGGGGTCAAAAATTCAAAGTCAAAATTTGCGTTGCAAATATGGACCAATTCAACCTTTACAGATAGCGCAAGGTTTACTACATATACTACAATAGGCTTAACGCCTTGTCCAAACGGCATTATCGCCCACCCCGTAAAACTGCTGCCTTTCTGCAATAGGCCTATAGCATAGGCCTAGGCCTATGCTAACAGCTACACCACCTACAGTGCCAATTACTTTGACCTTTGTCGTACAGTAGACTTTTATCCAGGATTGTTATTTGTGCAGTTGAAAAACACAGGAATGTGCACGAGACCTTCTAAGCCGAGACCGAAACGAGACCGAGACGAGACGCTGCAGCTTCCGAAACGCTGGCCGAGACCATGAAGTTCCCGAGACTTTCGATAGTCTCGTGAACTTCAACGTCTCGCCGAGACGTTTTCCGTGGCGTATGGTGAACCACAATGACAATGAAAAAAAATTATACGGATTAATTAACTCGCACCATGGTAAGCGCTTTCTATTTGTGATATCGTGAGCTTTTGCACTGTATTTTGACAATAATTTATCACTAAATAATTAACGGCTTGCACCATAAAGAATTGCAACTGCAGTGCTGCACAAGTAGACAAACGAAAACCCGATTTTAGCCAACGAAACCTGGTCCAGAGACGGTTTTGCCAGTTAACCCCTGTTTCTGCTACCCTGAAAGGAAACCGGTTCTGATTTTTGCTAAATCGGTTACGTTCTCAGTAGTGATTGCAATCCCGGGATTGAATTGTCAATCACGGGATCCGGGATTGAGAAATTTGTAATCCCGGGATCCCGTTTCGGGATTAAGAATTATAGAATGGTCGCTGTTTTGGTATCCATAGCAGACTTATTTCATGCATAAGGATGTAGTAAGCTGACCGTACTAAAGGTATTGCGAGTATAGAGAGTACTGTAAAACACAAATTACAGTGCACAGAATCGAAGAATCGCATCAAATATTTTATTCATTGAAGGGCCAGAATTGTTATTTGTGTCATTTGACACTTAAAAAATATATTATTTGACGAATTTTTGTAATCCCGTAATCCCGGGATTAAGACGCGGCCAATCCCGGGATTCGGGATACGGGATTGCAAACACTAGTGTTTAGCAGTGGTATGCAATTTGTTGCATACTGAAAACACTGTAGAAAGACATTTTCAATTTCCGGTTTGCTGTCGGTAGCCATTGTGGGCGTGGCATAGGTTATATTGAGTTTTTGTGTGTATTACTGCGAAACTGTACGTTACTGTATCATGGCAGGAGTAGAACGCGACGAGCTCGTTCAGCGCGCCAAGTTGGCGGAGCAGGCGGAACGCTACGACGACATGGCGGCGTCCATGAAGAAAGTGACCGAGGGAGAGGCTGAACTGAGCAACGAAGAGCGTAACTTGCTGTCAGTCGCCTACAAGAACGTGGTCGGCGCCAGGCGATCGTCTTGGCGCGTCATCTCTAGCATCGAACAGAAGACCGAGGGCAATGAACGCAAGCAAGCAATGGCCAAAGAATATCGCGAGAAAGTCGAAAATGAACTCTGTGAAATCTGCCGCGACGTTCTTGTAATTTTGATGCTTGCCAATACTACTGTAGTTTAGGGGTGTCGGTAAAATGCGTCCGGTGCGTCTGCGTCTGGTGCGTCTGGGCCATCGGGTATATTGCGTGTAAGTAGTGCGTCCAATAGACGCATATTACCGTTTTCATCTGAAATGACGTCACTGGCCTCAGCTTTGAATGACGGCCTATTGTCCT
>Ga0056128_1000845_pt1 | contig 30917 bp, 13 predicted proteins | sample WorMetLIZISLAND2_FD_71113 | JGI IMG/M metagenome (GOLD analysis project Ga0056128, IMG submission 71113) | Marine gutless worms symbiont microbial communities from Max Planck institute for Marine Microbiology, Germany - Olavius geniculatus... ...
TGTCACTTAAAGACCCACTACTTTCAGTCAGCCTTTTCTGCCACCTAGCGTCCATCATCCTATGCGCCCTGATTCTTTCTGAGACTTTGGCGCTTTATAAATCATTTACTTACTTACTTAGTTATAAGTCAGCTCTGAAGTCAGCATAAACTTAGTGAAATCGCTGTTGCCGTTTATACTCAGTTTCCGCTTTGAGGCGTTTTACAAAATAAAGTTTTTATTTCACCGGTATTTGGATTTATTTTATTGTTGCCAGCTGCATATTAACGACTTCACAACGATACATAATGTTTGAACAAGAAATGTACCAAGAATGTTTGATTAAAGTTTTAGTCGGCCTATTATTCGAGAACGATCAGCGTTCACCTTCTAGCGATGGATGTTATTCCATTAGGCTCTGATTTAACGATCTTGCCCACTAACATACGCGAGGTGCTTTTTTAAAGTCCAAAACATTTATGTCAACATTTTTTCTGAATACTATATAACAACGGCGTCGTGGAATAAAAAAAGTATAAAGTTGGGTAGAAAGTTGCAGTTTTTACGCGCGAAAGCAGATACTGCTTTCAGCGCGTCTTAGCCATCGCAATTCTGTCTGTCCGTCCGTCCGTCTGTCACACGGGTGGATCAGTCAAAAACGGTGCAAGCTAGGATCACCAAATCTTTATCTTCGGGTGCCGGGAAGACTCTAGTTTCAGGAACCGTAGAGCTTTTTCCATAAATTCGAAGGGGGTCACCCCGAACGAGAGCGCTAAATGAGAGGGGGTGGGCAAAATTTGCGATTTTTGGCCAATAAATCGATGTATCTCAGTAACGGTGCGAGATAGGGCCTAGGTTACTATTAATCACTAATAGGAAGTCGTACACTGCCTCTCGATTGGCGCCAAATTCAATGACCTTGAATGACCTTGAACGCTAAAATAAGGGGTTTTTATGGATTTTTTGGCGATTTCAAGCTGCGACCCAAGTCTATATATCATTCACAAGTTGGCGCCACGCTACTATCGTTATGCGATCCAGATATAGAATTCGGTATTTGTATATTAACTGAGCGTGATCCGGAACTGCTATAGGCTTTCGCGCTTTTCGTGAGCATTAGCTTAAATTTCTTGTTTATCAGGAGAAACAAGAATGCTTAAAATTTCAACTTTTTGGTCGTGAATTTTGTACGAAAATAGGTATCTTCAGCCTCAAATTTTGTATCTTGGACACAATGTTTTCGACGAGGAGAAAACTTTCGGACAGGCTAAAGTTTAGGCGAGGAGAAAGCGGGCACTTGCCTTTTTGTCTTCCTAATGCTACTTAATATTGTTGGTTTTAAATTACGCCTATACTCACTATTTATGTGGTTAGGTCAACTCAGCCTTATATCCATCCATGGTAGGTAAATCAAGTACCAGCCTGCTTGGCTGGAATTAAGGCGGGACACATTCGGCTGTGTCGAGTGTGATCCCATATGGCAGTGACGCTCCGTTGCTTTAAGTACGCGTCGTTTAATTCTTTTTAGGCGACATGACATGACATGGATGGCATAGGCCTAACGATAGTAGCGTGGCGCCACCTTGTGAATGATCGCAGCCCAAAATCGCCAAAAAATCCATAAAACTCCCTGTTTTGGCGTTCAAGGTCATTCAAAATCATTGAATTCGGCGCCAATCGAGAGCCAGTGTACGACTTTCTACTAGTGATTAATAGTAACCTAGGCCGTATCTCGCACCGTTACTGAGATACAGCGACTTATTGACCAAAAATCGCAAATTTTGCCCACCCCTTCTCATTTAGCGCTTTTGTTCGGGGTCACCCCTTCGAATTTATGGAAAAGCTTTACGTTTCATGAAACTAGAGTCTTCTAGGCAGCCGAAGGTGGAGATTGGGTGATCCCATCTTGCACCGTTTTTTGACTGATCCACCCGTGTGACAGACAGACGGACAGACATACAGAATTGCGATGGCTAAGACGCGCTGAAAGCACTGTAGCTGCTTTCGCGCGTAAAAACGAAATTCCCGTAAACGTTGCCCACAAACCGTGCTGTTTGCTTTGACAGAGAGAGGTGTCATTTTTCAGTTCAAAAGGTCAGAGGTCAAGGATAGGGTTTATTAAGGTGGCGCAGCTGCAAGCGGACGGCCGCGTAACATATCGGTACTGGGCCGACGCATTTTTCTAGTTTTCCATCTGACCGCAGCCTTCGACGCCAGTGTTTACTCGTTTGAGGTTGGGTATGTCTTAGGAGCCGACGCTGGAGCAAAGCAAAGGCGATCGCTATCCGACACAGATCGGACGTCACTTGCAAGCCAGCACTGTCGGCCCGGTGTCTCTTCCGATCTGCAGCTTCTGCAAAACGAACACCCAGCGCGTCGGGGCATACCTTGGACACAGGTATGACAGATTCCAACTGGAATGTTTAGATTATTTAATCAGGACGCCCGGAACGGTAGTTCCCGGCGGTCTCGTGTTTTACTGCGTGTGTTTTCTGTTTTTTAAACTCGAGATCTCCGAGCTCCCTTGCGGATCGCAGTGAAACAATGCCACAATGTCATGATTGGAAATGACCTGTGTTCAGTTTTATAAATTTCGTAGACAAATTTGGAGAGCCCGCTCAAAAAATCTGCTGCCCAACCCACCCATAGTCAACAATGCGTAAACTTAGGCTAATTTGCGGTTGCGTTCCGTCCAAGTGACGTTGCTAAGAACGGAATTTTAACCCTTTCATTGACACTCCCCTAATCGGACTTACGGCGCCGTCCGGCCTCAAGTTCGGTTTTCCGCCAAATTTCTAGTTAAAATCTACATTACAGGAAATTATATTATGCAGTATTTACAGCATAACCATCAAGAGCCTGCATTGCCGAATCGGTTGCATGGCGGACCAAGGTTACACAGGGCTCCCGCTACGAATACCCTTTTGGAATTCTTTTGCAAGTTTATTTTTGGACATCGTAATTAATTTCGTATGTCACAATAACAATGCCACTTAAGGTTGAACGTTGCAAAAAATAAAGTGAGGGAAGAAACGGAAAACAGAAATGTTTTATGCGTAGTCTAGATTAGTGAGTTGCTGTCACGTTTAATTCAAGGCCACCAAAAAATCCCGTCTTGGAAGTGAAAAATTTTCTCTGTTTTGTAGAAAAAATCCACGAACTTCCCTTTTCCTGCAACTTTCAATTACCACACTGAAGGGTGGAGAGTTATGACAGACCAACGCAGTGGGACGTGGCGTCACCGCGTCGCTCTCACTATGATCGTCTACGTCATAACTCTTTACGTCATAGCTTCCCGCACACCCTATAAGGTGCGGCAGAAAAAAGTGGACCCTAAATTTTTTCGCCGTTTTCTCAGCAACCGTTTGGGGTTTTAATATGAAATTTTACAGCTTTATTTACTGAAACCTTCTACATCTAACAGCCAAGTAGAATATGATTCTGTTGAAAAATAACAAAGTAATAGACTTTTTAACATGATCGCGTACCGATTTTTTAGCATTTAAAAATGTTCATGCTAAAAATACTATTTAATTTTCAAAAACTGGTTACACGTTACTGCCGATGACGTCACAATGACGTTTTGATAAACAGCAATGTTTATTGTTTATAAATTATCACTAAATTATCGTTCCTTTAAAGCAATCGCCGGCTGCTCACCGGATTCATCTTCCAGCGGGACGACGCACCGGGCGCGTCAGCACACACAGCGCGCAACGCAGCGCAGCGCAGCGCACAGAACTGGCTACAGGCCAGCTGTCCAGATATCATCACAAAAGACTAGTGGCCTCCAAATTCACCAAATATAAACCCAATGGACTATCACGTATAGGGTGCAATGTTGGAGGCTTACTGCAAGCTTATAACAAAGCTGAAAACAAGCGCCGAACTTAAGGAAGCGCTTCAGGTTATCTGGGGCAACCTGCCACAGGAACCGATCGACAAGGCTGTAAAAGATTTCTCAAATAAGGCGACTGGAGGCTGGTGTTGTTTCTTGGAGCTGGTGGTAAACACTTTGAGCATTCGCAGTGACAATGGAATTCTGGCATTTGATCATAATTCAACTATGTTGTTTTAACGATGTTATTAAATCGGTGTTGTAGCCGGAACATTTTTGAATGCTGAAAAGTCTATAGGCGGTCATATTAACAAAATCTGTAACTTCAGCGTTTTTTAATAGAATCAAATTTTACTTGGCAGTTAAATGTAGAAGATTTTGTAAAGAAACATGTAAAATTTCAAAGTATAATTCCAAACGGTTGTTGAGAAAACAGCAAAAACCTTCACGGGTCCACTTTTTTGCCGCACCTTGTACACGCACCTATTACAGTAGGAGAAGATGCTGTTTTACACGATATCGTTTGATATCGTTTGATGCAACTACATTTTGAGTTCTGATGGACATTATATTACATCTTTAAGTCTTAGTTAAGTTTTAGTTAAGTTTTATTATTTCTTTGCTGTTTATTTCTTGTATACCGTATTACGGTGAATAAAGATGTGTGAAAACGATTTTTAGACGGTCTACTGGATGAAAAATGAGTCGAAAATACAAAAGATCAGTGTTTTCTCAAAATTCCGGGAAACCCCCGCGGGAATTTGGCAAAATCCACATTCTCCGTAATTTCCAGAAATTCCCATTCCGAAAGGGAATTCCCGGCGGTCGTGGTTTAAGTGCGTCAATGTGCATGGTTGATTGCGATAATGTATGTCTGCTGCCTATTGTTTCTGTGGCGTAGACTGAGGGACGAAGCCGGTAGAGTCGTCTGCCCTGTCCTGCGCCGACACGTGTGCGAGTTGTGCGGCGCTACTGGCGATAACGCCCACACTATCCGGTACTGTCACGTACGCAGTCCGGACAGCGCCATCGCCAACGTCCGCCAGCTGAAGTCGACCCCAAGAAATGCTTGTGAGTCTAGTTATTGTACAATCATTTCTCGACATAATGTGTGGCGTACTTAAATTCTGGAACATACAGAGTGGCTCAGGAAAAAGAAACAAACAAACTCTCAAACAAACCCATTGCCGACATAATACGTGGCCATTCACCTAACTACACTGTGTCCGAAAAAAGTAACACCTGAGACGTCGTACAGTAGAAATGTCAAATCTGAACGAATCGGAATAAAATTTTGTAGTCTTAATCCACAATAAATTGCTGAAGTGAATTGATCACCAAGTTTAGTTGAAAAATGTTATTTTTAGCGAAGTTGTTAATGGTTGAATATCGATAACAAAATATTTCCGTTACCAAAATGGCGTTACATACTGCAGTCGCTCGATCGGAAGTGACGTTTAATGACGCAATCAAAATAACGCAAACAATAACAAAAGAGTATTTCCTGCAAACAGGCATGTTTATTAAGCTGCTGACTATTCAACAATTAATAAGTCTGCTAAAAAGCAATATTTTTAAGGCAATTTGGTAATCGCTTTAGCAATTTATTGAAAATTAAGTGTACAAAATTTTATCTAGATTAGTTCAGCTTTGACATTTCTATTGTACGATGTATATGGGATTATTTTTTTCCGGACAGAGTGTGATAGCTGTACACTCCGTTGCGCTACCGTAACGCTGGTTTTGACCTTTTGCACTGAAAATTGGCACACTGGTCGCTCCTTACATAATTTTTTTCGCCTTTGTTGACGCATTAGAAGCCTGCTAATGTTCGCACGGGACGGACAGACTGGTGGACGGACAAGCATAATTCGTAGGCTACGTAATACGGCCTGTTAGGACGACCGCATAATAAGCCACCAGGTTTTTTTCATAACTGCGTCAGATATCAAAACCGTGGTCATTTTTTACTGACTGTCTGTGCCTTATAATGTATGAAACGTGAGCGAGTGAGCATACTGTCTTTATGTGAAGTCTTTTTCACTTAATTTCGCGTAGGCCTACAATTTCTGTGTTCAGCGTCATATTTTTTCCACATTTTTTATCTAGCCGTTGGCTGCAACACACACAAATTTGTTTCGTTCGTTTTGTAATCATATTAAGTCGAATAATATTTTCGACATTAATTAACTGTCACAACGGATGTGGATCTAGGATTCAATACCCCGTTTAGAGTAGGTTACTGTTAATAAGACATGCTATGTTTGGTCCGTAATCAACATATGGTGCCACTCACCTATTGGTTGCGGCTATCTTGGCGCCGACTATTAACTTGGTACGACCGACTTTGGCAGATATTTGCAGTCTAGGAGACTGGGATTAAAAAAAGTTAAAAAGTCGAGGGTTCAAGTTTGTTTCGGAATCTTTTTAACAAAAAAACATGATGCCCAGGATCCAAAATTTTGTTGTAGCTGGTTTGAAAACTGTCACGGTCTTTTTTTATTCTCGATTTCAGCCGCCCATACACAGGTTCAGCTGTGAAATTTTACGTGTGCTTGTTTTACTACTTTTAGCTTGCGACGCGCCAACTTAGCAAGGCCTTAGTTTTAGACAGCGTGTCGCTGTGCCACAGCCGTGCGGATCCAACGGTCACGTGATCGATGACGTCACGTGACCCCCAAAGGTCAAACTCGTGAAACCAGTATTTTTGTAGCTGCGTATCTCCATAACCGTAGAAGATAGATGCACGCTCATCACTGATCACGAATAGGAAACCACATAGGGCCTAATTACGCTGAGTCCATTGGTAAGTAAGTAAGTAAATGATTGATAAAGCGCCAAAGTCTCAGAAAGAATCATTGGTCACGTGGCTTTCGATTAAAGTCTTACCAAAACTTGACTTCACCCAATGTCACTTGTCTTGTATTGCTATAAGCAACCCTTGTTGTTAGACAGCGTGTCTGTGGGTGTCTGCGTCTCTGCGTCCGCCATCTGTCTGTTTCCAGTCTGTCCGCAAAACTGCGATCGCTAGCAGTCGCACGCCATGTTGCTTACCGGTTTGTTATGTCTATTTCTTAAGAATGCGATTGCTTTGTTTGTGCAGGTGGGCGTCGCCGATTCCCCGATTCAGATCTGAATCGTAAGATGTAAGCTACGTCACAGTGTCACATGCGTATTGTTCTGAGACTGAGACAGCAGACTGATGAACAACGCGATTTTCCGTTCTCGATCGTTATAATATTTTTCTTGCACATTATTATCTTGTGGGGCTTTAACACGTTCTGTAATGTGTGTAGTACTATGCATAAATTTGCCCGTTAAAAAGTAACAATCTTAAGTAATAAGAAGAAAAATGTTATGTTTCGGGTCTGTCCGTTTGTACGTTTGTTTTTAAAAAAAGTTATTGACACATTTTAACAGAATTTTTTATGCGGGTGGGATCCAGATTTTAAAAAAATAGGTACACGTAGCAGCTGCATTATGTTCGTTGTGTTTGCGAGGTGGCAGTGTTATTTTCGGCGGAAATCCGACACAGCGCATTTCGTTTGTACCACGCAGGGGCCACGGAAACTATAGAGCAGGGACGGTGAAATCCCTGCCACTCTAAGTTTTACATTTTGCGTATTTTACCACCAAACGGCACGGATTTGCGCCTATGTTCTCAAAAACATTTTAGGGGTAACATCCCGGGAGGTGTAATATCCCGGGACCAGAGCCGGATTAAGGTTTTGCGGGGTCCAAGGTTCAAATATTTTGTGGGCCTGCGGGCCTTTACACATACGGTGCAAAGTACAATAAATCATCCATTAAAATTATCTACGGTAACTATTCTATTAAACAGGCAACATTTTTTAAACGGGTGTAGAGGGTGCAGCAAAAAGTGGACCCCTAAATTTTCTGGCTGTTTTCTCAGCAACCGTTTGGAATTGTGATTCGAAATTTTACACTTTTATTGAACGCAACCTTCTACATCTAACTGCCAACTGAAATATGATTCTGTTAAAAAAAAAACAACGAAGTTATAGACTTTTTAACATGATTACCTACCGATTTTTTAGCATTAAAAATGTTCAAGCTACTACGCCAATGCAATAACATCGTTGAAACAACACAGTTAACTAATAATCAGATGCCAGAATTTCTTTGGGATTGTGAATGTTTAAAGTATCCACTACCAGCTGCAAGCTCCAACACAACACAAGTCGCTTACTTTGATAAGTCTTTCACAGCCTTGTTGATCGGTCATTGTGGCAGTTTGCCCCAGATAACCTAAAGCGCTTTCTTGAATTCGGCGATTGTTTTCGGTTTTGTTTTAAGCTTGGAGTAAGCCTCCAACATTTCACCCCACACGCGATAGTCCATTGGGTTTACATTCGACAAATTGGCCACTGGTCCTTTGTGATGAAATTTGAACAGTTGGCCCGCAGCCCATTCCGTGCGCTGCACGCTGTGTGTTGGCACGCCGTCCTGCTGGCAAGTGAACCCGGTGAGCAGCCTGCGATTGCTTTAAAAGAACGATAATTAAGTGATAATTTATAAACAAAATAACTTATTGTTTGCCAAAACGTCACTATGACATCATCGGCAGTAACGTGGTGACCGTTTTTGAAAATTAAATAGCATTTTTGGCTTGAACATTTGAAAAATTGGTAGACGGTCATGTTAAAAAGTCGATAACTTCGTGGTTTTTCAGCAGAACCAGATTTTACTTGGCAGTTAAATAAAAAAGGTTTCACTAAATAAAACCGAAAAATAATTCACATTAAAATCCAAACGGTTGCTGAGGAAACAGCGAAAAACTTTAGGGGTTTACTTTTTTGCCGCACCCTATATATTTTATTGTGTGTAACCCATTAGAATTTAGTGCTGTGAGATTTCCCATTGAGGCCGGAGGCCGCGGATCCCCAGCCGAAATCGAATTTGGTGCATTTTAGCCGTTAAATGCGACATTTGGTGGCAACAATTTATTTTCCTGAGAATCAACTGACCAGTGACCACATTTAGTGCATCTCTCTCGCGGGGCCCCTAAAATCGAGGGACCCTAGGCCATGGCCTCGTTGGCCTGTGGGTTAATCCGGCGCTGCCCCGGACTCTCATACTTGGGGAGGAGCAAGCCTCCTTTCAGACCTTCCTCTAAGCGCGTGTCTACGCACCATCCCACTTTTTCAGAGCTTCACGCCGCGCTGGTTTAGTGTGTATAATCTGTGCTACACAAAGAATAGGCTAATAAGCACAGAGTTTGCAGGAAATATCGTGAATTGATCGTAGCCTTGTATAATGTTGATGTTTATTGTTGACTAATATATGTATGAAACAAACGTATGTGGCTCGGCTGCAGATTATCGTATTACGTTTTTGAACTAAGTCGTTGCTGCGCTTCATTTAGTTTCTGAATAGCCTTATAATATATTGTGCGCCTGACTCGTCTAAGTATGCCTTACTGACTTGTTGTTATTGAGCTCAGTACAGAATTTTTATTAAGTGAGAAAAAGTCAGTTAAACAGCAATAATGAAGAGTTGATAGAGTTATTTAGAATTGTATTACTTAGCATTGTGTATTGTGCTTTAAGACACGGAGAATAGAACCGTAGACTGTGCCGCAATATAAAATGCTGGAAATTCCTCATGAACTGGTTTGCGCTTCCGCAAACACGAACGCAACCATTCGAAATGTGTAAATGTATTGCAAGCTGTGATGTCGTGCTGTGCCTTAATGGACTTTATCAGACTTCTGTGCTAATCGGTGTCTGTTTCAGCTTTAAAAAATTAACCGTTTTTTTCTTCAGTTTTCTTAGTTCAGTTTGACAGTAGGCCATATTATCGCTTTGTCCTGTACGAATTCGTCGTTTTCTTTTTGGTTTTTGTTCGTCATTTTTTATAGTTTGTTTTCTGTGTGCAGAGTGACTAAGTTAGCAGATTTACTGTCGGTTTTCGAGCATGTGTGTGAACTTATATTCCGTCCTATCGTATCATATGTGTGTAATAAAATATAAATATCGTTATGGTGGTTTTCAATTTTAGTACGATCATTTTGCAGTTTAATAATTCACATAGGCCTATTGAGCTTTTATTAGACGCCCATGCAGTATTTTAACTGTCTAAACTACTTCAACCAGCGTATAAGCATTATCGGATGTCTCATCAATACTAAAATCCGCCAAAAACAGTGCTAATATTTTTTTGGTCGGTCTAGAGGCCTAGTCTATTTGTTCGCTAGTTTTCTCAAAGGGTTCGAACGGATTTCGGTGGAAGTTTTGGAAGTGGTGAGGTCTGCCCAAAACAACATGGTGATTAAGACTTGATCATGATTCAGATGCGGGAAGTTTTTAGTAGGCGCCCAGCAGTTGTATTCGCCAGGTGTCAGCAACATTCACAGCGGAGGTTCGAGATTTATGATCGCTTCTGGTTAATTCGTTCAGCTCGGCAGTGTAAACTGGGCTTATATGACGCACATTAACGCGCGTTCTGTGTTGTGTAAAATATACGGTATAGGCCAAAATCACGCATCTAAGCATGGAGTGTGTTGTAGAGCGTTTAATGCTGACACAACAATAGTAGGCTATAAAACAGTGTACAAAATACAAAAATGAAGAAGAAATATTAGATCGTGACCAATCTAATGTACTCCTTGCGCGCATCATTGTCTTTTGTATTCCTCTCAAAGCTTTTTCGTTCCTTTCGGCTTGTATTAAAGACCCGGCGTCTAATTGAGACCTGTTTAATATTATACTAATAGTGACCATGGCGTCGAGGTCGTTATTGGAACTTCATAAACTATTGCCCGATTTTAGGAAATGAGAGGAAAAAATTTTCAATAATGGTCAATGAGGCTAGTTGCCATTTGTCTTGTTATACCTCAACGCATGCGTCTATCACGACCTTGACCTTCTGGGGTCACGTGACTTCATCGGTCGCGCGGCGGTCGACTTCTTATGAGTGGTCCATAGTGACCATGCGTCTATCTAGCACCGTTATGGAGATATGCACGTTTAAAGTTCTTCCAGGAAGGCTCTTCCAGGAACAGAGGTCGGTCGTTGGTTGGTCGGTCGGTCGGTCCTCAATATTACACTGATCTCATATACTCGAGGAATAAAATGTAATAATAAATGCAGTGAGTTACATGAACATGCACATGAACATACACGGACACAAAACTTTACGTTAACAATGATAAATGCTTTAACAAACCTAAAATCTGTTCGAAACTATGTCACGAAACAGAAGCTTGAAAATATTCTGAAATTGGAAAGATGTTCATGAAATATCTACATTGTGTTCAAAAAACACCCACTCACGTTATGTTTTATGTTTCAGTGGAAAATGCTCAGATTTTCACAAAATTTTCAGGGAATATTTAGAATGAAACAAGTATTCCATTGGTAAAAAAGTGAGACGTTCTTTGCTACCGATGACGTCATGCTAACGTCATATTTTCGTGCTTGTAGACTATGGATTTTACCGTTGAAAACAAACCTTTGATAAAATGTTTGCGAGTCAGCAAAGGTTACGGAGCAGCAAGTCTGTGGAAGATGTTTCCAGACAATACATACACAGACGATTAAATTTGATAAAATAAAATGTTTAAATAGAAAAAAATGACATGACCAGTAGTATCAAGCTGTTCGAATGATAGCGGGCAAGTGGTCATCCACGCAGTGACGCAGTGCGCGTACGCCTGCCAACATCAACAAAGTTGAGGAGCTCGCACTCAACCAAGAAAATAAACTACGAAAACAGTTCAAAATGAAAAATTGCATGGCGGATTAGCATATTTTGGGGTTCAGTCAGCACAATGACCAATTAGTGTGTTTTAACATTTCACCAATGTAGGTCTTCAACGGTAAAACCTTACACGGAAATATGACGTCAGCATGACATCGCCGATAGCAAAGAATATTTAACTTTTTAATGTCTGCAATGCATGTTTCCTCCTAAGCCTTACCTGAAAATTTTGTGGGAATCTGAACATTTTCTACGGAGATATAATAGAAAACGTGAGTGGGTGTTTTTTTGAACACAGTGTAAAAAGAGATGCATACTTCGGAGTTTCGAGCGACGAAAATTAGGTGTCAGATAAACAAATTACAAATGTCGCTAGGATAGTTGACCGTACTGGTTGTCATTGACCTTTAAGTGTATCCAAGGTCGACGATTTTTATTTCAGAATTTTTATCTCATCTGGAAAGGCGTATGCCACTTCCTATTAGTTTCCGAGATACGGCCACTTGTAGCTTCAAACATTACATTGAAAATTGCGGCCAAACCGCTGCAGGTGGAAACATGGTTATTATTGACAGCCTGTAGAAAGTTGCCAGCTCCCTATCCTATAACACCATCGCCAACCTCCTACGACTTACCGTTTAGCCACAATACTACAGTGCCTTATGACCCTTCAAGGTCATCTAAGGTCAATGATTTTCATGTCATTTGGAAGCTAATATGCGACTTCCTATTAGTAATTAATAGCAATTTAGGCCCTATCTCGCATCGTGTAGCCAGCCACAATACATCCGTGACAGACAGACGGACGACAGATAGACGACAACCGTACCATAAGCTCGACCGTTACTTAAGTGCGGTCGGTTAAAAAACGACCCAAGGACTAACTCCAAAGGACCAGAGGTAAATAAAACGCACTGATAGATAAGACCAACACTGTGATTATTGTGGAGTGTTTATACGCGACTTTTTGAAGTCGTACAATTCAACAATCTTTTCGAATGCACAAAAACGACAACCATGCACTAGATCTGACTGCCAGGCAGTTTTTTCTTTTTTTAAACTGGCTCCATTCGTCAATAGGATTTTGAAACTCGATGAAAAATAACAGGCATAATCAACAATAACATACAGAAAATACCAATAATAAATAACCAAAGTAATGAGACCATACTCTGTAGCTTGATAGATTATTCGCACTAATCAAAAACTTAATGCTGATATGTCTGCTGGAAGATCAACGTATGAGAATGGTACATTTATGCGCCAACGTACACACCTGTAAGCTATTATCATTATTTTCATTACAGTTGTCTTAGGCCTATCATTATAAATATTTTGACTAAACACAATAAAATTTTTGTGTTAATATATAGAGCAATTGTGATTTAAAACATGTAAAAAGTCTATTATACAATTAGTATAGGCCTAGCCTATAAATTTCTTTACCGAACACAGTTAATGGTACACGACATCTGTAATTTCGAAAATGTACAGGGTGGCGCAAAAAACTGGAACATCTTTATAATTCATTCTTTATACCGTGTACATCACACACTTGCAGAGAGCTAATGTGACATATCGACAGTACTTGTATAACTAACCAAAAAGTGTTCAGCACGGCCGCACCTTACTGGAGTGATTCCAACGTTTCTGAAATCACGATTGAGCAGATAAACACACATACAAAGCGTGTAACTTATGTTTAATCTTTTCATGCGCCCACCCTGTACAAAATTAAATCGGCCTGCCATATAGGGGTAGTCGCAGAAAATAAAATGTCTGCACTTTAGCGCAGTACAAAACGAATAACGTAGGCCCTTCAGCACAGAACGAGCCGACTGTTTACAGTTCGGCGTAGCAGTTGATCGACTTGATGCGTTCATCAGTTGCTCCTCGTGGTAGTTTCTGGTGATGGTTGATGCGCCGCCGGTCGATGACGTCAGCTACAGAGTACAGCTGAACGATGCGTCGCAGCTCGTCGACGTTCAGTTGTCCCTGTTCACGTCCCACTCGCCAGATGTCGCAACGATCCAGAGCGCGGTCTATGCTGTCCTGCAGGTGCATCGATGGAGCGCGGAACCCCGTCAGACTGGGTGATCCCGGCCTGCTCCAGCGCGGCGTGCCGCCCGACGACGGACCGCGCCAGAGCGACAAGTCATCGGCCGAGGCATACTCACTTACGGGCGCCGACCGTACCTGCCAAAACATTTTTACACGTAAACCAAAAAAGGCTCGCCCACTCACACGAGCAAAATCGCCCGACCACTACAGGAATTTTGCCCAACTGGGCTAATTTATTATTTTTCGTTATTCTATGGCCGACAGAGATATAGTCCGGTCACCTCTCTGGTTAACACTATTCCGTCATCATCGTCATGAGCTTGGTCGGTAACTCGATACGATACCCAATAAACTCACCTGCAGCAATGCAAAATTTCAAAAAAATGTTTTTGGGAGTTACACCCCGGATCTGCTTCAGGGGCAGAAAAAGGGGTACCGGGAAGGAAAGGAGAGAAAAAAATGTAAGAAAAAGGTAAGGAAAGAGGAAAGAAAAGGGAAGGAGACTGGCGATCGCCCACCCACTAATTTCGGCTTAAAAGTTGCACTGGTACCTGTTCCGGTGGTCCTGCGTCGTCGTCGTTCAACGTCCGTTCGTCTGACTCGGCGTCGGTTGTGTCGCCGTCCAAGCGAAACCTGAGAAAACCGTGATCATTGTAGAGCATCGAACGTGACCGTTTTACCCCCGACGATACTGGCGGCGGCGTTAGGCTTTCCACGACCCTGGTGCAAGGGTGGTTTTTAGTCAACGTCCAGCAGACAGGCTGGACTGGACTCATCGATATCTGCGGTGCTGTTGAACTAACGTCAATCACCTTGGACTTCTTCGACACAGCATCCAGCAGTCGATGCAGCCACGACTGACGTGCCGTTGGCGAGTTCGTTGGCAGAGTGGAAGCTTGGCGATTATTAACCATTTTGGTGCCGCCGACCTGCGTCCGAATCTTCTTTAGTCCGACATTTACATTCTTGGAACCTTCTTCGCGCTGAAATGTGAAGATAGTCGATGAAGCGTGGACGGAGAGTAGAGCAGAGATGAGCAGTTCCGTCACACTTCTCGCTCCTTCGACCGCGATCAGAACAGCCGAATTCTGTCGAAGCAAAAGCGCCAAACCGCTGGAGAGAAAGGTAGCCGCATCAGCAGCAGAAAATCCAACACAGACGACGAGTAATGCACAGAAAACTACCTGAGTTGAGATGCGGCGGCGAGCGGAAGACATAGCGATTGCGTAGACGTTTGCTGGAACGGCGATCAGCGCAAACGAGAAACAAAGAACGAAAGCTGCTTCGTCTGGAACAATGCAAAGCTCAGCCAACAGACAGAGAAGAACGACGAGCGCCATACAGAAGCACAACACAAGACTAACAGCACACGACTCACAGCGAAATAACAGCACGTTCTGACGACCTCGTTTAGGCAATGCTCCTTCGTCGTCTTTTTTGTCGTCTTTTGTGGCAGGTTCCGCGCAGAGAAGGCGCTGGTAAACGACAACTGCGGCCAGTATAAAAGGAAACCAACACTCGTAGATCGTTCGCTGACCGCCAGGAGGTGCCACCGCCGCTAACAGCTGATACTCAGCGGCGACGTAATAGAGCGCTCGTGCAGCGGCGGCCATTGCTACGAGCCCGAGAACCAGCCGAAGATACGATCGTTGAACGACCGCAGGAAGCGAGTCGGAGCGGCGATTGTGAACACACAGCGAGAAAACGACGCTAGTTAGCGACCACGTGGAAACCAGAGTAAATAGAAAACTCAGCAAGTAGACGCACAGGGCGACTGAGGACGCCGACAGCTGCAGTTTCAGCGCCGCTTGCAGATTGAAACTCTTCATCGATTTGCTGCAATTCCGCTTACTAGAGGGCGCCGATGTCGACGAGTTTACAGCTTCGCTGACGTAAGGCGCAAGACCGTCGTTTAACGGTTGAGCGGTAATTAATACAGAATCTGTCACATTAGCAGCAGCAGAGTCGTTGGCAACCACGTGCAAAAAAAGTACGTTGATTTCAACGCTGTCCGTGTCGTCCGTCAAAATGCTGATCTGAGAACCAGTCACAGAGCTGGAGCTGGTCGGTTCTTTGGTTGGTGGCGGTGGAGACGTTGAGTTGTCGGCAGTCGCTGCGTGGCGCCACTTGTTTGCTGATGATCCCACCGACGCTGACGCTCTGACGCCGTTCTCCAGAGGGTCCACCAGCGCCGCGAAGTTGCCGGCGCGTGAACGATACCTGAGAGCGGCAGCGCTTAAAGCCACGTCCATTTGAACGTCGGCGTCCTCGGTCCTCTGAAGAACCGTCGAAGTCTCCGTCGACGTTCCATCCGTCGACATAGTTGTCAGTTGACTGTCGCTACTTGGCCGCAGCACCTCACGATAAACCCCGTCCGGTGATTTCACGTCACGTTCTCGTTTATTTCGACGAAGAACTCGACGTACACCTGGTTTCAGACCTGTGACCCTTTCAAAAGTGTCTGAGAACGTTCGAACATCATTCGCGTCGTCGGACTTCACAGAATATCTGCTGCCAGAGTCATTTCGGCCAGGAGTTGTCGACAAATACGTCTGGACACGAATCATATCGCTGCTGAGCCGTCCGGCACTATTTCCAGCAGCGCTGTTCACTGTAAAAGAAGACAGCGCTCTTGCAGGACTATTGTCGGGACGGTGGAAGGAGGTGTCAAAGTGGCGGTGGCGGAAGTTGACGCTGAACGAAGATCGACGACTACCCGTGGAGAAAGGTTTCAACTTAATCTTCATTCGAGGAGGACGGTCTAGGGCGCGTCCGAGTGAACTCGTAATCACTGGGGCGGTCGTATTAACTCCAGTCTTCGCGGCGTCGGTAGACGGTTGGATCACTCCCGCCGTCGTCGTCTTGGTGGCGGCTGTGGTCGCGTTATTTACGACCGGGTGCCGTGCGAGTGCATCGGCCCTCCCCCACTCTGCGGGCCAGCCACCAGCGATCAATGTCCGTGCCGGCCCGTGCGGCCGCCGATCCACCCGGCCGGACGACGTACCGTCTCGGCGGGGAAATGAAGCGAGCTGCTGTCTGCGGCCAACATTCTCTAACTGACGATCAGAGACCGCCAGTGATGATAGAGACGATGATGATGGCGGCGTCCATACGCCGGAGGCGTCATCAGCTGCCATGGCAACGGTGCCAGACCGGTGCCCCGCAGCAGCTGCTGTAGCAGGGATACAGCTGCAGTAGCTCATCATTAGCAACGGTATCAACAGACTGACAGTAATCGTCGGATGACGACCACTTCGTCGCCGCGGCGACACACAACAAACACGACGACGATACGCGTCGCAATTAAGCGTTTCTGCTGCAGTCTGCATCTTCTGCCCCAGTAACTGCTCGTTACTGTGTCACGTCATGTTGTCATGGCGACCACCAGCGTCTGTATTCCACAGAACAAACAACGAACGTTGAATTAACTGATAGTGCAACAAAACTATCCGAGAAATCATTGTTTGTAGCTCAAAAGTTGCTACTTTAGTCCATAACAAACAAACTGTTTGTCTATAAAAACCGCTTACACCGTGGTTACAAATTAACAAGTAATTTGAGCAATGTTCACAACATTTGTGAACAAATATTGTGACGCATGCGATTTCTGCGACAGCGTTCGGCATTTTTATGCGGCCGTTCTACAAACCGTGTTAGGTGTCTTGCTCGCTTGCCTGTCTGTCTGTCTGTCTCTTGCTGTCTGTCTGTTAACTCGCAACTCGGAAACAAAAAGGTTTAGAAAACTTTTCCCAATGCAGGAAAAATCGATTTACGTATTTGCAGTTTAAAAGTGCACAGGTTAACGTTACTAAATGTCAAAGTTTTCAAAAAATGCACTTTTCCAGTAATCACGGTTTGTGCGATAACCTTATTTACTGCCAACGCATGTGACGCTCGGCCTCGTAGCATGTTGGCACTCGGCGCCGCCGCCATCTTTCCTTAGTTTACAAGCACTGCGTTTGACAGATATCAGATTTCCGTCAAAGCGGTCATGAAAACTACACGCGCTAACGATGAAGGTTCGCTGGTATGCAGCTTGTACGAGTTCAGAAAACGGAAAATTGGGTAAAGGTAGGCCCCTACACAGGCGGCATATTAAATCTTGACGTCAATGCGGATTAGATTCGCTCGAAAGACCCGTGTCTCCCTCTACCGAGCAAATGCAATCAGCAACGTGAAAATCGATGATTAGATCTTCTATCCGGCTCCGCACACGGTGCCTGCCTGGTCCAAAGTCCAAGACTGCGGAGTCCGCGGATTGCTGCATCCCGGGGAAAGGTGTTATCCATTGTCTGTTGCTGGACCACCAGCCGACATCACAACAATTCTCCGAGGATGAACTCACTTGTCTCGCTGTAGCGCTGCCCCGCACGTTGTCGAATTATCTAATAGCGGATGTCGGCCGCACGCGAGTCGACAGGCGACCGAACACTCTTTCATACTCAGCTGCAGCCACTAACCTCACCCTCGCCCCCATGACCGCGAAATCTCATAATACTGCTGCCGTAGGCCTACCGATCTTATTTTTCGTCTTCAGGTATTCTGCAGCTGACAGCAGCGAGTTAATGCTTTTTACTTTTCACCGTACGTTAATTTCTACAAGTCTTCTGCTTGTTTCTTCAGTGATTGATAACGCGTTCCGTCATTCAGGCGCTCAACAATTGACCAAAACTCAACTACGCCCTGTTCAGCAAAAATGTGGGACTCTCACAAAAATATGCTGTCCAAGAAATAAATAGGCGATTTACGCTACGTTCAGCATGATCTACTGTTTTGATGATCAAACTGCGAGAAAAAGTGTCTATCACAATCCACACTTTTATCAACCAACTGACTGTTGACAATTTGAGTCGATTTAATCTAATCTGAGTAGATTAGGATTTGGCGACCGTTCGATCGACCTCATCAAGCCTGAAACGAATTCGATGCATATTTACTGTTTATAATACGGCTTTCAGGATATCAGGTCTTTGTCTGCTGGTACAATATCGATACAAATCCCCATACAATACCATATTTTCAGAGACGGGAAACCGTTGGCAAAGCGCAGCGAGGTAAAATGCAGAAATTCTAGGTATAGAACAGTATACACGGTGTTTCATAAAAAGACCCCTTTTTGTTTTTTTCATAATTCACTCAAATAATGAGCAATTTGCATGAAATTTTTACCAGTTGTAGCTGAATAAATACTTATTCGAAATGTTTTAACAAAACAGGGCGGTTGATTAAATGTTCTTTGCTAGTGGTGATGTAACGCTGACATTATAATGTGTCACTGGTACAAACAGGCTAATCCCAGTTGGTGCTGCCAGTTGCTAACTTGCTACCCTGCTTAAATGGTAGAAAATCTGGTTCGTTGATGTCAAATATTTGAAGTTTTACAATTGCAGCCACAAAAACGCGCAAAGCGATCGAATTTACGTGTCCGTGGGGATAGTTGGTCTTTCACATGTTCAAGCAAAACAGTGCACTATCACACCGAGCTTGCAAGATGTTGAGTTTTTGGATCACAAGACGCCCGATTTCATGTTTCCATGTTGCTCAGTGCTGACATGATAAGCATTTTTCATTAGCAAACCAGACTAAGTTCACCATCGAAGCAGGGTAGCAACTGACAGCACCAGTTGAGACTAGCAAGTTTGTACCTGTGACACATTACAACGTCAGCGTTACATTACAACTAGCAAAGAATATTTAATCAACTGCCATGTTTTGTTTCAATATTTCGACTTGATATTTCTTCAGCTACAACCTGTAAAAATTTCATGTAAATTGCTCATAATTTGAGTAAATTATGATAAAAACAAAAGGGTTTTTTATGAAACAACGTGTACACTTCAACCACTTTAACCAAGAAAACTCGTATTTAAATGATTGGAAAAATGACACGTGCAAGGCCCATAAGAGCGGTTGTTCCATTTGCTCCATAGCCCACTGATATGTAAAAATGTGACGCTATAGTGACAGTCTACGTTTGTGTCCGGGAGGAGTTGGGTTATGTCCGGTCACCTAGTCAGATAGTCAGCAGCATTCTTATCACTTAGTTCGTTGCTGCTCCATCAACTCCTATTCTTATCGACCACGAGAGCCGCAGTTTGGAGATCGATCGGATCGGCAAGCAATTTTGTTATTGACAACTCTACGCACGACGCCGTCTGGCGGTTTGAAGTGGCGATAACTACGCGTGTAACACGGATCTGCAATACTGTCCACTCTCACGCTAGAAACGAAAAAATCGATGTTCGACAATTATTTCCCGAACGACTTCGCCAAAAAGCGATATCAGCATGTGCGTATTTTGTTGTTTCAGCCGAAAGTTGAAGGGGAAGCATCAAACACAGACACCAAACTCTCGGCCATATTTTTACTCCTCGGGCGCTACGTTCCTAACGTAGCGCGGAGGAGTATATGAGATCAGTGTGATATTGAGTACTAACCGACCGACGACCGACTGACCTCCGTTCCTGGAAGAGCCTTCTTGGAAGAACTTCAAACAGCCAGATCTCAGCAACCGATCATCCGATCCACTTTGAATTTGGTTCTAGGGTGGGGTTGTCGAAGTCGGCGGTCGGCCAATTTAACACTGCCATTTTTTATCAACTCCGACTGTGTATGAAATAGAATCGTAATTTTTGGTTCTAGGGTATGGTTTTTGAGTCGGCCAATATAATGGTGTCATTCATACTTACCCCGGCCTCTCTCTGGTTGCCATGGCAACGAGATTTGGGACAGAATTGGGTATAACTCTGCTTATGGGCAAAAACTCAGCCTATGTCAGAGAAATCTGCGAGATCTTTGCATCTACTGGGGGTTTTGGGGATGCCTCGTCGAACGCTGTCAACGAAATTTTACTCCAACTGACATTTGTTGCCATGGTAACGAAATTTGGGAAAAAAAGAGCTATAACGCGGCTTCTGGGAAAGATCTCTGCGAGATCTTTGCGTCTGTAGGGGTTACGGGGTTAGGCCGTCGAACGCTGCCAACCTAATTTTACTGCAACTGACCCACGTTGTTATGCCAACAAATTTGTGACAAAACGGGCTATAACTCGGCTTCTGTAAGATACATTTGCGAAATCTTTAGAGGGGTTTACGTGGTTGGGCCATCGAACGCTGCCAAAAAAAATTATGCCCCGACCGACCCTTGTTGCCACGGCAACGAAATTCGAGACAAAATGGGTTATAACTCGGTTTGTGTAAGAGATATTTGCGAGATCTTTGCGTCTGCAGAGCGGGGGTCGGGGTTGGGCTGTCAAACGTTGCCAACCGAATTTCACCTCAATCGACCGCCGTCGCCATGGCAACGAAATTGGGACAAAATGGGCTATAACTCGGTTTCTGTAAAAATATGTATCGGATCTTTAGTTGCAGTTGTAGCAGTAGCAGGAGTTGTTGTAGTATAGTGTCGGCGTTTAGTGTGCACGGAGTATACGTTAGATTAATTACAATCTAAAGTATTTCTTGTTGTGAAATATTACTGACCGACTTTCACAGTGCACTTTCACGACTGGCACAATCACAGCAAATATGGACAGTGGCTTGGCAAAACTGGGGCACGGCGAGAAAGAAACGCGAGTCTAACATGGGTATGGAGGCGAAGCCCCCAGCGGGGTTTAAAGGCAAAGCCCTTGATCATTGAGGAGTCATTTACCAATGGCTAAATCATTTGTAGTTTTTGAACGTTTAGTTGAGCGGCAAATTTGCTAACTTTTATGAAATATGTAAACGCAGAAAAACCACAGATGTGTTTTTGCCAAATGGGCAATCGCACTAAACCCCCCATGAAAACGCCACTAAATCAGAGGGCCTAACGGACGAGAAGCTGAAGCCTCTCTGTAAACTGATACATAAATTATTCTAATGTTCTAGTAAGCAGAGTTGTCCAAATTTTCAGTGCCGATGAGGCGTGGTAGATTGCCCAACCCTTAAATACGTCACTGAATGTGAAGTAGGCCTAAAGCGAACATTAAAAATCTCATCGCATCTGAAGCGTGTCGATAGTCGCCACACAAAGTCTTATAAAATATTAATGTCGAAAGACTGTGTGCTGTGGCAGTCTTGCTGAAAGACGAACCCACAGGAGATCTGCCGTACACTATGGCACGCTGGTAGTAACTAACTAACTCTATTGTGACAAGTCTTCCGATACGACGAATGCAACACAAGTTTGACACGTTGACTTGTCACCAACAGAACGTTGTTCACACCTATGAAAAATGCTTTTGTTCCGGCGTCTATTATTGCTCAAAGTGTACAAAATCGATCGTTTAGGCCCCTAAGCCTATTAGTATTGATCTATTCTAAATGACTGCTTGTCGATCTGCCAAATAAAACTGTTGTAAATTGCCAAATACTTCTATCAACGACTATTCTGAAATGCAAACATTTCTAACTTAAAGTGGTAGGTAGTCAGTGCTTTTCGTGTGAGCTTTATCGGAATCCGTGCGAGTCCATTCAGATCGCTTACAATGTAATTAGCAGTGCAGGACGGTTAGTCGCTGTCTTGCGTGCTGCGACGTTGTACACTCGTACAGTAGGCCTAAACGTAGAAGAGCAGAACGCAGCTGTCTTCCATGCGGAAAACAACAGCGGCTCTTCCGATGCACCGTCATAGAACAAAACCACTGCCAGACTCCATCTGTTTGTCTTTAATTCGAGTTAAGTTGAGCGGACTTTCGATTCCGGGACAAGGATTATCACGGTAATAAACCACGTACTTGGCGTTCTCATTCGCCTATCGCTGTTTATTACCTCATTCACCCGTGCCGTCCACTCTCGCAGAGTCCAGCTATGCATACTGCGTCATCCATGCATTTTTTTAATCATAAATTAGATGTATTAGTAGCAGCGACAATAGATTAAATCTGAAATCGCATCAAAACTAAATTTAATTCAAAACCAAAACTGCATTACTTTGGCATACATATATTATACTGAATTTCTAATCTTCGGTATCATTGTGCTAAACAAATGACAATTTAAAAAAGCAATTTCAAATTTCTGCACATCTACGTGTTGAAAGCATAATTGGCTTTGCTTAATAGTCGATCAAGTAACTAGACTTACGTTGTAACTATTGTGCAGCTAAAATATGTAAACCGATAAGGCTATTGTACATATAAAAGGAAAACAAAAAAACATTAAAAACGATAAAAATTACCACACCGATGCCACGCGAAAAAAATGTTTTGACGAGCCACAAAGCATTGCAACGTGAGAAAAAGTTCACGTTGATTTTCCATCTGCAGGCCCCCGCAATAACTTTCGCTTGGCACGTCTAATTTTTCTACACACGCGTTAGAGCTAGCAAACTTATTTGGAATGCATTTCAGTAGAAAACCGAATAGGTCTACTCACTATCTGGTGGCGTGGTGTAATTGGTAGCGCCTTTCGGCTGAAACGAAGTTACTCTACGCCGGGCCCGGTTAGTACTGAGATGGGTGACTGCCTGCGGGCAGGTAAACTATCTCGGTGCGAAGCCTGCCAGCTAGGTTGACTTAGCCTTCTACCCTCCGTGGGACGGTAAAATGAGTAGTAACCCATGTATGGCGTGGGTTACGGAAGGTGGGGACCTTGATACAGCTGACTGGGGTTGCCTAGTCGGCCGCTGTGTCAGCCTGTGTCTGCAGGCTGCACACGGTGGCCGTGCGGCAGGCGGCTCTGTTTAGTGACGAAAGCGCATTAGAGGCGTGTTTGCGACGATGCGCTATACAAATTGACGACCTTTACCTGTTTTTACCTTTATCGAAGTCTTCAGAACAATAGGCGTATGAAACGAGACTCACCCGAGTGAAGGATGTTCTGGCGCCACTGGTTTCTCAGCGCCCGCCAGTTTCTCACATCATCGTGTTATCATCTTACACCGGACAGCAATGTGGCGTCATCCTCGCTGCGTGAACCCGGCGACTTGTCCGTTCATTCTGCCAGTCTGCACCGGCGCAGCATTAGCAGCAGCAGCAGCAGCAATTTCAGCAACGGCATCAGCAACAGCGGCTGCGGCGTGGCGTCAATCAGTTGAATCAGACCAATGATACACAAGCGAAAACTGCACGCTATATAACAACGAAACCGTTGTTCTTAATTAATAATAATAGCAACGGTTTCGTTGTTATATCTTACCTTCAAAACAGTGTTACTGTTGCAAGAACACTACAATGCGTAGACTGACACTTCCCCTCAATGATTTGCTGAAATGACGCCAACGACAGTAAGTTTTTGAGTAAAAACGATAGAGATAAAATAGGCTTACCAAAACGCAACATTTACCACCACCACTAGCCTACTTCAAGTAACAGTATTAGTAATTATTAATGTTCATTGTTTAAAATGCGCATTTGGTATTTATGCTATTCAGTTCATTCAAACGTTTTGTGGCACCGAACAAAATGCTTCTCTGGCAATACTACAATTCTCAAAACTAAATGAAGTAAAAACAAGTAGTTTGACCAAAGCTCATGAGACGCACGACACCTTAGCAGTTCCTGTTCGCAGGTTGTAGAGGTCTATCTCCAGCCATGTCGGTGCAATTCACTCTTGAAATGTGCGCCGCAGCCGAAAATTGCAAAATAAACAATAAAATCCCCTATTCTGGGGGTTTAGTCATTCGGTGTCATCGATGTTGACACAATGAAAAAGCTCGTCAATAATGCTTGTTATGATTATCAGTATGACTGCAACAGTGTTGTTTTTTTTCACGCTAAACGAGCCAATACCGGTAAATTAACCACTTATTAGGGGGAGGGAGTAGCCGTCTTTGACGACCGCCTGCGCAGGCCTTCTTGAACCTAGGGAGTCGAGATTTGGACTGGTAAAATCTACGTTTAATGCTAAAAATTTCATACGCGGATCTGGTGAAAATCACTCTTAAATTGTGTGTCGCTGGCCGAAATCGCGAAAAATTTACCAAAATCTCCTCTTTTGAGGGTTCAAGGGCATTTAAGGTCATCGACGTTGATAAATCTAAAAAGCCGTCACCAGTGCTTATTTTGATGTGCAACATGTCTGTACCTATTTGCAATTGTTTCCACAGTAGACGAGCCAATAGCGGCAAAATAACGTTTTTAGGGGGTACACCTTTTGACGCCCTGAGAACCTTCTCACTCAGAAGTGCCAGAAGTACAAAATTTCGTCACGAAAAACTGGAGTCCTTGTGGGCAGCCCACAGTAAAAATTTCGTGATTCTAGCTTGCGTAGTTTTGACATAATACCGTAGTGTGTAGACGGACGGACGGACGCCCGGACGATGGCTAAGACGCGCAAAGCATTACATGCTGTGGCGCGTAAAAATAATAACAAAATATCAAAAAACGGAGTTTATTTTTTTAAGTACAACATTAGACGATATTCCAAACCAAAAGTAAGCCAAAATTTGCTTTTTTGCAGACCCCTTCCTGTCATCCCACTCAACCAAATTTTGCATCCGGTTCGTGTTTCGAACATCTTTCTTACTTTTGAGTTTCAAGATTGATTTTAAAATACGGGAGCTGTGGGGATTGAAACTTTGGCTTTCCGATTGACTTGGCACATCGCTTATGCAACAGCTTGTTGCTACCGCACAAGCTGTGACAACGGAAAAGTCACATTACGTACAATAAAACAATTAACAATTTATTTTGCGGATTACGGCAATATGAACGCGTTCAAATTTTATGAAGTATTGTTATCATTCATCGAGGTAACGGAGTAAGCCGCCGAGTGTGTCACGAGTGTGAGATGGCACGGCCCCTTCATCACAACTACAAGACTGCATCATAGTGCCATGCGATCTCATTTGCACTGAGTCACACCGCCGCTCATTGGTCGTGTGTCCATTCGTCAAAGCACCACCGTTCTGTCATCAAAAGCCAGACCGCAGCCGTCCACAGGCAAGACTAATAGTCGCCATCTGTCGCCGGCGGGCACGCAACTTTGAATAATGACGCTGAAACTGCTCTATCTGTCATGAGGAGTGACCAACTGGAAACAAATTTCGACGCAAAGAGACACAAGAAATAAGCTAAAATGAGGTAAACTGAAGTGCCAGTTCGTTCGCTTTGTACGGTCCGTGCAATGCAACTGAATGTCGGTTCAGCTCATTTCTGTCGCTTTGTACGCCTACACGCTTCAAAGTAGCTGACCGTCCAATTCAGTTTCCGCTAGGTTATAGTGAAACAGAACACCGACTCTTGGATTTATTTAGGCCGTAATTGTAAAACACTTTGGAACGCTTGCGCAAGGCTTGAAGTGCTTAGGCCTACAAGTAAAATAAAACGCAAAACATTTGCAAATTATCTAGAAAATATCTTATTGTTTAACGCGTGGCCAAGATCTAACTTCTATACCGGCAATTTAAAAATTGTCCTTGGTGTTCTCAAACCCTTTGCATTGTTGTGCCAAGGCTAATTCAACCGTTGTCTCAACAAAATGATTTTCTTCAACGTTTGAAGATGACTTTCTACATAAGTAAGTAAGCCATTTCAGAATACTTCACGCGTGCAGCTGTGACATGTAGCGATTGGCAGATTTAAAAAAATTTATATATCTTTAGGTAATTTAAGCGAACAGTGGACAACCTTTGCCAATCTCGTGGCACACTGAAATTAATCGATTAGTAAAATTTTCTAAAGCTTGGACTCTTTAAGGTCTACGTTGACTTGCAGGTTCCCCACATCAACACAGTCTAATCATCAAAGTTAATCCCTACATCTGACGTCACGCAGTTCCAAGTTCCAACCGTCACCACTGTGTGAGTTATGTGGAGCCACCGTCATCAAATGGTCGGCGCCGATTATCTGCTCTAAAGCACTTAGACATGCACGCGCGCATGCGCGGCCGAATACAGGAAACGGCGATCGGCGACTAGACCCGTTGAGTATCGATCTTATGCCGTTCTTTCAGAACTTAACGATGCGCTTGTCGCCGATTTCAGTTGCAGCTATTTGGCTTACTTGCGAATTTGCTTCTGACGTTCGGTGAACGGCATTAACACTTTGCATGCATAGACAGAGAAGTCTGTGAACTCTGCGTGTGGTTACTGTTAAAACTAGAAAGCAATCATAGCTCGCAGGTACCTCCGCCAAGGCAATGCTATTTGCCAGGTGGCATCACCATATTCGCTTTGCCAGCGGTTTCGCTTATGCCCCCTTTAACGCAACGGTAACGAAAATTTCAAAATGATCTAGAATCCAGGATTCCTGCCGGATCATTGCCAAAATTGAAAAATTTGTACCTTATGCCACGCCCGACATTCCCTCAAAATTTCAGAAAGATCTGTCCATAGCTTTTTGAGTTATCTTGCTAACACACAGACAAACAGACAAACAAACAAACAAACAAACAAACAAAAACCGGCAAAAACATAACCTCCTTAGCGGAGGTAAATATCAAAAGCAAATAAGCGAATAATGTGATTCGCGCAATTGTTGCTCTAATTTGTGTTTTTGCCGACTAATTTTGACAATAAACGACACGTTAACCATTGTTCAAAACCAGTGTTGCCGATGGGTCGCTTTCTTCTTGACCTGACCCAACCCGACCCATGAGAAAAGTATGAAATTACGACCCGACCCGATTCGACTCGACGCGAGTCACGCGACCCACAGTTGCAGCTCAAAATGTAAGAAATCCCTGATATATTTTACTTAGTTACTTTTGATTGGTTGACTGACTGATTGTATCTCGAGCCGATCGGCTGTCTTTTGCGTAGATTTAAGTTTAACGAAGACGTGGTCAACAACGAAAACGTCAGTTGATCGGACCCCATTCAACCCACTGATAAACTCGACGCATATGCAAATCTGACGAAGTGGACTGCCAATTGAAAGGTTTTGCCAGTTCAAACCCCAGTGGCTGCCACTGCGTGACGACTTTGGGTAGATCGTAATTGGAGCACTCACTTGCTGTTGCGTGCAGCGCCTGGGTAAAAGAACTACCATCTAGCTCTGTCATCTAATTTTAGCGACAGTAAAGCCCGCTCCACACGATCCGTCTCGATGTCAAGTCAAGACGGGTCGTGTGTCACGAACTTGAAGACATTTTGATGCTTTTTACGCATATATTAACCAAAACAATGCTGATTTTCTTGTTCTATTTCAAGAAAATTATTTAGCGCACTGATTTTTTTGGACAGTAATTTTATTTACTGCGACATTACATCATTATATTATCTGACGTGGACATATTTGCGTTTTACAACCTGTTCGGCGAATAAAGACAATCAGAGACGTTGCAAGTATACTAAAGTCACAAGTACTTCAAACTAACTGTCAAGTACAACCCAAGTACTATAGCTAAAAAAGAATGTTTAAACTAATTAAAACATGAAACTTGCTACCTATTAGTTTAGCAACTATCCCTAACCCTAACCCAGGTTCTGACCTCAAATTTCAACTTCTGTCATATTATGAAAATGTAAAAATGCAAAAAAAAACAATTCATTTTGACTTTGACTTACAGAAAAAAACAAAAACTAACCACATTTATAAATATGCACTTCAGTTTTAATGTTTATTAGATTTTTTCCAATAGTCAAGTTTTATTGTAAAGGCCTAACTGCAGTTAATTAAAATGTTTTATTTTTTGTTTAGTTTTTATAATCGTTTTACATGGATATGATATACTTTCAGTTTATTAAATCATCAATATCTACTTTTAATACAGCCGAATTGCACACCGGTACACACAATTATTTCGAGTCAGTCAATTTAGACAGAAGGTAATCCAGTGACTATTACATTATGACTAACTTATGACCATGCTTGTAGATAGATTGTCATCATTTTGTTTTCACGTAATTATTTTTTTACATTTTAGTTTCAGACACTTTTGACATTTTAAACCAGTTAACAAGGCAATCAGCACAGTACGTGATACTGTGTAAGTGTGGAACTAATGCATAAAATGGCTTAAAATGCATGTCGGTTACTACAAAGCCTGATATGCTAGAAAGGTCAAAATCAAAGTCATATTGGCTAAAATAAATTTGAATTTAATGTTTTTTAAATAAAAATCATTTGACTTCAGCTTTAGCTTTGCTTTAATAAATTATTTGACTTAAACTTTGATTTAGACTTTAAGTCAAATAATTTATTTGACTTGATCCCTAACTTTGATTTAAGTCAAATATCACCGTACTGCTAAAATATTTTTAAAAAAACAAAGTACTTGCCACATGTCGACAAGTACCTGACTTTCGAGTACAAGTACAAGTACCAAATACTACATTTTTGAAGACAATGATACATAATTACAGTCTAACGTTGAGCACAGCTAACATTTATATTTTGAACAAGTTTTGAAAACACACGTAACGACGTATCCATCATCACTCAAATGTTTTTTAAAAATTTTGACAGGGCAACAAATAAAATAAATTTTAAAAACATTTTCAAACATCCGGTATCGAGCCGTGGTTGAAAGAAAAATACAAAGCATTTGCAAAATGCTCGTACGTCACATGTAGCCACAGCTTTAGCTGGGCGAGAATCGCACAAAATGACAGTGAATAGCAGAGGAATCGACTGAGCAGAAAACTTGTTAGATAGCCGAGCGTCGAGTCCGTAGGGAAATAAATACACGAAGCATTGAGAAACAAAACCTGTTGCTGAAAACCGCTCCTCGTAAACAAAGCTTATAGAATTTTGCCGTCAATTTATCACACCCTAGACAGGCACACAAAACGTAATAGCAAACGAATATTATGAATATACAATACAACTTTCATGCAGCAGCAATGTAAGTCTGACTCTGAAGTACGACAAACGTAATCTTTGATTACACATTTTGGTCCAGAATTAATTTAAATTTAGCGGAATATTATCACAAAAAATACAAAACGTCTACATATTCGTACAATAGCTAATTTAAAATAACATTTGCTTATTGCTGTAAAACGGAAATTGTTTAAGGTTTTATTTGTAGACTAATTAAAGTAAACATTTTAAAGTTATATTAATAACTAGTTAGGATACGTGTTAGAAAGTTAACTTCATTTTAACATTTCACAATAAAATTGTATTCTGATTGAATGATAGAATGAGTTCTATGTAACATGAAGTCACAGACAAAGTACACTGCAATGTGATTTTTTATAACCTAAATAAAAAACATCAAAATCAGATAAAAAAAATACCGTAAAATGAGCTACAACGTAGTGGGCCACGTGTTGTGAAATTTTAAGAAACGCGGTTGCAACCCTCGCCACTTTGCGTGGAGAAGAATTACGAAGTAAGAAAGAAAATTAACTCAGCGTCGGAGCTCCGTCCTCAAGCGAAGAAAAAAAGCCGCGAAAAGCAATCAAGCGAGTGGGAAAAAGCAGCGTATTACGCCTATACAGCAGTAGCCTACACGTGACGATTTGTCCGTTACTCCATCAACTTCAGCAGCAGCTGCAGACCAATAAAGCGATATGTGAAAAGACGGATAAGCACCACTAGCTAAGCACAGCAGCGAGGCCATCGTACGTTAGCAGCGCTCTTAATTTAGTTCCATCCTAAAGTTGGTCGACTGCTCTAAGCTGCAGCGGAATGCAAACTACCGTCACTCAACCCAAGCTAATGCATAGCTTTAGAGAAGTAAGCAAATGCCGCTGCCGCGCTGCCGTTTCATATGCTTTTAGCGTATGTGTATTTAGTGTAGTTTGTGTCACGACCCGGTACCATTTCAAAACCAGTACAGATAGAGACTTCGGGTTTTCATTATATGATAGCTTAATGTCTCTAGTATTTCGCGACAAAATTTCATGCCACTGGGTGAAAGGGGTCCCACGAACGAAGGGGCGAAAAAGAGGCACCCCTCCTAAAAAGACGCTATTTTACCGCTAATGGCTCGTCTAACGTGAAAATGGTTGCAGATAGGCACAGACATGCTGCTTATCATAACAAGCACTGGCAACGAAGTGCTTAGAAATGTCAACATCGATGACCTTGAATAACCTTAAACTCCCAAAATAAGGGGTTTTGGTGAATTTTTTGCGATTTTGAGCTGCGACACGCATTTCAAGAGTGAATTGTGGCGAAATGGCTGGAGATATACCAAGACAACCTACGTATGAAATTTTCAGCATCGAATGTAAATTTCAGCAGTCTAAGTTCGGACCCTCTATATTTAAAGAAGCCTGCGCATGCGGGTGTCAAACAGGGGTACCCTTCTAAAAGTGTTTATCCGCTATTGTCTTGTCTAGCGTGAAAATGAATGCAGATCGGCACAAACATGCTGTTATCATAACAAGCACTGGCGACAAGCTTCTTAGAAATGTCAACATCGATGACCTTAAATGACCGTAAACCCCAAAATATTAATTTTAAGTAATTTTTGGCAATTTGTGGCTGCAAAAAAGCAAA
>Ga0056128_1000847_pt1 | contig 30899 bp, 17 predicted proteins | sample WorMetLIZISLAND2_FD_71113 | JGI IMG/M metagenome (GOLD analysis project Ga0056128, IMG submission 71113) | Marine gutless worms symbiont microbial communities from Max Planck institute for Marine Microbiology, Germany - Olavius geniculatus... ...
ATTCGATGACATATAGTCTCATTAATAAGTGTGCCAAAAATTATTATAATCGGACATTCATTGTTCCAGTTATTGCCAAAAATGTAGTCACATGCTTTTTTTTGAGACACAGTGTATATGTCAATATATTTATCTCGTAACTGGTTTGGCAGAAGTTTCGTGAACTCCTAACTGTAAACAAAAGCTCGTATCGTACGTATCGCTATTCTACTTTTTTAAAATACGTGCGTATTCTACGCTCGAGCTGTGACGTAAACTGCTTTAACTCAGCATTCGTGTTGATGTATTACAAAATGAACTCGATTTGATTTGATTGCCTGGGTATTGTGGTGCAGTGATCCCAACCAGGCTCCGGGAGAGCGCAGTCTCGGCGAGTGGCCGCTGCACACGCCGACGTCACGCGAATATCTCGAGTTGAATTCGCGCTTCCTAGGTCAGAGAGACAAGTCGCGAGCAGTCGGACGCGGTCCGCGACTGGCAGAGTGTGCCTTCTGGGACATCTATCTGCCTCAACTAGTCGAAAGAACAGGTCACCATCGATTTCTTTTTCTTTTTACTTTGGTCAAATTTGCTGTGTGAATTTTTTTTTGTTGAGAACAGCCAGTAAGTCCGATTACAATTTATGCTGATATAAGGGTCTACTGCAGAATCGTATTTACAAATGTGAAAAGACGGGGGGGCGCAGGGGTACTGCTAGCAGAAAAAATAAGCTACGTTTAGTCTGACCATTTTTTCATTTGTCTCATATTTTTTTCTTTTCGCTAAAAATTTAGAAGACAGGCGTAATACCTTTTTGATTACACCGTGTCTCAAACAAGCAATACACCTTTATTCTTTAAAATAGCTCCGTGAAGCATTGGCCGATTTTAATAATTTTCGGCACGCAACATCGCGAAGAAATTTGACGTAACTGACTTTAGCTTTGCCCACTTGACCTTAATACTGTCGCTACACTACCTTGTGAAATTTAGAAGTGATAGTTTGGCCGTTTACAACGGGCCGCAGTAGTGATCTGTTGATAATAACTGTGACAACAGAGAAGCTGCGAGGTCCGATACTTCACGATCAGCTGACTGGACCGAACTTCAACTTTAACGTCAACTGCAGCAGCAGCAGTAGCACTGGGAGTGGTGTAGCAGTGGTCGCAGGACGTCTCTCCGATGTAGGAATACTCGGTCGTCTTTTGTGTCTGTGGCCGTCGACCGTCTACGTGAGCCTCAGTCTATCTTCGTCCCTCACCTGGTGGTTTGTATCGTCGCCAGCGTAGGCCCGCTCAAGCTGCGGCGGACTCACGAATTAGCAAATGAAGCAACTGGTGGCCCGGAAACCCCGCAACTACGAGGCCCCCACGTATTTCATGACGAATGCAGAGAAAAGCCGTTTTGTTGGTTTAAAGGTAACAACAAAAGTAGACTAGCCTCGACAGCTACGGAGTACGGACATTTAAGTGTGCAAAAAAGAAAAAAAAATGGTGAAAATAAAATTAGTCTGAATTTAGTATTGAATGTTCTAGTTCAGAAACAAAAACTCAACACTGCTCAGACGTAGAATAACCTTCACTTATGGCATAATTATGTACTGACAGTAAGTTGTTGTGACTTTTTTGTGTTCCAAAGTGGGGGCTTTGGCTATTTAAGACAGTGTCCATGGGGGCGCCACATGTCAGAATCCGGCCGTAAGGTTGGACGTAGTGGCAGAAGAGCAGTGGATTTAGTTCACGATCTCGTCGATCAGCCTGCTTCAGTCGTAGCCAGACGGCAGGAAGTTTATGTGACGAAAAGTCGCGCTGCGATTCGGCGTTTGACAATCTGCAGTCTGCATTGTACGTATGCCTCTGCAGTGTTGCCATTGTGTTTATAGTCTGTACGACGTCTTGTCTGACGCTATGCCGGTCTTTTTACCACCCGTCACAGGGTGCATTTCAGACGGTCTGACGGATGCGAATTTATTGTATTGGTTTCTATCTACAGCCGGTTAAAACGTCTGCAGATATGCACATCACAGAGCAAAACGTGATTCTATTCAAACTTGCAGAGAAGTTGTATTTTATCGCTCTGCTTCATATGTACTGAAAAAATAGCATGTTATGCAGATTGCATTTTACAGTTTTTTTGGCTTTGCTACTTTATTTTGTTTCGTTTTATCGCATACGCGCGGTCGCCTTTGGACTGTGAAACTCGTTGTAAAGAATAGATAGAAAAAAATAATTGTTTGTGTATGTAGCATAGACAGACACACTGGTGTATGTGCTATTGCACCATGACGTAGAATGGAGTTTGATGGTCAAAAAGTGGGCCTTTTAACCGCCTCTTCCATTTCAGGCGTGTCGTGAATGGCACAATTCATGAAATGGTCCAGTCGATTACCGATATTATAACATGATGTGTGCTTTTAGCAGCCATGTTTTGTGTGCTAGCACGACCATACACGTGAAATGTCTGTTATGCATTTAAACACACCAAAGCCATTTTAGCCAAAATTGCAACATTAAAGTAGGCCTAAGTATGCTTTCGTTTATTGACTAGATTTGTATTTGCTTGACTTTTATCATGTCTTCTGATAAAAAAGACAAACTAATTTATGTTTTTTTTTTCAAATATTTCATACTAATTTGGACTACTTTCAACTTGCGTAAGGCTGCATGCCGGCTGTTTTCATAATTTCGCAATTTAAACTTTTGGACACGGTTCTTCCGCAATGCGGTATCAATATATTACTTTTATTAATTTCTTGTAATGTTCGACGTTAAGCAAAAAAGGATATATGTAGCACATTATTGTGAAAACCTTTAATGTGCTGTATATACTGGTAGGAAAAAATAAGGTTTTAGTATGATTAGCTATTTAAAACCGTCACACGCTGAATCACGACAAAATATTACAGCATGTAACTGAAAAATATGGTCCAGTATTCATTGATATTTGTGGCAATTATTCTAATGTTTTCCGGTCACTCTGCAGTTATTTTATGCGTAAAAAGTATGTAAATAACTGATTTTAAAATTACCGAGTAGCCAAAAAAGACAGAATGTAAACGTATAATGTTGAAAATATCTGTCACTTCAGAACGATGTACATATTGATTTTGCTGTGGAGTATAATTCGATACATTTTTGCGTTTCTCTCCTGCTTTAATCTGCGTAACAGTTTCCTAAAGCCATGCAAAAGCGATGAACCCTTTTCATTGAACCTGACAAAGTAGATTTATTCGACAGAGCAAAAGGCCTGAGAAACGCTTTGTCGAAATGACTGCACTGCAGTATTCTTCGTGGCATTATGCGTGTGCGCAATGTGTCAATGGCAAACGTAAGCCAGTTACTCTTTTTGCGTTTGTTCGATTTCGTGGATCTAATTTTCGGTACGCGTAGCAGTGGACGACGCACGTTTCTGCACGGCACTGCAGCAGAATAAAGACAGTCCTCGCGCGCGATGAATGCGACGGTGATAATGAAGTTTTCTGTCCTAAAAATTTTATTTCACTGCTACAGCTTTAGTTGCTTAAGCCAGGCGATCTTTGAAGCACTCGATTTTCGAGGTCTTTCTCAGTGGCTGCATGCGAAAGTTATTCGTCATGCCGCAGGCTTCACGCATTGACGGCGTTTATTTGCGTGCGTTACGTGTACTATGTCTAGCATTTTAGGGCCTGTATTGTTTTGGGTCCACCGCAATTGAATGTGAAATAAAAAAAACGTTGCAGGAATCACAATTATAAAATGATTTGTGTTTTATTTGCATGTAAGCATGTCTAAAGTATTTTAATGTTTTGCGTCAAAAGTCTTGCAAGAACCCTGCGAAAAATTTAGTGTTTTCTATTGTGCATAATTTGTAGATTGACTATGATTTGATTAAAAATGTTGCCAATGTGTGTTTTGTTGGCTGTTATTTTGAATTGTTTTAGACTCGTGCAACTCTTTACAGATGGTCAGATTAACCATCACCACAGCCTTGTTAATAGTTTAATAAAACAACGTATTCTGGTTGGGTTTGTTGTGTTGTGTTTAAAAATTGCAGCTGCTGAACGTGTGATGGTTCTGGCCAATTTCGTCACTACAAATGTTAGTTGTTATATGAAGTATCGTGCAGACGATACATTTTTTCTTATGCAGCGTTTGAAGATAGTAATAAATTAAAAATTGACTGATAACAAAGTCGTTTTTTCCAAACAGTCACGATTTCTTCGGTTTTGTTCCGGTTTTTTTGTCAACATAATATTTCTCATATTCATTTATACGATGTTCACGCTCGGTGATTTTTCATTGTTATCCTTTTCGTCGTTTTCGTTTTTGTAATACTCTACTGACTTACCGTTCAGGTTGGTTAGATTACTTTTGAGTGCTTTGTTTAGTATGATTAAATGTTATTATTTATTTGTTTACTGCTGACTTTTCACGTTTCCACTAGACTTGAAGATGCAGTGTGTTGCGTAATGCTTTGTGATGGCGAAACTTTCACGTGAATGTCTCTGCAGTTATTCGTGGCGCAGACCGCTTCACGCGGCATTATCTCACATAAAATACTGGGTGACGCATGAAATGTGGAACGTACAAAGTGGCTTGGTCATGTGACGGTTATAACGTTGGAATTACGACCTCTTGGCCGTAGGTTCGACTCTCGGACGGTTGCTATCAGGTGGTTAGTACTAGGATAGGTGACTGATTGCAGACAGGTAAACCACCTTAATATTTAACAAACACCAAGGTAAACTCAGCCTGTCATCCTTCCGGGGTAGGTATATCGAGTACCGGCCTGTCTAGCGGGGCACTTTTATCTGTGTCGAGTGGCAGGTAATAATGTGTGATCCCATATGGCGGGCGACGCTCTTTATCTCTGAGATGTGTTTTGATGAAGAGCTATATCAACTTTTTATTTTTTTGTAGTACGAACGGTCGAGAACATTGGCGTTGTTCGCGACGTGATCTGTCCCAAGGTCAACCAGGCACCCACCTATCGAAAATCGCCAAGGACAATTTTACGTGCAACTTACATTTCTTCTCCACCCGTACTGCACACAACAAAAACCTATCGACTTAAAATACGTTATCGTATGAAAATGAAATGTTTCACTGTATTTAGTGCCGCCCTGTAGTGTCAAGTACCGTAATGACCTCACGGCTGCTCAGCACTATAGTTTTATCTTTGTTTGCTGTTGAAATAGACACCTGTAGTATTCGTAGAGAAAAACAAACATGGTCTTCTTGCATTGTACTATATTCGTTCATGCAAATTAAAATTTCCACTTTCTTTAGTGTACTCATAGTATTGTCGTTATTTTACGTCACAGTGATCTTGCACTCTTGATTTTTACGCGCGATAGCGGAAAGCTTCGCGCGTCTTAGCCATTACATGGCCTTGGTGTCTGTCTGTCTGTCACACTCGTGAGCTGTATCAAAACGGTGCGCGCTAGGATCACGAAATCTTCACCCTGGGCTGCCCCAAGGTCTCTAGTTTATTGTGACAAAATGTTATGCCCCTAGGTGAAGGGGTTCCCCTCGATGCATAGATGTAAAAAACGTTTTTCACGTTTTTCAACGTTTTTTTGCTTTCTCGACGTTTTTTATTTTTTTAAAAAACGTTTATTAAAATTTGAAAATTCTACCGAAAAAGTCGAGAAGGGCTTTTAAAGCCACACAAACGATGAGCTATTTTCTTAGGTTTGTAAGGTAGTGACAACGTTTTATGTAATCTACACACATATGAACTTCTTGTTGTTTAAACAAATGTTATCTGCATCGGTTACTACAGGATGGGCCAAAAATAAGCCTCTAACTTTTTTATTGTCTTCGTGATTGACTAGGCCCATAATTTTTTAAAAATTTTTACTGACACACTGCGGAAACTTTGTAATAACGCAATTAGTAGACCTAAATAATAGTCATTCCGCCACGCGTTATCCGTAAAGCATGTTTCCGCTTTCATTAAAAATATCGTAATAATTATCATTTTGAATCATTCGACAGAAATAACGGTTGGCAAATGATATGGCAGCCCTACTGTACTAACAGCTTCATCTTGTAACTGCCAGTGAAACCTTGAATGAAACACAGTAGCACGTCTAGATCCTAAAGTTTATCTACGTCTAAACGCTAGGTAATTAGTCAAACTTAACACATCATAGAGTTTTCGACATAGAACAAATTAGTGCACCTTATCATTATCATAAACTGACAAAAAAATGTTGATGAAGACGTGTGCATACGCAAAGATTGAACTCAACTGGAAAAGTGTGTCTGCCCAGTGCTGACATATTATGCAGCTGTCCGCCTAGTGTTGCACAATAATTGTTGTTTTGTATTAAAAAAACTTAGCCATTTAGGAGTGTTGTTTTATGGTTATACATTATGAATTTCACATTTTGTTACGACGCACTTGGACAAGAGTGGCAGCACTTTAGCTGTAGTCTGAGAAATGAAGGCTAACGAGTCGTTATCTTACAGTACAGGTAGGCCTAGTATATCAGTTCGCTAGCCTGCGTCACATGTCTACATGACACAGCTATAAACGAAGACGCACTGTTTAGGCTATACCACTTGTTAGGCTAGGTCACCGGTATGTATAAGTGCCATTAAAAGGCCAGGAAGGCTGAGTGCTCAACGGTGACATCATGCGAAGTAGCATAATATTATTAGGCCTACGCTGTCGATAGGCCTGTAACTGAATGAACTTTGAACTTATGAATTGTGCACAGTACGACCTAAATACCGCTTCGTTTACTATTAGTGTAGGCCTACATGATAACGCGGTTTTGAGCATCGTATATGTAGGCCTACGCATATCGAAGAACACTTCGAATATTAGGCTATATTCAGTAGACCTATTCAGTGTTCGGTACGCTAACAAGCAAAGATTGCTACTATGAGCGATGACGCTTACCTGTCCGACGGACCAGCACTGACGAATGGTGATCGGTCATCAGAAACAGCGGTGGACCGGTTGCAGGATGAGGTCGACCGGTTGCAGTTGGACTACGTTCGATTCACATTCGCCGACCTGCACGGCATTGCACGCTGCAAGTCCGTGCCTCGACGTCACGTCCAACACTGCCTCACAACCACAGGCGGAGTCACCGTATTCGCCGGTTAGCTCCTTTCAACTTTACTAGTCTTGTACATGAACGTAGGGCCTAAAAAAATATCTGTACTTATCTGGGCTACATTGTTGTCGGTCGCTGACAGCATAAGTTTATATTCTTTTACATTTCTGCGGTAAGCTCCGAAAGACGCATCATATGTGCATGAAAGTGTGGTACAGCCGTTCAAGGTCATCCAAGTCGTTGATTTTGTTGTCAATCGAAAGGGCTTATGGGGCTTTCTATTAGTAATTAAATAACCCTGGTTTTATCTCGCACCGTTTCTGAGATACGGCGAGTTATCGGTTCAAAATTGCCATTTTTACCCCTTTTCATTTAGCGACCGCGATCCTTTTCGTATTTTTAAAAATGCTATACAGATTCTGAAACTAAAGTCTGTGGCAGCCTACAGTGAAGATTTCGTGATCCTAGCTTGCGCCGTTTTGATATACTGTACAACTACAGTGTGACGGACGGACGGACAGACAGACGCCCCTACGATAGCTGAGACGTGCTTAGCATATCTGCTGTCGAGCATAAAACAGTACAGTCCTTTTATCAGCACTAGTTCACTTCATTACTTCAGTTCTCAAGTCGCGCTGTGGCGCTACCTTGTGAATGTGATTAACTTGCCCAGATTCGTGTTCGACTGACGATGCTATAAATATTACTATAGGTCTAGTGCTGATTACTCGTTTGCTTGCAATGCTTAGCCTAGTCGTTCGTCTGTGCGCAGGTACTCTGGGGTTTGGGCCACGTTCGCAGCTGGTGAAGTTCGATGCTGTCTCGAAGATGCACAACGGCAACGCAATCGTCCGTCCAGTACTGGGCAGCATACATCGTCTTCCTTGGGCAGCTAACGGCCAGTTCCGTGTTGGCCAGATACTCTGTGAGACTTTCTGGCCCAGTCACTACCGAGACGGAGCTGTACAGTCGGCCTGCCCACGCTACGCCGCCCGGTACCAGATCTCCAGACTCCAGGCACTCGGCTACCGGCTCAAGTCCGGCTTTGAGGCGGAGTTCGCTGTTTTTCGCCGGGACGACGGCACGTCGCCGTTGTTTGACGGCGTAGACATCTACACCGGCCAGTGTCTGGCAGAAGCCGAGCCATTACTGTACGCCATCGAGAACGGACTGGCAGCTAGCGGCGTCGACGTGACGACTGTCCATACGGAGCACGGTCAGGGGCAGATTGAGTTGGTGTTGGCGCCTGCGCTCGACGTTGCCGCTGCCGACGCAGTGTTTCGGGTGCGCGAAGCCGTCAAAGAGATCTGCTCGTCACGCGGTCTGTACGCTACGTCCATGTCCAAGCCCAGCGACGCGACGTCAGCGAACGGTCTGCACTTCAACCATTCGCTGTGGTCAGCACCGGACGCCGACCACGACGAATTCCACGCCGACACTCATTGTCTCTCGGAGGTTGGAAGGCGCTGGTTGTCAGGTCTCATACGCCACGCCCCGGCACTGACCGCCCTCTGTTCACCCACCGTCAACTGCTACCGACGACTGAACAGGACCCCGATGCCGAAACGTGCCGACTGCGGCTTCGACAATCGCTGTAGTGCTTTCCGTATCCAGTGCGGCGCTACCTCCGGGTCAACGTTCATTGAAAACAGGATTGCGTCCGGAGCGGCAAACCCGTACCTTGTCCTGGCTGCTACGGTCGCTGCTGGGATCGACGGTTTGCAGACCGGCAACGCCATCGATATGGATGACAACGCGGGCGAGGCAGAGGCCCTGCCGACCAGCCTGGAAGCAGCACTAGACGCTCTGCAGGCGGACAGCGTCATGGTCGACGCACTTGGCAGCGAGCTGGTGGAGTGGTTTGTCAAAGCCAAGCGTGACATCGAGATCACGCGAATGAACAACACCGAACAGTCGAACGCGTTCGACGTAGAACGAGAATTGTATTTCAAATTTCTTTAAAGTTATTCTAGGCTTTAAGCATGTACACGGTGTTTTATAAAGGGCACCTTTTTCTTTCCTTTATAATTCATTCAAATGATGCTCAATTTACACAAAATTTTTATTAGAGGTAGGCAGTACGCCAGCACCCGCCGCTTGCGAGATGGTTGAGTTTTTGGATTGCGAGATGCCTGATTTTATGCCCCCATGTTGCTTAGTGCTGATACGATGAACATTTTATCAGTGAACAAGATAAAGTTTACCATCGAAGCAGGGTAGCAACTGACAGAACCAGTTGAAAACCAGTTTTCAAGCCAGTTTGTAGTCATGACACATTACAATGTCAGCATTACATCACGACTAACAAAAAAGATTTAATTACTGGCCATATTTTGTCGAAATATTGTAAATTTGTATTTTTCAGCTACAACTGATAAAAATTTCACGCAAATTGATCACCATTCAACTAAGTTATAAAGGAAACAAAAAGGGTGCCTTTTATGAAACACAGTGTAGTTTTCCACCCAAACGCAATATACGCAACGCAAGACCCTTGCAAACTTTTTTGATGCAACGGACGCAGACGACGCAAGAAAATTACGCAACTTGCAAATACACAACTAACGCAATGGACGCAACTGATGCAAAGGCCAAAATGTGAGAATAAAACAGGTGTTCATTCGTGCGTTGGGTCTGTTGCGTTTGTTGCATATAGCGTGCCTTCCGTTTGATGAAAACTAAGATTTTATACGTTAAATGCCCGTATTGTTTGATGCGTGCATTTGTTGTTTTATCTACGCAAAGTATTGCTAATGTTTATGGAACGTTTACATAAATTAATGATTTTATTCTGCTCGTGACTGCAGTATTGTTTGTCTTTTTCGATTTCAAAGTAAAGATTTTCTTTGTATTCTACAGCAAAATCACGAAACGAAGCATGTTTATTAAAATCGTGCTTGTATGAAGTGTAAATCGTAACTTTAAGTTTACGGTTGCGCAGTTTCGTGCATGTAGTCTGAGTTTTAAATTTTCTAAAAAAATGACATTTTATAAAGAAATGAAGTGAGTAGATGCCCTTGGTCCGTAGAAGAATCCGTGAAACGTTATCACGTCTATGATTTTATTGTAGTTTACTGTTTTTCTTGAGCTACGGAAAACTTTAACACTTGCATCGGGTAGCACATAAAAAGTGAAACGAGCAATCGAACAGCTTCAGAAATGTCTGGCATCAATCACTGCAGTGAAGGCTGGTAGTGATAAACGCTTGAACACTGCAATGGAGCTGTATTCAAAGTGGTTTACAGTGATCATCTTCATACAGCAATAGCCTAATTAAATCGTTTTCGAAATTTTAATGCGCCATTCTGTACAGTGCAAATGCATCGTATTTAGAGACAAACTGGTGCTTAATAAGCAGTAAAGTACAGTAACATGTGTTTTGTTCGTAGCAAATCGTCGGCGTGTGACTCGGTTAAAAACCTGATCGGTTAATACAAAGCCGTTCGCCGGCAGCGGCCGCTTGCACACTAATTGCCGTGTGGCCAACAGTTTGATCGAATCCATTCAACCAAGCTGACGCGCGGCCTCGTGCACGCCATTCTCTCCCTCTACATCCCAATATTCCACATCATCCCTCCCCGTGCACTATTTCGATATTGTCGCCCTTTAAGCTCTGTTGGCCCGAGAATAACGCCGGTAGATAAGTCGCTTAGAGACAGCCTAAGACGACGCCCGCCCGCCGACAGCGCAGGTGCACGAGCCTAATGAACAATGGCAAAGGCGACCTCATAACCCTCTATCCCTTCATATTGCGCACCCTATAGCGTCTCCACAGCACTAATCTAGTTTTTCCGAACATCCATCGTTTTAGTTTCGACGGGCAATCTGTGGTGTTAATTCGAAACTGCTCGTTTCTTCGTCGTTTTGCAATTTAGTCATCTTTACCGCTTTCGTTAATTTCATTCTAAAAGTTATTTCATTGCTGTGTTATATTCTGAACAACTGGCAATTACGAATTTAATATTGGTGAATAATGTTGCGTGCAGTTTATTATCAATTTTATCATCTAGGCGACGTAGTTCTCGCGTCAAAGATCTGTCTACTATTGTCATTTTGACATCGTGATCTGGTAACTCGTCTGTAACTGGCTCTTGTCTATTGCCGCTCTGACGCCCAGTGCCAGCTAGCGCTCTGTGGGACACCGGCGCGGAGCTCATTTAAGCGTCGCCGACCGCAGCAGACTGAAAGAGTTGTCTTATCAAGTGCTTGCTGATGAAACGAGACGAGTTGCGCCCAAGTTACACCTGCTTCGATTAGTTGTGCATTTAGTAAAGTTATTTTTTTTCGGGCGAGAGACAGCGTTAAACGCTAAAATTACAGCTAAACAGAAGTAGAAAATACAAACATGCGTAAACATGCCCAAATCATTAAAAACATGAAAATCTTTTAAAAAACATCGTGCACTAATAACGTGCACATTACGACAGCAAATTAGAACGTTCACTCGCTCCAACCAGATTATACAGAAAACAAGCAAAAATGTTTGATGAACGCCACATTTTGGCCTAAATTTTTCATGCTGTATAAGCAGCGAGTCGTACAGCAAGTTGCACAACTTGGCGAATAAATTTAAGCTGCACAACTTGTTGTGGCTTAGTAGTGTAACGACAGAGCGACGGACTTGCGATCACAAGGTCTCTGGTTTGACTCTCGGGCGGGATGCTATCAAGTAATTACTACTTCGATGGGTGACTCTTTGCGGACAGGTAAACCATCTTGATATTTAACCAACACCGAAGTAAACTCAGCCTTCCATTCTTCCGAGGTTTGTCTAGAGTTGAAGCGGGACGCGTTTACTTGTGTCGGATGGCAGGTAACACTGTGCGATTCTATGTGACCGGTGACATTCCGTAGCTTTGAAATGGGTTTTTTCATAGAAAGCTGTAACCTATAGGACCCGTTTGAATACAACAAGTAAGTAAGTCCACAGCATATTGAAGCAAGTGGAGTTTGTTCGCTCCTGACTACGGTACGGCACACTGTCTACAGAGTCCTCGACGGTACGTGGTAGGCCTACTTGTCGACTCACTGGAGCAAGACCGTGTCACGGCCCGCGTCAATCATACGATTTCATTGTATCCACACCACAGTCGCTGTCCACGCGCATCGCGCACTGCGTCGGATACAGTCGCTTACCTACGTGCTACGACACCGGCAAAGCATATGCTTCTTTCATTCGCGATGGGTTGCAAAAGCCTTCTCGTTGTCTCAAATCGTGCTCTCCAACTTAGGTTTAAACGTTGATATTGATCACTAATAAAACGCAGGTGGAGTAAGGCAATTCGGCGATTTTCAACCGATTGGCCTAAGTCGCCGTATTTCCGGAACGGTGAGATATAGTAAAGTCACTATTAGTAATAAAAAGTCGCATAAGCTTTTTAATACATGTATTGACACGAGCATAATCGAATTCGGATGACCTTGAACGAACATTACGCACTCTGCTATACCAGTTATGCATTTTTTAAACATTTTAATAAAATTAAAAATTTGGCATCTGAAGGAGGCCATCTTGCAAGATTCGACCGTGGCGCAAAAGGAACTCTGCGTGGTATTAGAGACTTAAAAGATAATTTTGTCGACTTATCTGTGCTGTGGTACTTAACAAGGGCCGAAAGAAACTATTTTAATTTACCGGAAACTTGTATTGTCCACAAATGATAATTGATTTTACAATTCTTTAGTTTTTAACATATGATACCGATGTTGTAGGCAAGCTGCAGACATTAATGCCAGAGCAATAATGCAGTTTGTCGTTATTCGCATTAGGACAATAACTGTGTTCGGGCGTCAGGCTATGTATAGGGACGATGGAGCGAGGTCGAGGTAAAAGAATTCACGTTAAAGCGGAGATTAGCTGAACACACGTCTCGGATCAATTGTCTGTCCTGCTGACTGTTGATCGTCGTCACAATGCAATCTCGTCTGCAGCCGAACAATGGCGACCTGTCAATAGCCTGGCCGCACGTTCGCGCACACGCGCTGCAAATAGCAATTTACGCGAAACACCTGTATAATAGTCAGACGACGTCACGTCGACTGCGGTACAAAGCTATAGCTAGCGATAATCCAACATCAAGCGTACTAGCCTGTCACAATAAATAACCGGTTTTGTTTTAATTTTGCGTTTTTCAAAGGAGCGATATTGACAAAACAAACACAGACACGTCGAGTATTATGTTTTCGTTCAAAAATTTAATTGTGCAAACCTCACAATTAAAATTTTTGCTATCAGGGGAGTATAAACATTTTAAAACAGCAACGATAATTTTTAGTTCCTTGACTGTCGTTAAGCATTCTTCAATGTAACATTGGCTCCAACCGATAAATGTTACACTGAGTAAATTCACTACGTAAGACCATATTTTCATTTGATTTAATTGCCACATTGATGTCAAGCAAAATATTTTCTAACAAACGAAATTCACACAATTTTGTGAACACACACATGCTCTAACGTCAATTTGTCTCCATTTCATAACCTAACATCATGTTATGGTGTAAGTACATAAGCAAATATTTTTTGAAATCAATGTATAACAGCCATTTCGGTTCTAAAAATTCTGAGTTAAAATTGTTTTTGTGTTCATTTACGAAAATGTTATATCTTGGCCTACATCCTTGCAGTAGCTTAAATAGACCGACCGTTGTGTTTAATTCATTGGCGAAACTTCTGCGTGTTGCAATAAACACATGACACAAATAAAGCATGTTCAGCATATAGGAATACACGTTACTGTATAATGGAATACAACTAATTGCTATATTTACATGCTAACTCTAAAATAGGTAACTGTTCTGAAAAAAATGGCAGCTATCACGTGTGAAGGGATATACACAGAAGTTTGGATGGCTAATCAGATTCACTTATGTTACGCATCATAATTATTGTTACTGCTGCTGGTTGTGCAAACTACAAAGTTTTGATGCCCAAACTGCATCTCCAATGTTACTAGAAAGCCAAAGACTGGCAAAGACCAAGCTCGTTCACATGTTGCTGGTAAGCAAGCAAACGCCGACGATGATATCTAACCTACGTTACGTTACATAGACATCATATTCACGGAGTTCGTCAAGCAATGTTGCTGCTGCTGATGCTGGTGATAGCTGGGCGTCGCGAAGCCAGAGAGCGGAGATTCAGCACAACGCTTCGACAGATGCTGAGATGAAGCCAGTCGCCGGGCTGTCGCGTAGTCCAGAGTGTTGCGTAGCAAGTCAGGTGAGCAGTCGTTGGCCACCGGCGACGCAGATTGACCACCCGGGTACATGGTCCCTTCACACACAGTTGGCTGCGACACTGCGTCGTTCAGCTGTTCTTGCTTTATCATATCACATCCCGCTGAGTAGTTACCTGCGTAGCCGACGTATCCGGTGCTGTATGGATCAACAGCAGTATTCTGGTTGCTGCGGGCCGCTGCTGCCATGGCGGCAAAGTTGTAGCTGCACGAAGGTGTCAGAACGTTTCCACCGACCGATGCAGCGCTGTAGACGTCTGCAGGACTGAGCGCGTACTGAGTGGCGGCGACGGCGGCGGCATCCATGTAACCGCAGAATGACAACTGCGATGTTGTCCGTGTGACGTGGTAGTCAAACGATGCATTATCGAACACCCGGCCGTTGTAATGATCTCGCTCACCGCCGACATGCTGCAGTTACAATGTAATACACTGTATTCACTGTAGGCTATATAGCCAAACTACAAGTTTAGTTCTTGAGCACAATGACATGTGAGGATACTGTAAACTGAGAAGAAAAGTAGGGCCTAATGACGAAGTACTAAAAAGGCAGGGGTAGAGCGTACACTAAAAAAGAATCCGTTAACGGCAGCTTTCTTTCCCGGACAGGCCTTGAAAAAACATGGTCTTGAAAAGTTAGTGGTCACTGGAAAAATAGAACAAAAATGCCTCAGAAACTGAAGTGTCTGGACGGTTTGTGTGAATCCTGCAAAACAACGTAAGCCCAACGCAGCTTATCAGCGCTTTGGAAGACAAAGTGCTTTGACACGGTATGGTCGCTAACGTCGTCAATGACGGCACCGGAAACGACCAAAATCAATAATTACATGAAAAATGCACCGAAATCACCGAACCAAAATCACAAACGTTGTGTGACAAAATCACAAAATAAAAGACAACAAAAATCACGGAACGTGACAGGTGATATAATGTCTTGTTTACCCACATCGGATAAATGTGACAGGTTTGACGATTGCTTTTGTTCGACTTATGTAGAAACTACAACTACAATCTTGCCTTCCTCGCTTTGGACGCATGTTCCGTCTGATGCACGTCGTACTAATAACGAATCCGAGTCGTTCAGTCGGCATTTCAATGCGCAATTCAGTTCATAGCATCATACATTCTTTATTATTTTGAATGAGATTGCAAAACAACAGACAGTAACGTATAGCACCATGAATGATCTAGATACTATTGCGCCTGTTACTACTGTTGCACGCAAACAACAGCAAAGCCTTTTCCGATCCTGGCAGAAGTTCGAACCGCAGTTGTTCTCAAGACAACAGTTCTTGCGCACTGCCGGCTACAGCTATGCTGCGGTATACGATTTGTAAGCGAGTTTCAGAGACTTTACCGCTGGGTGAACTGATTTTATGCTCACACTTTGTATAGCGACTTGTGTGTGATGTTGATGGATTACGTGCAAAACGTTAGACCCATTTTTGTGATTTTGGCCATTTTTTTGGTCACTGGTAAAAATTTCATGTAAATTGATTATTATTTGACTGAATTATGAAAAAAGAAAAAGGAATCCATTTTTATGAAACACCGTGTAGATAGCATAGCATGGGACAGATTATAAAATCACTTGCGTCTGTCTGTCATTCTGTCATTCTGTCAGTCTGTCTTGTAAACACTCTTACGGCCGCAATTTTGATTCGATTTTGATGAAATTTTGCACAGTGATTCGAAGCCCAAAAAGTAAGATCGAGTTTGTTTGGGATAAAAATCTGATAACTCCGTCCTTTATTTTATCCCAATTTTTAAAAATTTGCATTACGGCCTACGGGGACTTCAAAGCGGTATAACTCGGTCCCCATAAAAGATAATTGCGCGCTGTTTGTATCTACCCCTCTGTTTTCGGACCCGGGCTATTCGATGGTGTCATTTAAATTTCTCGTTTGCCGACCCCTGTTGCCATGACAACAAAATTTTGGACAAAATTGACTACAACTCGGCCCCCGTGAAAAAATAATTGCACCCTGCTTGCACCTACCCCCCTTATACGCAGCTGCTAGGCTATATACCGTGGCAATGAAACAGACCTCGTTCCACAGAACGTATTTCTAGTTATGCGTTTTTTTTTAAATTTATAAAAGTGAAAAAACGAGTTGTTTATGTTTTTATTTACAAATTAATGTTTTAACATCTACGAATAAAATAACTAATAATAATAATAGCAGTCTACTGAAAAAGTTTGTTATGCTTGCTGGTGTCTTGCGTGCATCACCTGCTGCTGTAGCTGCGGATGAGGATAGCGCTGCTGCTGCTGCTGCTGCAGGTCATGTGCATGGTCTGGTGCGATGGCGATGGACTTCGTTTTGCGGCGCGGCCGGTACTTGTAGTCCGGATGTTCCTTCAGATGGTTGGCGCGCAGTCGCTTTGCCTCGTCGATAAACGGTCGCTTCTCTGCCTCAGTCAGCAGCTTCCACTCGACGCCGAGTCGCTTCGAAATCTCCGAGTTGTGCATCTTGGGGTTGTCGTGCGCCATGCGACGTCGCTGAGCACGTGACCAGACCATGAACGCGTTCATTGGTCGCTTGACTCGGCTCTCGTCGCGTCGTCCCGTCGACGCAGACTTTGACGTCAGTTGTACAGCCGGCTTACGGTGGTACCTAAAATGTTGTAAAATATTTAAACACTTTTGTATTTAGATACTATTTACATGCTAGTGCGATGATTAAAACCGTATTTAAATGTCACATAAATATTTTAAAATATTTTAAAATTATTTTTAAAGTTCTTAAAAAGTAAACTAAAGTATTTTAAATTATTAAAAAATATTATTAACTACTGAATAAAAACAGTATTTAATATTTGTTTTTTCCAAATACTTAACAGGTAAGTTATAAAAAATCGATAACTATTTTAGCTGTTTACTTTTCTTAACAGACTTTTGTTGCGTCATCTTCGTAAAGCACTATGATGCATTATGAAATAAAATGCTGTGTTTGGTGTTGCAGTAAAAGTTTTGCATGTTTTTGAGTTACGTTTGATTATTATGCTATTTAAATGCCAGGTGCAGTATTTGGTATTAGAATAGTATTTAACACTTGTTTTGACCGTGGCATTTGGTGAAATATTTATATACGCGACGTCTAAGTAAGTATTTGTAGCAACTCTGGGTACCTATTGGCTGGTGCGGTGGACGGCGAACAGCCATCACTCGTTTTCTCGGTGGATGATGACCGAGATGACGTCACTCGACGACGATCTGCATTGAATCCATCAGAAGCGGCAGCGGCAGTACCTCCACACACTGACGCGGTCGACGTCTTATTGAAGTCGCAGCAGTCGTAGTAACGATCGTCGTCCGTGCGATTAAGTCCCACAAAATACTCAAACGCCGACTGATGCAGCAGATGCTGTTGTTGTTGTTGCTGCCGCTGCTGCTGAGGCAGAATATCACATCCTGCGTAACGTTGATGATAGTGCGACGCCCCGTTGAACCACATCTCGGCAGTCTGCATCGTCTTGTCAGACGTCACTCAGAACATGTTACAACGACTGCTAATCACTTCGACTGTTTCGCGGCTGGCACAAAATCTACGCTAACCGTATGATCAGAAACGTTTGTGTCGCTAGAGAAATGGGCGTCGTTCGCAGCGTTCATCACTGGCATCAAACATCGACGAGTATAATGTGCTATCATAGAGGCAACCAATGATGAATCAGTTGACTTGGTCGGTCGGGCGGCGGCGCCACCTGCCACGCGCGACGTGTGGGCGGGAACAGGTAAGCACGCAGCATAGCGCACGGCGACAGCGTGTCATAAAGACATCAAACCGCACTGTACAGCACCTTAGCTTACCATCCAATCTGCTAGTCACCGCAATGACATTTGTCATTTTCACACACGGCAATCAACGCGTTCGTGACGTCCCGATTGCCGCGGCGCTTTGATACCAATCACCATAAAACCGACCAATGAAGCCAGCTAAATACGTGAATATACCAGCAAAGTGTCAGTAAATTGCTGATTAAGTAAGTAACAAAATAAAACGTAAACTTAAATTGCGCAGAGCGTTAAAATTAACCTCTAGTGCTGACAACTAAGTTAATCTTTTTTACGAATACGACATACAGATATAAGAAAGGCTTCAATAAGCAAATATGTTGTCAGGCCATGTGCCGACATTTATTCGGCCGTCCGTCCAGTGACCACTGCACATTTAGGCGCGTTGTAAGGTAAAACATACATAAGGGTTTGCCGTTGACGCCTTCAAAAATAAATGTTGTTCATCAGTGTGTATGTGCGTATATAACTATGTACGTTAAGTTCAACTAAGTTGCAGGCTAATTGCCAGAGTTGTTTGGTAAATAACAGGGACGTGGTCTCGGTGTCGACGTCTCGGTCTCGAGACGGTCTCGAGACGTGCTAACGTATTTTCTCGGTCTCGTCTCGGGCGAAATCCTCAACATCTCGGTCTCGGCTCAACAGGTCACGTGCACATCTCTAGTTAATAAAAGATGTACACATGCAGAATTATCCTCAGTGTTACTTACGACTCAGGTGCGTCTTAGGTGGACCTATTATTTTATATGTGTGCATCATGCATGCCAAGAAATCGTTAACACCCTCCAGCAAATAATCTTTTAAAACGTAAACTTTTACATCCGTATGCAGCTAATTACTTATTCTTTTGTTTCATCAGTTATGGTTGAGACCTAAAAGCAGGCCGGATGCTTCGGCTGCAGACGCGCACGGAGTTGTAATTTCCCGCCCGAGGCAATATCAGGCTGTCGAGAATAATGACTGCATTTCACACGAGGAGCGTGCCTGGGAACGTGCCGACCGCCGACGACCGACATCAAACAGTTGAATGAATTAATTTTTTGCATTAGTCTGTGATCTAATGCCACGGCTGTGACCGTTCATAACCAACGTTTGTAGTTTTTGGTTTACAATAGTTCTGCTATTAATATCTCGTCATTATAAATAAAGTATTTTACCGCCGAGTATCTCCATTTTATTGCAAGCTATATCGTGTTTTGAGCCTATTGTTCATTTGACAGTAAAATGAGCAATAGCTATTAGCAACAAAATAATTGATAATGTTGGTCAATTTTTAAAGTGAGTTTATTAACAATCATTTCAGCGTAAAATAGATAACTGTGCGAATGTCATAATTGATTTTTTTATAAAACAACAGGAACAGCGAAAACAACAACAACGACAACGACGAAAGCATCAAAAACAATAGAATCTTTTATAGCGTAGGCCTATTCCGTTAAAGAAATCAAACAAAAGTTTCAGAGTTTTTTTTAAATCAAACATTTTGAATTTTTTAGGACTAATAGTTTTCAAATAATAATCACTCGTGGCACAACAATAACCTCGACAGCCGTTAATAACAATAACAATAGCCTCGACATGAAAATCAATATTAGCAAAGTAACGAACGATAAGACGATTAATAATTTGCATAGTCTGCAAAATTCTTTCTTTAAATTCAGCTAATCTTTTTTATTTAAGTACTTTAATAGCGGCAGCTATGCTAAAACCTTGAATGTCACCAACTCAAAAGAGTTAAGGCACTTATTGGTTACTACAGTACAGTTTACAAATTATTAGTGAGCACGTTGACAACGACTACTCAACGCTTAGTGACCATATCGTCAGCTTCAGCGGGAATATTAAATTGCCAACGAGAGTACGATGGCTAACGGCGGATTTAGTCAAACCATTAAAAACTGAAGATGTTTAAAATTTATCCTGTCGAGTCCAGTTTTGTCGGCGGTGTAATCTTTATGCGGCAGACTAATACACTGTTATAAAACAAAATCACACCACACTCTTCTACAAAACTACGGTATTGAACAGTAGTGACACAAAAAAACATCGGTCAGGCGTTATTCGTTGGCGTTCGCCAGGTGACAGGACCGTTCTGCTCTAGAGAAGTTGTGCAGCCCCGGCGATGCTGCCGAGCACAGTGACAGCAGCTGTCAGCAGCTGCAGCAGCAGCTGGTAGCTGATTTTCACGGCGTCGTTGCACAGATCTTCCTGGCAGCAGTAGATGTGAGTGTTTGCCAGGCTGCCCAGACCGCCGCCGCCCTCCGTGCACGTCTGTGGAGCACAGTCTCGCGTCACCACTTCTCCAGTCAAGCTGCTGCTAGCCACCGTTTTCTGACCACAAACAGCGTAACAGATAGCACAAGTTGACTACCAGACTTTCATGTGCTCGCTTCCTATTCGTTTTGCGTTATTACTCGTATATATCATTTTATTAAACTTGTTTGCTTTTCTTTTCAATGGTAGTTACAGTGACATTTAGCTACATGACTAAGTGAGTAAAACACTTCGACGTTAACAAGCAACATCACATGGGCAATTCAGTTTTAAGCCTGACTTTAACTGTGCTTACAATACTATACTAGAGTACTATAGTAAGCTAATTATGGAATTCAAAGAGAGTTTATTCCAGTTCCACTTTATCAGTCAAGTAGAGAGAAAATCTCTTTCTGCTCAGTCATATCAGTACCTACAGCTACGTGTAATGATAGGAGGTTAGGCCTATCGCATTGTGATGACTCTGCTATGCATCGTCTGCGACATAGTGTCACAGTGTTGTAAAATGTGTTTTGATTCATTGTCTGGCTGATTATGGACCTACCTGGCAGAACTCGCAGATGTCGGCGCTCTCGCTGGCGACATCTTTGTTAAAGTCGCTGGAGCCGCAGCCGCCATTACTGTTCAGCGCCGACATGCATTGGTAGCACCTGATTGCACCGCTGCATCCTACAACGTAACGTATATCACTACAAGCTACCAGAGATTTCAAACCTCCAACACCTGGCGAATACCACGAACGTTATAATAGGCATACAGCTGCTACTTGTTGTAGCACAAAACTGAAATTATTAGATGTCTTTCTTATCTGTGCATTCCAGAACGATGAGCAATTGTCATCTCTCTAGTTACGACCTTCTTCAGTCTATAGAGCGGCCCCATGTGTTTTATTTTCCATGTATACACGATCTAAATAAGAGAAAACACGAAATGACCAAAATTATGACTACATGTATAGGTTTACTGTGCAAAACTGCGAACGCAAGAGACGATTTTACTGCAGAAGACGCAGGTCGAATTTAAACGCGGTGCCAGTCGATGACAGCTTTCTGCTTGCAACTTGAAAATAATATATACTACAACTAGTACTACAGTATATAGTCCGGCTATTTGTTATAGTCTACTAATATTTATATTACGTCATATACTATTTAAAGAGACTTTTAGGAACTATTTCAGCCACACGGGCTGTCCCAACACTGTGAGATAAGCCTGTTCGGTGAATGGCTGCTGCACATTATCAGCGTATGTACCACGTGTGCAGTGATACACCATCAGTACTTACCGATGTTGGCGAGCAGGATGGCTACAGAGACGAGAACGGCGGATGCCAGCAGAGTTGGATTCATCACGGCGACGGCGTTCAACTCGTCGGCGTTACAATAATGCCGACAACTCGCTGCTGCTCTGCCAGGTGCTCGCAGCCCGGAGCAGAGTCATCGACCACCTGTGTGGAAAATCTGCACGTGTTGATGACTGTTGTCGGTTGTCGGCTTGGCAACGAGCGCGTTCTGCCAGCAGGCCCGAGTGCAGCGCATTCTGCTGCTTGTCGGTCGACTAGTCGATTGCCTGTTCCAACACGACAGACGACAGAGGAGAGGACAGAGGAGAACCTAGTCACATACACCTTATGACAGCACTGTTTGTATGACATCGTCAACGGTGCATTTTACTTCATGCCTCTATGCCACGAGTCAAGCGGTCAAGTGTACACGGAATTTAGTTCAACACGAATACCTTTAACGCTGCAGGCCGATAGTCCGATAGTAAACACATTTTTATTCGTCATAAAAACAGCAAGATATGCATACATCGTCAAGCAAACAGTGAAATAAATGTAGGCCTAACAACAGATGAAAACAAGAAATCTGAGCAGCTAATGCTCATAAAACGCGTGAGAGCCTATAGTTGTTTCTGTTCGTAAGTTGTCTTGCTCCAGCCGTTTTCTTGCAATTCATTCTTTTCCAGGCGAAAATCGCAAAAAAATCACTAAAAACCCCTATTTTGGGGTTCAAGGTCATTTAAGGTAATTGATGTTAATACTACAAAAAGCATGCCACTAGTGCTTGTTAAGCAGTATGTCTGTGACTATCTGCAACCATTTTCGCACTAAACAAGCCAGTTTTGGAAAATAACCACTTTTTAAGAAGTACTCCTTTTTGATACTCTCTTGCGCAGGAGATCGAAACTTAAACTGCGAAGATCAACATTCAATGCGAAAATTTCGCAAGCAGGTTATCTTGGTCTATCTCCAGCCATTTCAGCGCAATTCGCTTTTAAAATGCGTACCGCAGCCCGAAATCGCGAAAAAAATTACTAGAACCCCCTATTTCGGAAATTCAAGGTCATTCAAGGTCATCGATGCCGCCAGTGCTTGTTATGATAAGCAGCATGTCTGTATCCATCTGCAACCATCTTCACGCTAGACGAGCCAATAGCGCTAAAATAGCGTTTTTAAAGGGGGTGCCCCTGTTTCTCTTCTTTCTTAGAGTGAACCCCCTTCATCCAGCGGCATGAAATTTTGTCCTGAAATACAAGAGACTCAAGGCTCTCATACGGTAAAAACTCGAAGTCTCCATCTTACCAGGTTTTAAATCAGTACCGGGTCGTGACAGACGGACAGATGGACAAACTAACTGAAAACAAGTATCCTGGGTGGGCCATTAAGGAAAGCAATATCGAAGACAATAGCAGCGGCGCACACAGAGACTGTTGGCGACGCCCGTGCACGGACAACAATGACAACAATATAGGAGACAACGCGCTACTGCATCGACTGTACGTTGTTCCAACAGCCTGGGAATATACTTTATGACGTCCTGTCATATTCATTCACCGCCGGGTCCCTCGCAATAAAATAAATTACAATAAAACAGCCCAGGCTTACAAACAACTGTTATGGCGTATAGAGCGACGTAACCGAACTGAACTGACTGTAGGCTAGGTGTACGGTAATGAGCGCTAAAGTAGCCTATTAGAATTTAGACCAAAGTTTGGAAATTCCAAGCCAAGTATGCCAGAGACTAAAGTCTTAGCAAAACGTGACCTTACTCAATGTCCTTGTGAACTATTAACCGGCACAGTCGGTCCACGCATGGGTTTCGCTGTTGAGTGTTCGGCCCGTTCCATAAAACAAATTACGAGGTCAAAAACCTGGAACAAAATAAAAACCATAACCATCAGAGTCTGACCTAAATAAACTCGTTTTTAGTTTCTACGTCAGTACCAAGTTCACAACATTGCAAATTATGCCAAAATTTCGTCAAAATCGCATAAAATAAATTGTCACTAAAAGGAGCGGGCGCGTGACCATAGCCTATGGAATAGAAGCTCCGGTCGGGCGGGACGTTAAACCATACTCACTCGCTTACTGAGTATTACCGAGAGAATTATTTTGTCGTGTTAGATTTAGGCTTATTGAGTTTCGTAGCATTTTATTTCGGCAGCCATTCGCTAGGTGACATCACTGGTTTGAACAAGACTGCAGTTCACCAGACTAATTACAAGTTGGAAATGTACAATGCCACTGAATTTTATTTCATTTTCTAATTTTGCTACTGTGCGCATTACAATCGAGTTGTGGTTCAGAGGCTATAAACTGGCACTTTTTACGTAACTCTTCAGCAGTTTCAATAATTGTTTTCTGCTGAAAAAATCGGTGCAAACGTCGATGTGCCCGCCCTGACTCAAATAATAGGCATATTGATGTTTGTGACCTTGACAGTGACCAAACGACCTTGAAAACCTAATTACTTCATCTAACTACTTCATCTAACCCTGAAATACCGTCTCCGAAATGAGATACTCACTCACTTATTCATTCACTACCCTTGCTATAGGAATTATAGCCAAATCAGTCAATCTGTTAAAAGTAACAAACTGCATATATAGCTCTTTATGGCAAACCTATTGCAGAGTTACGGAGAGTCACCTGCCATATGAAATTACACAGTGTCACCTACCGCCCGATCCAGATGAATGCGTTCCGCCTTAACCTCAGCCAGACATGCCGGTACTCGATTTACCTACCAAGGCTGAGTTGGCGCTGATGTTGCTTATATAACATAGATGGTTTACCTGTCCACAGACAGTGCCCATTTTAGTAGTAATCATTTGATAACAACCCAATCACGTGTCGAACCCAGGACCTTTGAATTTCAAGTCCGATACCCTACCGTTACACCACCAAAAAATAACGAAGTTTTACACTAACCATGATCTGACCATGATCTTTGAACGACTGAATACGAAAAATCAGTAAGCGAACAAGTAAAAAATCTGGCCGAAAATGAATTTTGTGCATATATGAGGTCAGAAAGAAGCCATCTGGGACACTTTTTAGTAGGCAGGAACCCACATTTTGAGTCATCGTGCGCCAGCAGCAGAGCGCAAAAAGAAAATACAGAAAAAAATTTTTCGACCATTCCGTAACCCTGATATCTCACGAATGGGTCTAATGCTGCAGCATCTGTAGCACCCATCTTAATCCGACATTATTTTCCTCTTATTTGCGTCGCCATCGAACGAGGCAAAGCTGCTTTCGTAAACAGAACATTGCAACTTCTGTGTCGTCGGCAAAGCTGGGCAATATTTTTTTAAATTTCTGATTTTAATGTTTTTGTTTAATTAATACAATTTGGATAGTACAAATTCGTTGCTATTTGGTGGCGCCGTAGTCTTTCGTTGAAAGAAATGTCTTCGATTTCCGCATGACTAAAAGTATTGACATTTTTTGGCTAAGACGATAGACGCCGGCAATGTGCTTGCTTGCTGCGGTGCCTACACCAACACTCGCCTGCAGTCAATACGACCGAACATCGATAGTGGGCGTGGCGTAGTGGACGTGACGTCACCGCAGCAACAGCAGCTGATGCGGCTGCAGCAGCTGGCAGCGTGACATCAACATGGCGCTCTCTGCCACGCTGAAGGTCGCTCGCTGCCGATGCAGCCGTGTAATAGTAAACAACGTCGTCTTGCAGCTGTCCGAGCGCCTTACATTTGTCTTCTGACGTCTGCCGACGTGGCCGTCACGCATATAGCTTGGCCGAAACGTGCGAGCCGCTTAAACGACTGACTCAGCTGCAGAAACAACTGTACAGAAGGTCGAACGGCCACCCGGTGCGTGGACTGCATCGCTGCTTGACCATCAGTGACCATCAACGTTTAAACGACGAGCACCACCGGCGTGATGTTGTACGTGACGTCACTGGTGCCTAAATGACGTCATTCACAACGTCGTCATGCTTGATTATGTGCACGTCATACTGCATCGGCGCACCGAAGGTCGTGAGTTGAGTTTGTTTACATTTGCATACCGTTTATCACGTGATCGTCGCCAGCATTCGCATCAGTAGAACTCGTCTCGTCCGCATCATCGCGAGTTCTGCTGGATCCTGGCCACATCGCGATGCTGCTGCAGTCAGGTATGCACGTAATGAGAATTATTCCTACCGGTGGCTGCACTGCAAGCCTCTCTACTAGGTCACTGGCCACATACAGCTGATACGCTGGCGCGGAGTGGTAGTCGGCTAAAATGTTTTTGTTTCACTGGTGCATGAACGCAGTACGCTGCCGGCGCAACCTGACGACGCTCGAGACGACGCCGCTGTCGCCGACCAAGTACAACGGTCTACCACCGGCACTCGACCAGCTCGCCGACGACATTCCAGCGTACAGCTATGAAGTCGGCGTCACTGGTCGAACCATGCTGCGCGGCGAAGGACCGCGGCTCGGCCAGCCGAGCTCCTTCCACGATCGTCTCATCACGGTCTGTCCACGCGTCGGTCAGGAGAGCACCTGCCAGTCCGAGTCACGTGACTCGTATGACGTCACGGCGCGTGGCTACTTCCGGCACGACATGTCGGTCGAGCCGTTGACATCGCAGCCATTGTCTATGCTTGCTGCTGACGACGTCGCCGCCAGTGTAATGAACGGGCGCCAAGCATGCGAGTGTCAATCTGCTGTCGCTGTCTATGAAAACACAGGACACGTAACTCACAGCTTGGACGTAAGCTGCAGCAAATCGGTTCCTTCGTTTACAGACTTTCGCAGGTTTTCGTCGCAGTTAGTACCTCAGCCCCGTTTCGATCTGGAAATGCGCCATGAAGGTAAAAGTTTAGACAAGGATAATTTACTCGCTGTCAGCGACAATCTGCTTATCAATACTCAGGACACCGATTACGTTGGTTTTTCCGGCAGATGTTCGCTGCGTTCTGCCGGCACGTTGGATAAATCGCAGCGAAACGCCGTCGCCTCATTACCAGTGGACACGTTTCAGGACCCTCTGGTTACCGTCGCCATGCTGCTGGTCAACTCGGCAGTCAATGTCGCCGTCAGAAATTTAGTGGACGACGTCAAAGTGGACTTGAAACCGAATCCCGTCAACGAAACTGATTCAGTGCCGACTTTCAGCACCTCGAACTCTATACAATCTCTGCCTTTTTCCGACGAGTCGACCTTGGTCGTGGATGTCCCCGTAGAAGCCGCCGCTAGAAGACTGGTTAATCAGGTGCTATCGGAGATAGTGGAGAAGAGCATCAGCTCTGCGATGCGTGGATGCGGCCAGACTGCTGCCTCGTGTACTCCTGCTGCAGCTGTATCTCACGAGCATTCCTCCTCCTCCTGCGCCGCGTGTACGCACTGCGAGTCAGACAGCAAGCTGCAACAGCAGACTGGAGATAATCACGTCGTGGAAGCGTGCAGTGCGGCTGCAGGTAGCGCAGACAGCGCTGTATTAATGCCAGCTGCTGAATCTGCGTCTGACGATTATCTCACCTCTGTGAGCAGCGTCTGCTATCCAGTCGACCAGCCTGAAATGCCAGCAGCCCGCGACCTCGTGCAGTGCGTACCGAAGAACTCGGTTTACGATGATTTCGAGTCTGCGGCGTCGTTGTACAGCAGCGGTCGACAAACGTTTGCCGCCGACAGCTGGAGACCAGTTTCACCGCCGTTCACAGACTGTTCGTCCGACTACGCGTCGGAAGTACTAAACAATAACAACGTCGTCGTCGTCGGGTTGTTCGCTGATAATGTTGTCGACCCGCGATGTCAGTGTGTTGACGACAATCTGAGTCCATACGATCATTCGTATCACATCTCTGACGATGACGTGCAGGCACGAACGATGTGTTCAGAGACAGCCGACGAACTGTCAGCTAACAGCGGTAACTACGCCTACGCTGTGAAAAACTCTGTTGATCACGATGACGATAGCTTTGCCGCGGAAACACGCCAACCTCCAAAACAGCTTGCGTCAGAAAACAGTCTGATCGCAGACACGTGGAACTCGCTGGAATCTAGCTGTCGCCCGGAGGACTATTTTTTTCAGCGCTACGTCATCCCAGTCGATCAACTGGAGGCTGGCGAGGCAAGCTTGACGAGCAACAGTGATCCGGCGACCGATGTCGAGGACACGACGACACAGAACGAGCGCGATCAGCAGCGCACTAGAATGCAGCTTGATCTGAATGCCGACGACGATCGTAACCATGACATCGACGCCGACATCAAAGCCGTGGCGGCGTTCTGCCGAGCTATGTTTACCCCAGTTGAGTCCGACACAGACGACGCCGTCGACAAATCGTCTTCTTCGTTTGAGGTCGTCAGCAGCCCGGAAACTCTGGACGCGGACGAGCTCTGCAGACGCAACGTGCGACGCAGTATATCTCTGCGAACATCTCCCGGCACGCCGCACAAGAAGAAGTCGGTTCGGTTTGCCGACGCGCTCGGTCTGGACTTGGAGTACGTGCGGCAGATCCAAACGTCACTCGATGAGCCGCCACAGTTCACAATATTCCCCGCCGACAGCGACACAGCTCGGTTCCGTCGGCCTCTGTTGGCGCAGGCGTCGGCGGCGTGGCATCGGCCTCGGTCGCCGGCTCGCCGCTACCTGTGCGCTTGCTTCCAGGCACCCGGCAGTCATCCGGACTTCGTGGAGCGCGTTCTACGGTCGCGCGTGGTGCTAGAGAGTTGCGAGGTTGACGAGCGAGGCCTGACAATCAGCGGCGTGGTGCGAGTCGCAAACGTCGCCTATCACAAAACCGTCGCGGCGCGAGTCACGACAGACGGCTGGGCGACGCAGACTGACGTCGTGGCGGAGTACGTTCCACGATCCAACGACGGCACGACGGATCGCTTCGCATTCCAGATCGTTCTGCCGCACGGCGCCACGGACCTTGGTCGACGCGTTGAGTTTGCCGTTTACTTCGTCGCGCTGTTCGACCATGAGAACCGGTCCGAGACCTACTGGGACAACAACTTTGGCGCCAACTACTGCTTCGAGTGCTACGCTCACGACGACGGCGCATCGGCGACGTTGGACGCAGAAACAGACAACGACGATCCGTTCTCGCCATGGCTGCGTTTCGCCTGAGCTCACAGTGTAGCCTAGTGTATAATATACACAGTGTACATCAGTTTAGACCAGCATGCACAATGAAATACGTAGCAGTAGTTAGTATCACGTCCCGTGAAGTCTGTAATAGGTGTTTGTATACAATGCTCGTAAACCTCCACTTGTGTCTGCGTAGTTTTTGTACGCTATTTCTACTTACGTTAAACAGTCGGCAACGTTTGAAATAACGTTTATACAGAGTGGTCCAATAAAAAGTAGACCCCTGAGTGTTTGTTATAACTGCATCAAATGTTTACTCATTTTCAAATTTCTTTTGACTGATATGTCTACATTTGTAATTAAGTGACCGTTAAGCATCACGAACGCGTTGCTACACTACCTAGTGAAATCTAATATTTTAAATATCCTTAATCTGAATGTATTTCACGAGGCGTTTTGTGATGTCAATTATTTTAATTTTACCATTGACGTAGCTACCGAAAGGATTTTAAAATCGGTTAATATTTGATGTCAGGGGCTTACTCTTTATGCACCTACTATAGTTTATACCCGTTGTTAGAAGATAGTGCATGTATTACGCGAAGGTATACAAACGACTTACTGTGTAGCATTATGTTTATTTATATTTACTTTATTTTCTCTTTAGCAAGTTTACATCACGAAGTCTGTATTCGTCAAATTATCTGTCGTGTTGTTTGTCACTGAACGTTACTGCAGTTGCTAGCTTAATTTTTGTTGCTAAACGTATGGTTGTCTTTCAGTTGTTTTGCTGTGAGGAATGTTCTGTGATATTGAATATAGTGTGCAGTGAGTTATTTCGTTTATTTGCCATGATAGTATTTTGATGTTGCTTGATCTATAGGTAGTTTTATAAACATCTAATTCCTCGTAGTGTTGTGCTAAAAACGTACGTGTTTGCCCTCGTCTGTTGTCGTAGGCAGTTGTTGATCATCGTGTTGTTATTTTTTAAGCGAAGATATTGGTGTACGACTTGTTCCGTGTGTAGCATACTGGCAATACAATATTATAAGGGGTAGCAATGTGCAGCGTTAGTGTATTGTAACTTGTAAGTCCACTCGTCATTGTTTTGTCACCCGATGTCGATGCAAAGCGTGGTGTGGTAATCAGACTGTAGGCCAGAATCACAGACTTTCAAACGTGACAGACTAACGAACTAATATCATATATGAAACCTATTCAGTCTATTTCAGCTAAAAAGCGCCTTTTGGCAAACTACGATATATGACCATTTTGTAATCTGAATGTATCTCAGGACCATTCGGCAGACCCATTTGAATGTATTTATATAGATCAGTCTTGGTTCAACCTTGCGCTGATAGTGGTTACTGCTATCTTTTACGGTCAGTGTTTTGCCGAACTTGTCGGAGTTAAAGGATTAAAGTTAAAGGCTGTCACGAGACTGTTTCATAAACAGGTTTTAGTATGACCGAAACGTTACAGAAATATTACCACAGAACAAAATCATAAATTTTATAGGATGTCCGAAGTCGTAGTCCTATATAATCAGTGTGATCTGTTGAATAGTCCTATTACCAATGACTCCAGTAAGCTGCAAATTTTGCAATGTAAACATGCCTGTTTTGTACTTATTCAAGTTCCGTACTGGTTTCACATGCCAAATCAGCATGGTCGACTTTTTTTGACTCCAACGTAGATTGGATGCGTTTTCCCCACATAGTTTTATTTTCTACCCTGTCCTTCCTATTCATTTTTTAAACAGCTGTAATAGAAAATTCGCGAGCATTTCTGACTTGCTATGTCACAGAAAACCCGTTTTTACACTGCGCATTGTTGCACTGCACGTAATAATGTCATGTATTCTTGAACTAGTGACATTTATACTATACTCGCATTCGTATGTTCATAGTCATTCGTAGTCAACGACTCAACGTAGGATAAAAAAAGTCTAGCTAACGCAAAGAGAACGCGCGACAGCAGTGCATGTACGACGACCCGCTGCGAACAAATCTAAGTTCATCGATCCTAGCTGGTTCTTTTAGTCTATCTCTAGTGATTTCGGCGCAATTAGCCATTGAAATGTGTCTTTGAGGCCAAAATCGCTAAAAAATTTATTAAAACCCTATTTTTGCGTTCAAGGTCATCCAAGGTCATTGAATTCGGTGGCAATCGAGAGCCAGTGTACGACTTCCTATTAGTGATTAATAGTAACCTAGGCCCTATCTTGCAC
>Ga0056128_1000848_pt1 | contig 30881 bp, 22 predicted proteins | sample WorMetLIZISLAND2_FD_71113 | JGI IMG/M metagenome (GOLD analysis project Ga0056128, IMG submission 71113) | Marine gutless worms symbiont microbial communities from Max Planck institute for Marine Microbiology, Germany - Olavius geniculatus... ...
ATTAAAATTTGGTGACGATCGGTTCAGGGCTTTTTGGTTGGCTGAGGGTCAAAGTTTGCATTTTCCCATATACTTTGAAGGTCGTCCTTACAACACTCACACTACCGTGTGAGTGTGATTCGGCCGGGCCGATCTCGTCGTATTCAGTCATTGTACGTAGACCTATTTATCGTGTCTTCAGCATCAGTAACTTGGGCCTAATATTTTTTAGCGTTGAACGAAAAGAATTTAAAAATCTGTAGTTTTTGGATGACGCCAACACTGATGATGCTTAATTCTGCCATTCTCGCATACTCATCTAGTTCCACAAGCTGTCTGCTGGATTCGGGCAAACTAAGTAACTAATAAGCTACAACGAAATAGACCTCCACATTTAGGCGGCTCTCAGCGATGCTGGCAGTGGCGGTTCTAGCAACCAATCCAGGGGCAGAGCCCCTGGTCAGAGGGTCAGGGGGCGAAGGCCCCCTGAAGCTGAAGTATTTTTGGTTTTGGACGTTTAATGGAAGCCGCAAATTTGCCCACCTTTCTAAAGTTCGTAAACATACAGAAATCAGATATTTTTGCTAAACTTCTCTTTGAAAAAATCATGGGTGGCCACGAAACTGAAGGGCCTGGAGCAAAACTGGAGGGCCTGTGCCCTCCCGGCCCGGGCCTAAAACCGCCACTGGATGCTGTTAACACTGGCTACTGCGACAGATTTCATCGTAACGTGGTCCGTCCGTCTACATGCGCAGACTCCATTGGTGCTATTTCCCGCAATGAGATGCCACTTTACATAGGAACACTGTTGTGACCCCAAATGACAATTCAACATGGGCCCATGCAGGTGCTCCGGGAAAATGGGAGATTTGGGGGTCGACTTGTCACGACCGTTTACAACCAAACACAGGCTCAGCATATCCATTCAGTGCTACCTACCTACGCACGTACGAATGGAAGCCGAAAATAATGTTTCATCTGAGTAGGCGGCTACTGTGGACACAGAGCGGTGACAAGAGAAGAGGCACGGCACAAGTTTGTCATGTTTGGTGTTTATTAGTCAAGAATACAACGTTAAATACAACGCGACGCCGAACATATGAACAACCGCCAGGCCATCAACCAATCGATGGATCTATCAATCAATCAATCAGTACAACGAATCACACTATGGCGGTGGTAATACTAGGCAGTACCATGCATGCAGTAGGCCCTAGCTCGGTGGGTGGGTCGATAATGGTAAGATCAATATTCCATCTTGCTTAGTAGTACAACAATTCATCTGTACAACTCAGCAATAATAATAATAGGCCCTATAACAGCAGTAATAATAGTAATTAACGTTAACAATAAGTGCATGGTTAATATTTATATACACGAAATGACCCCGAAAAAGCCCCGCGCCGGCATAGATAGACGACGAACAACGATAATCATGAAAATACAGCTACCACGACGCAACGTGAGCGGCCCACAGTCTCAAGCCACATCACAATCACCGATAGACCACCCAGCATGCAGCGCATTTCAGTCATGTATACACACGACGATACGAGATGACGATAAGGCCTAAAAATTTCTGCGCTTCCGGTTGCAGCCGGCAAAAAAGTAGCGACGGGACAGGGAAAATTTTTTTAAAAATTTAATTCTGCATTTATATCATGTCATGTAATATTACACGACAACCAAAAAAACAAGCTAACACACTGAATGTTACTCACGAGAACTAGAGTAAAGATACTGCAGCAAAACAGATCGTATGCAAACAGTTGTTCTCTTTAGTAAGACTTTGAAAACAAACTGAAAACTGCAAGACAATTTTTGCAAAAATTTTAGAGATGCAAGATTTTTCAGGACGAACGGCAACCGGAAGCAAAGGAATTTTTTATGCATAATGTTATCATCGATAAATAATACAGCTGAACCGTGACTTGCAAAGTCAGCGGCTCTGTGTGATCGGTCGAAAAAGTAAGTAAGTAATCAAGTGGATTCCGTCTGTGTGACAGACAGACAGACAGCGAACGAATACAATAGCACAACACATGGGCATGCATGCTGCGGCACGAAACACAACAAACGGCACAACGAAATGTAATTAATTTACATAATCAGAGCAAATGTTACTGATACAATTATGATGATAATGAACCATCATGAACGAGTATATGACATTAACTCATCATCGTATTGACAAGAGATGATTATTAGTTTAGATACAACACGTACGACATGTTCGACGAAAAACTGTGGACTTCTCGCACCGTAGACTAGTGATTGCAATCCCAAGATTAAAATCTCTATCCCGGGATCCGGAATTGAGAAATTTGTAATCCCGGGATCCCGTTTCGGGATTAGGCCTACAGATTAGTCGATATTTTGTTATGCACAATACTTTTTTTCATGCATAGGATGTGGTATAGGCCCATACAGAAGGTAAGGGGCCCCCTATGTTAGAACGGTATAGGGAGTTACTGCAATTGTTAAAATACAAAACTAGGCCTACAGTGCACAGCAAAAAGTAGTCAGCACTCTAGCACGTATAAAATATTTTATTTATTCATTAAACTTCTAGAACTGTTATTTTTATCATTTAACGGTCGAAAATGTACGATTTTAACGAATTTTTGTAATATCGAATTTGGGATTGGCGAAAATGGCCAGGATAGGATCCAGGGATCGCAATCCCTATCATAGACTATTTGTACCATTCATGTTGCGGACTTTTAGTGCATAGCAGTTTGGAGGCGTAGATCTCCTTGGCCCCATCACGTGGCTGCAGAGTGCGGAAATAATTTTATAATTTTATAAAAATATGAACTTCACGATGTAGCTTAGTTTGACCACATACTGTGTTATCAAATTTATTAGCTTGTTAGCTGAAAAAGTGAAGTAATGCCAGGGGCGCATAGCAAAAAGCCGATTCATGTTCCAGTTCAGGCAAAACAACCCAAGTTCACTTTTGGAATTCAAAAGCAACAAAAAAATGCACAGATCTTTTTAACTGTGCGCTACTGATAACTGACTCTTCTGTTTAAATTGGAAAAATGATACAGAAATAACAAAAACAGTACACTGGCCTGATAACTAATAGAACAAATGCCAACTTCAAGCGAGTAAGGCCCCTAAAATGTGAGCCTGTAGCATTTGTTAACTTTGCTACTCTTAGCTCTCGCATCAATCCCACCGCGCCAAAAATGATACTCTCCGACTGCAAAGCAGACAACCAGTCACACGGCATGAGTGGGAAGAACGCTGCCACATTACGTCAGACTAAATACACAATCAAATACGCAAGTTGTCATTTCCATCGGACACAGGCGAAGTCAAGTACCAGCTGTAAAACTGCACAGACCATCACTGAAGGGCTGCCACAACTGAAGAAAAGACGACCCACGGCTGAATAGGACACGATCAGCAGCGTCATGGGTTAAAAAGTAAACAGGGTGGAAAAAAATTTCCGACAGAGGAGACTATGAGTACTTAAAATTTCAACCGCTCCAAACAGACAAAAATTTTCCAACAAGAACATTTTCCGACAGCACAAAATTTTGGGGGTGGGGAAAACAATTGTCCCATGCTCCCTCCCTGTCATAGCAACACTGACCACAACGAAATGCAAGACAGTCTTACACTGAAGCCAAATAACTTTACCACGATGTTCCGTCATGGCAAGGTGACATGGTATAAGTTGAGACATGCAATCATTAGATTGCTTACCGCCAGAAAAAGTCACAAAGCAAAACAGATGAGTGTACCGGGTGGCAGGCGCACTGAAACTGAAACACATACGCTGTAGACCGATCGAGCAGTCGAACAATTTCGAAAATGAGTAGCCTCGATCATTGCTCGATCAGTGTTTAGTAGTTACGCCAAACGCTAGAATCTAGCGCCCACTTCACTGCAAAGATTGAGTTTCAGAAACTGACCGATTTCTCAATCTACATAATGCACGAATGTTCCATTTTTTCTACAAGCCACCACCCTGCTGCATCGGTCTGAAACAGTTTGCCGGAGTCAGTCTGGTCATCGCCGTTGAACAATCGCAACGGCGGGAGGCTTCAGCTGATTGCTTTGCGTTGCATGATGATGATGATGATGACCACCCTGTACTTCTGACACTGATGCAGCATAGACGGACATGGCAGTAGCACCAAAATAGTACCACATGCAGCTCAGTATACACGTGTTCACAAAAAAACTTTTCACTTTAGCCAAGCGTAAAATCATCTGGGCATTCCGATGAAATCTAAACCACCAAACCCGAGAAAATAAAGTCCAAACCACAGCAGTATAAATCTAGCAGTAATCACATGTCATTCCGTGAGCAAATTCTGTAATGCACCTCGAAATGTATGGTGGTGCATCATACAGGGCAGCACTTAAATGGTGGAACATCCATGCGTCATGTAGATATTTTGATCGATCGCAGTTTGAACAAGATTAGGCTTGATTATCGCAGTGAAGTTCGCTCACGTTGATCACTTCTTAGATTAGCTGTCAATATGCAGTACTGCAGATACACTCATCTGTGTGACGTAGACGGTAAAAAAATAAAAATCAAACTTCCACTTTCTTTTGCATCACCCTTGGGTATTCCTATAATTCACGTCCGTAAAATAAGTGAACACACTGGCCGCTGCTTCAGACTCTTGTAAGATGTGGTTTTCAGCGCATAAAACTTGTAAAATAAAACGAAATGCTGCGCAATGAACAATTTACAATTTGTCACACAACTGCGTGCAAATTCACAATACAACAACAATAAATAATGGAAAATGCACAACTGTAGCAGATATTATCTGTAACGCTGAACAAAATTAAACAGCCATCATTATGCAAAAATGAACTGCATCGTTCAGTAACCAGTCAACATTGATATAAAGACATATTATGCCAAAATAATCCACACTGAAATCCCGCAACTGAATTACGCTAGACCATAATTTAATCAGCAACAACAGTCACGCCATATTAATAATTACACCGTGGTCCATAAAAAACGTGAAACTTTACTTTTGTCCATATCTTCACCAAATATTGTCACATTTTCAACATTTTTTCACCAGCACACTCTGCGGACAATTTGCCACACTGTGATTACTATATGTCCAACAACACCATAAATGCATCTCTACACTACCTTGTGAAATATAGATGTAAAAAAACTAATGATAGTAACAAACATAAAGGTAAATGAAAAAACACTTCAGACTAACATTGCGGTGAACGATCCGTGTGAGACTAGACCAGTGCTGTCCAACCCGCTCTGCCCCCAGACCTCCCTTATAGGCTCGCGCTCCGCGTGCTCGCCATGGGCCCCCTTGATTGCGGCCCGCCAGCTAGTGGAAAAATTGACTAAGTGGCCCGCGGTGTCAAAAAGGTTGGACAGCACTGGACTAGACTGTGTTAGACCCACACAGTTTAATGTCATACGGATCATTCACCGCAAAGTTAATCTGAACTTCTGAAGTGTTTTTTGTTCATTCACCAAACATGTTTCTTTGTTATTATCGTTATGCATTCATATTTCAGTTACGTTTCACAAGGCAGTGTAGAGACGCACGTGTGGTGTGGTGGGATATATAATAATCACGTTATCGCACACTGTCCGCAGAATGTGGCAGTGCAAAAATTTTGAAAAGTGGCCAATAACTGTCGAAAATATGGAGAAAAAGTAGTGCCATGTTATGGACCACCCTGTCGATAATGTCTGACAGCATTCAAAGTTTCAAACACTGTCAGCATATCAGTTCCAGTGATATGTAACAAGATTATTATTTAACCAGCCAATTTTTCTTACCAAAGTTACAGATAATCTAGAATAAAGGATGCCAAAGCAGAAACGATGAATGTTATATACAATTATACATGCAGAAAACCAATACAAATACCTGTGGTGACTACGACCTTATGCCTACATAAGTACTACATAACAGAACCAACCAACTAACCAGCTGGCAATGCATTCAAATTAATTACTATATATAATTAGTACTGATTACTAACTAGGATTAGTTATACAACTAATGGAAGATCACTTGAGCCTGAGACGAAAATGTTAATGACAATCCCTCTACACTAAGTGACTTCGTACTTCACTGTATATGTCTTAGCAAACCATTCAAGTAAGTAAATGTACAATAACGACATCTCGCTTACATACTTGCAAACAAACAAAACATTAAAACAAACGTCACAAAAGTAATGGAACAACAGTGAGATTGCATCAAAGGGAGTAACCGGCAAGAAACAATTGACCGTGTTGGCTAGCAGCTTTTGTTAACAAACTTCAACAAATAATAACACAAAATAACTCTAAATATAAAAGCAAATAACTGGCTGGCCGACATATTATGTGGAACAGCACTACCAAGCGAAGTCAAACTGTAAGAAAGTAGCATGGTAATGAAACAGGACACATTAACAAGACAATGGCTAAAGTCTATGAATTAATCTGATTTAGTATCTCAACAGTTCGGCCAAATTACCCAGCAAAGTGCATCGACTGAGATGCATTATTCAAGCATAAAAAATCCACGCAGCCAATCTGGCTGCCAGATCAATCTAGGCTACACTGAAAACTGAAAACTTCAAATCAAAGTTTGCTCTGCATTTGAACAGAATGTTGACTACCTGGCCAATTCTGGATGAAATTTAAACGTCAGTATCGTCAAAAGTCTGTACAATATTGGTAGCTTCCAATACCACTATGTCTAATGGAAATGTAATTGGTGCAAAGCCGGCAAAACACACTGGGACAAGTCTGGAATTTCAGGATAAAAACAGAATGGACTAGGCCTAGAAATAAGCTGCTCATAAAGTCTGTGTTTCAACACTGACAAAGAAACATTGCCTGTTAAAACGACTTTTGTTTTAAGCCGATGTCTATCAATAAAATATGCCAATTCTGTCAGCCAATAAAACTGTCATCGGGACAAGCCAATGTCAGAAACAACAAAACTGGCTGTATGGCATAATTCACCAATTATGTCAGATAACTTTGTGGGCAAACTGAATCATAGCCAGAAAAATTAGCTGATTTGCGCAATCCTATGACATCCCATCAGGTCAAACAACTGATGAGGCGATTAGATGCACACCATGACATACATCACTAAGGCAATACCCTATGGCACAGCCGAAAGCATTTGTTAAAGTTGATTTCAACTTACAGACCCATGATGAGACGATCTTTTTTCACAAATGCTTCAACACTTTAAAACATATTTTTGGAATTGTATCTTTAAGAAGTTGCACTTGTCAATGACTGGTCGGCGGGAGCATTTGCACATAAACAAACTGTGGTCGACAAAGGACTGAAATTCTACACCTGGTGCGGCAGCAAAACAGCAAATTACCACAGACAGTCTCAAGAGCATAATACAATATCTCGATCAGCCGAAAAAATACATCACACAGTCACAGCTCAGCGTAATAAATGACACTGTAAGCATTATAGTTAATGATGCAAAAGACGCAGCTAAAGCACATGCCCTTCAATCCACGCAGCAACAACAACAACGACTGCCACCCGACGTCAGTCAAACACCAGTGGAATGAATAACCTCACTGCCGTCATACACAGTGAGCCATAAAAAACGTGGCACTTTACTTCTGTCCACACCTTCGCCAATTATTGACCGATATTCAAAATTCTTTCACTGGCACACTCTGCAGACAATTTGCAATAACGTGTTTATTATATATCCCAGCACGCTGTAAATGCATCTCTACACTACCTTGTGAAATGTAAATGAAAGAAAAAAACTAAGGATAACAACAATCATTTAGGCAAATGAAGAAACCACTTCAGACTAACATTGTGGTGAATGATCCGTATGACACTAGACTGTGTTAGACCCACACAGTTTTGTGTCATACAGACCATTCACTGCAATGTTGGTCTTAAGTGTTCTCTTGTTCATTTACCAAAATGTTTGTTTGTTATTATCATTATATATGTGTACTTCACTTATATTTCACAAGGTAGTATAGGACACATTTATGGTGTGGTCTGATATATAATAATTACGTTATTGCAAATTGTCCGGAGAGTGTGCCATTGAAAACATTTTGAAAATTAGTCAATAATTGGCAAAGAAGCGGACAAAAGTAAAGTGCCACAATTTTTTTTGGCCCACCCTGTATGTATACAGCAGACTTCAAGTGAACGATACCCACCGACGACCGGCATAATGCATTGCGTGATTTAACGCAACATATCAGACATGTGAAGGTATCTAAATAATCTTAATAATAACACCTATAATGATAATAATGCAACTAAGGTAATTCTTCAATATGCATTACACATCATGCAGTAGACTATAATGTAAACAATCACAGTTACCGAATGGTCATGTGAACAGTAACTCGGTTTACAGCGAAACCATTTGACTAATATGAATCGCAAAACAACTGAAGATACTCCAACAACATTATGGAAAAAAATAATTACTGTCATGCAATTTATTCACTACTTGTTGATGAAACAAAGAGCAAAACAGCACGGGAGACCCATACACTCAGATTAACTTAAGCAAACGTTAACAACAACAACAATTCGACGGCCGATGGAAACTTAACTGAACTTGAACCGAGTTTACAGAATATTTAGTCTTAACTATCACTCTGTGTGCCGGCTCGGACTACGCACTCGTTAAGTCTGACTTAAGGAGCACTTTGCATGTAATGACACAAAAATGCAACTGATAAGCATTGGTTGCAAGTACAAAGTTTACAAGGTGTTTCATAAAAAACGACCCCTTTTTTCTTTCTTTCGTAATTCACTCAAATGATGATCAATTTATACAAAATTTGTGCCAGTTGTAGCTGAAGAAATACTTATTCAAAATATTTCAACAACATATGGCCGTTGATTAAATATTCTTTGCTAGTCGTGACGTAACGCTGAAGTCATAGCGTGTCACGGGTACAAGCTTGCTAGTTTCAACTGGTGCTTTCAGTTGCTACCCTGCTCCAATGGTGAAAAATGTGGTTTGTTCATGACAAATTTTTGAAGTTTTACAGTTACAGTTACAAAAACATGCAAAGCAATCGCATTTATGTATGTGAGGATAGTTGGATTTTCACATGTTCGAGCAAGACAGTGTACTAGCACACCGAGCTTGTGAGAAGGTTGAGTTTTTTGGATTGCGCAATGCCTGATTTCATGTCCCCATGTCGCTAAGTGCTGACACGATGAACATTCTTCAATCTTCATCAGCGAACCAGATTAAGTTCACCATCGAAGCAGGGTAGCAACTGACAGCACCAGTTGAGACTAGCAAGCTTGTACCCGTGACACATTATGATGTCAGCATTACGTCACAAGTAGCAAAGAATATTTAACCAACTGCCATATATTGTTGCAATATTTTGAATTAGTATTTCTTTAGCTACAACTGGTACAAATTTAGTGTAAATTGATCATCATTTGAGTAAATTATGAAAGAAAGAAAAAGGTGTCGTTTTTTATGAAACACCAATAGAAGACTGAACCTCAACCAGTCAAGTCTCAAGTGATACAAGAGACATCACCAACTTTGTACAGGAAAAGTCTTGGCATAAAATGAGCAAATTAATTCCAAAGGCCTAACTGAGCATACCCAGGGAGATTTTTCTTCTGGTCTCACAATAAATCCATTAGTACCATTAACAACTGTTCTACGGATATTTAAATGTAAAACTGATCACAGAATACAGAAGATAGAGCCAAAATACTCACAATCATTAAATGTAAAAGACGCTATGCCACTAAACAAGACAGTAATGATGTAATGCTCAGGCTTGGCTAAATGAGGTCCTCCTAGCTTTCATCGAATTCACTTGCCAGTCACTCGAATTAGCTGCAATTTCCGACACGACGTCAGTGACTGACAGATATAAAACACATCAGCTGCCGAAAGAAACAGACCCGTAAACAGCAAATGCCAGCGGAATGTTTGAAGCTGCCCGTGACTGTAACCATAGCCACCATTCACTCGACAACGACCGACGATGGTTAACTCGGCTGGTGGAAACAACATCAACCAATAGTAAGTTCAGATGTTATAGCAGCCAAGTCAACAGCAGTAGTAACAACACCAATCATATGGGTACGAACAATATCGTCTCTTCTAAGGATTTGATGAAATGGAAAAATATTTCCATTCGTCGAATGTGAATATGAAATTTAATGTGCATCGAATAATGAATGCGTACGCAAATACTTATTTAGCCTCAAGAAAACTTATCTATACGAGTATTTGAATAAAGTGAAACATCCAAAGCAGTTGTTCACCCAGTGTTCGGTCAGTAAAAATCAGTAGAAATCAAAGGCAAAGACCAATTAACCAAGATCGATTAAGAAAATGAAATAGCCAGAGTCTTTAGTGTTCTCTTCAGTCAGTATCCTCTGTTGAAAATTCAATGAAGCTGAATCTAGTTGAATCAAATGAAATATTTGCATTTGACAAAAACGCTCCCCAACTATTTGTCGAATATTGAATAGCTAAAAAGTGGTCAGTATTCACATGTCGTTGAAAGCGAATACGAGGGTCACCACATCCCTACTCTCTTCACATCTCTCAGCAGGCACCGCAGCTGCCGACGGAAAAATCTGTTCCAACGGGCAACCAACCCTCCAGACAGTCGGTCAGTCGACGATCTGTTTTGCAACGAACGCCACTACGATGGCGAAGAACATAAACGCGATGAGAATCAGAATAAACATCCACGTTTGTTCGGACACGAAACTACGTAATGACAGCCGCGAGCAGGTGTCGGTGTCGGTTGAGCTGTTAGCATTGGTTGACCGCATCACGGCGGGCGTGGAGAACCCCGTGCAGGCGCTGTAAGGACCAGTCAATGTCACGCTGGACCCAGAGTCGTCCTTTGTCTGCCGGATGGCGTAGATACGCACCTGGTAGTCAGACTTGGCTGTGAGGCCTGTCAGTCGAAATGTTCTGTCAGGTCCTCGATAAATCTAAAATGACAAGACACTGACGATAAACATCAACAATGCTCTTGTTATAGATCGCCAACAAAAACCGATCACAAAACTCAAACCTCAACTGAAAACACTGCTGCCACCTGGCCAATACGACGAATAACTGTGCCAGCTTGGGACTCGTCCACCTTTCAAAAACATTCATCTAAAACCTGTAACAAATCATGGATCTAGAGATGGACTCAAAATCCACGGATGCGGATCCTGCATAGCACCACCACCCAAATCTGATAAGTTTACTTGTTGGGCCACTCTCCCACCTCCGCAAAATTTCACCAAAAACTTTCACAACTTTCAGTCAATGCAAATGATAAACAAACAGACAGACTATGTCACATAACCTGCTTGTTTTAATTGGAGAAAAGAAGTAAACCACTTACCTCAAGATATTCCGGCTCTTGACTAGACATGCACTCTAATACCACTACTATTACAACAATGATGATTACTACTGCCCCTACTACTACACTGTGAAGCCTAAAAAACCAAAATTTATCGATCATAACTTAAAGGCGGATTAACAGATTTTAATAATTTTTGGTACAACTATTCGTGACACAACTTGCCATCAAATGGTTATTCAAGTTTCCACCTCACCCAACATATGCTTCTCCACTAACTGGGGAAATCAAAACACATGAAATTGGCGCTAAAATAAACAAAAAATGACAAAAACCATCCATTACATTACTGATAGTAACTTGGAGAAAGATAATAAGATTTTAACAGTTTTTGGTATAAACATTTCTGACATAACTGGCCATCAAATGGCCGTTCAAATTCCCAGTTCACCTGATGTCTGTTGCTGCACCACCTGGGGAAACCGAACAAATGCAACATGAGATAAAAACAGAAAGAAGAACATCAGTAAATTTAATCATTCCAAATATGTAGCCCTTAACAGCCCTGATCACAGTCCATTCGACAGTATTTGCAATGCTATGCAGCAGCGAGTTCACGGGACGCTGCTTAAGAAGATAGTGAACTCAAGAAGCAACTGGTTAAAGTCTGAAGCAGAACATTATCAACACCGCTATCAACGAATGGAGAATGCATCGCTCTGCCTGTGTTTACACAAATGGCCGATAATTCAAATATTTACTGTCAGCAGTTGCACAACTGAAAAATTGGATAAACTGTCAACCAAAAAGTGCTAGAAATTTGGACAAAATGTGCCAAATGCAAGTTATTTGAATCAAATAATGATATTGCATTGAATAAAAATGTAATATTTTGCTTGTTTTGTTTTCCCCAGGTAGTGCAGAAACAGACGTTTGGTGCAACGAGAACATAAATGGTCATTTGATGGCCAGTTGTGTCTGGAATATTCATACCAAAAATTATTCTAATCTGATCACCCATCTTTAAGTTACGTTCGATATAATTCTGGTGTGTTTTTATGCCTCACAGTGTAATACAATTACTACTAGAACGTGCCTCGTGATAGTCGGCGGACTCTCGACTAGCTAAGCGCTGCAGTTGCAGCACATAGGTCAGTGCATCTGAGCCGAGCGGTTTCAACGGCGTCCAGTCCACAACACAAGATGTCACCGTCAAGTCGCTGATCCTCGGCGCTGAAACACAAAAATTGATTAATCCCAGTCGTTCCAACTAGTAACAGCAATGGCAATAGTAAAAGACAATGTTTACAATGCTGTCGTCATGGCACTGTGCTTTGAGAGTTCATTCACCAAGTTCATTTGACGAATGTAGCATGAGCGCCAGGCGACCACTGACCTTTGGACCAACCCATCAGCTTCAGCCCCAGATCTGCCTAAATTGGCAGTTAACATTCATCGTTGCCATTCATTACTACTCAGCCCCAAAGCTGATACTCATTTTATCATCCCACTGAGAATAGAAGGCTAAGTTGACCTAGCTGGCTGGCTTCGTAGTGAAATGGTTTACCTGCTTGCAGATTTTCACCCATCCTGTACTAACTGTACTAACTAAACCTGTACAATGGGTTAAAACTACGCTACACCATGCATGCACCAACGAAAAGCACAAAATACGATGACAGAAATGACACGTAATTGCTACCTCACTAACTCACTACTGCTGCCACCACTAAGACTATCAATATATAATCGTGACAACTGTTCTGATCATTAAGACATGACACGAAAATAACCCCATCAGTTCTAATACAATGTATTGAAAGTACACAAAATGTTTAGAAATAATATTAAATTAGGCGACAGCAAATTTACTGCTCTTTGTGCTGACTTTATGAAATTCTGCAGTTGTTTGAAAACTGCTGCCGGAAAATCAACTACGAACTACACATTCAAATTACCGGTACTGAAATATCACTTAATTAATGATAAATGACTTTGACTGCATTCGCACCCAATCGCTAATTCAGCAACCAAGTCAGTTAACCAAATAGCCCAATCTGACAGCGGGGAGCTTCAGATGTGACACGGAGGAACTAGTAGTAGAAACACAACTACAGTGTATTTACGTTTAGGCGCCGGTGGTGGTGCCTTAGTAGTACGACACGTCTGAACCGCTGAGACTGGCCCGTCCCCGGCTTCATTGGCCGCGTAGATACGGAAATGATACTCTGTTGATTCACTTAACTTGTTCACTTTGTGCATCTGTCCGGTGCCCTGGTATATCGGCTGGAAGCTGTGCACAACAGAGCAGTGTACAGATATATGACCAGTGAGCACTTTGTACAAACTTTGTACAGTGACACTTTAATAATGCTTGCTTACTAATGTTTTAACAGAACCAATGAATCATGTGTCATTATTAGCAAGATAACAGTGCAGTAAAGGTCTGGATAATGGATATTACAGCGGTAAATTTTCAAGTGCAAATTCTTATCATATTACATCGTATCGTACACAACATTGCCAATCTAATCTTGACACTAGAGCATCTCTGCACTCTGCACCATATCAATTAACTATGTATTGTATGATGTCGGACACAGACCTTCCGTAGTCATTACGTCGCATCTCGAGAACGTAACGGAGTAGGTCGACGTTCTTGCCATCTCCCCATTTCAACCTGACCGAGTTGGCACCGACAGTGGTCAGCTCCAGTACAGGTGGGTACGGAGGCAGAGCACGCGTTGTCACTTTGATTGGAATACTGAACGCACCCACGCCGACAGAGTTCACTGCTTGCACACGAACCCTAAAACAAAAAGAGCATTACGCATGCGGCCATCCTGATAGGCTTGGTGGTGGCTTGGTATCAAGTGGTTAGTAGACAAACGTGCGACTGTTTACATACAGGACAGGTAAATCATATACAAGCAACACCAAGGTCAACTCAAACCTTCCATCCCTCTGGGGTAGGTAAATCAAGTACCGGTCTGTCTGGCTGTGGTTATAGTAGGGTGCGTTCATCCATGTCGAGTGGCAGGTAACACTGTGTGATCCCACATGCCAAGTAATGCTTCGTAGCTCTTTGAAAACCATAGGCCACAAGACAAATCCTGTCCATCTGTACATCCATCCATTCGATATAGGCTCTAAAGTGAAAATCTACAAGATGCAGAAACAAGTAATTTGAGCAAAACTCCTGAGACGTACGACAGCCTATAGCAATTCCTGTTTGCAGGTTGTCCTGGTCTATCTCCATCCATTTCGTTGCATTTCACTCTTGAAGTGTGCGCTGCAGCCAACAATTGCAAAAAAAATCACTAAAACCCCCTATTTTGGTGGTTCATTGTCGTTCGAAGTCATCAGTGTTAAACCACTTAAAAGCTTGTTAGCAGTTATTGTTACTGTAAGCAACAAGTCTATGTCTATCTGCAAGCACTAGACAAGCCAACAGCGATAAAATAATGACCTTTTATGGAAATACCCATGTGCGGAAACCTCCTTGAACCTAAAGGGTTGGGACTTGAACTGCTAAAATCTACATTTAATGCTGAAAATTCCATATGCAGATTGTCTTAGTCTATCTCAAGCCATTTTGGTGCAATTTACTCTTCAAATATGTGTTGCAGCGCAAAATTGACAAAAAAATCACCAAAAACCCCCTATTTTGAGGATTCAAGGTCATTGATCTTGATGTCAATCGAAAGATTGTATGGGACTTCCTATTAGTGATTAATAGTAACCTAGGCCCTATCTCGCACCCTTTCTGAGATATGGCGACTTATTGGCTTTAAAATGGCTAATTTTTTGTACCCCCCTCTCATTTAGCACCCTCGATCGGAGTGACCCCTTTCGAATTTTGGGAAAAGCTTCACGGATGCTAATATGTTTAATGTTTATACTTGTATTAATCGATTTTCCAGTTTTCCCTGACTTTTTCCATTTTCCGACTTTTCGCTGACGTCTGTGGAACTTGTGAACCTTTCCAGCTTTTCCGGGTGACTGGTCACCCTGTGAATCAGAGGCAATGAGGAATGTACTGTATCTGTAAATAACAAACAGTAGATGAAATGAGAGAAATCACTAGAGCATAGCATAACGACTGACTTGTATGTGGTTTCCGGCATCAACTCAGTGACGTTGCAGTCCAACATGTCAGCATCAACCGACAGCAACGGCCTCGCCGGATCACCGACGTCGACGTTATATGACAGGATCCGACTGCCGTTGGACAACGGCTCCTTCCAGTAGACGTGAATTGAGCGTGGTGTCGACGTCGCCCGCACAGAACTGACAGCCGCTGGACTGCTCATGGGCGACTGGGACCAGCTTACGCTGCTGTACGGACTCAGGCCTGCTGAATTCACGGCCTGTCATGATCACACGATAACATCAAATCAGTCACAAAGCTCACGCACAAATATATAAAATAGATTATGCAACAATAACAGGCCGCTTCCCCCTCCCGCCCGTTTTTTTCTTTCCCCTTCCATTCCCAAAATCCAGCTAGAGGCATGGAGAGCTCTGTAAACTCCACCAGCAATGTCCAGGGTGAAACCCTAGCCGGAAACACACTTTTTATGCATTTTGGGCTGCCAAAATGCATCTTATGGCAATATTTCATTGTTGATCTGTTGGTGAGCATTACGCTTGTTACGTTCAGCTAACTATTTTACGTAAAAGGTTTCTAGCACATCTGCGTAGTGGCATATGAAGAGATACAAACGAAAAAAATATGAGATCAATTGTATCAACAAAAGACCTCAAATAACTGATTCAGAAATAATTTTAGCAAAAAGTTTACAGACTTGATAAGAATAACTAACCCGAATGCGGAATCCATACATGGTGGCAGGCGTCAGCTTGCTGAGCTCATGTGTCAAGGAATATCCACTGTATACCTATCATAGCAGATACAATCAGTCAACTCCCTCCCACGAAAACAACCACAATCCCAGAATCCTCTATATTTTATACTTACCAGCCTTATAAAATGACAAATAAGCCAGTATGAGACCAAATCAAAAAAATATATTGTATATCTAGCATTCAGTAACAGTTCAATTATTTACTACTTTACGATGCCATGCCTTTGCCTGTTTGCCAGCTTTCACTGGTACTCGCTGCTCATCATCCCACAGAGGGATGGCCAGGCTGAGTTGACCTGGATGGCTCGTTACTATACACTGAGATGGTTTACATGTCTGCCGACAGTCAGCGACCGACCCAAGCATTAAACAGCATTGATCAAATTCGTTAACTAAGTCGACATTCAATTACGATGAATGCTGAATGAAACATCAAACAGCACAGACAGTTAGTTACCAGCATGAAGTCCTGGTCCTCCCTGTACGTGAACTCAAGCTGGTACTCTGTGACAGGTGCCCCGTTACTGACAGGTTCCTGCCAGCTGAGCACGGCTACAGTCGGAGACTTGAAATGTACGTCTGGAGCTGACGGCGCATCAGGAATACCAGCGCCAGTCAGGGTCTGCAGGGCTTCGGAGTATGGGCCCCACTGCAACACAGCAATCAGTCAACTAGCTAATCAATCACAATAACAACCTGGCTTATACAGACAGCATCAGAATGTCAAGACAGATTTCCACATCATCATCCACACCATTAACAGTAGTTAAAGCAACATTTGTACATTAATGCCATAGAACTCATAAAATAAGGACTGACGGCGGCCATGCGAACTTGGGTCCATCGGTATTTTTAGTTTTTTTTACTATAAGTTTGTCAAACCTGGTCCGTTTGCTACAAAATTTTCTACACATAGTACCAAAGACAACATGAACAAGTGCTGCAAATTTGATTACTTTACAATTTCTACTGTTTCATGTGTGCATATATTGTGGCTACACCGTATGTCGGTACATATGGTTTAGCTACAACATATACACACACAAGAAAGTAGAGATCGTACAGTAACCAAATTTGCAGCATTTGTTCACGTTGTCTGTGACACTATGTGTACAAAATTTTGCAGCAAATGGACCAAATTTGACAAAGTTACAGTAAAAGGCTAAAAATAACGATGGACCTAAGTTCACGGGCCCGAGAACGATTGCCATCCATGCTTATTTTAAGAGGCCTATGATTATTACAGATATACTACTGTATAAATGATACGTAACAATTACAGAATGATAGAAGCCACTAGCCACAATGCGGCACAGTGCACTAATTTATTATAGCATTAAATAAGACTTTAATAAACACATTTTTGCACGTAACTGTCTGTTAGCAGAACAATCCACATCTTACATGCTGTCATTGTATGACCTCAAATTCGACCTTTATGTCTCTAAAAACTCACCATCATCAGTTATGCGAATCACAAACAAACTATAACTAGAACCACAACAAGATAACAATTATTTAATCAATTAATCTTTAAAAAAATTAACTGATTAATCTTTTTTTAAATGATTGAAAATTTGATTAAAATTTGGGATTTCTTAATCGTCTAAAATGGCTGATGATGAACAATTGTACATCCTATTCTATTTCAACAAAACGTGTCATCAAGATTTGCACTTTGCATGGAGTTTTTGTGGTCTTCGGATGAACTACAGAAATTAATTGAAATAAGTCTATTAATTTTCCAAAACTACCGATCTCAACTAAATAAAAGCTGCGAGTGAAACATACCCCGGCTTTGTTGTTGGCTTTGACCTGGAATGTATAAAGACGGCCAGGAAGCAGGCTGGCGACTGTACACTGTGTATCATGACCACGGTAGATGTCCCTCGTACCGGTCAAGTCACCGGTCATTGTCACCAGATACTCGATCACAGATGACCCACCGTCGTATTCTGGGTCCTCTGCAAAAACATGCACGCATACAGATGGACACATTAGATACACTCCAAAGCACCGGTCAACGAAATTTCCCCCCAAATTTTCCCGAAACCTTTCAGCAGCCTAACCATACTGCGATTACCAGTGTTGGATTAAGTAACAAAAAATTCTACTCGAGTAAAAGTAGAGTACACAAACATTTGAATGACGCAGATGTAGAAAGTATATAAAACTTCTACTTAAACAGAGTAACAAAATAGAACAGTTCGTTAGTATCCAACATGGGTGAATTTATATAGTGCATTACCAATGTAATGCACACTAAAACAAGTAATTTGAGCAAAGCTCACGTGACGTGCGACAGCAGCGATCCTGCCACTTTGTCAATCAGTGTACAGCATGCAATAAAATTATAATAATTTTATATGAAATTCACTCTTAAAATGTGTGCCGCAACCCGACATCAAAAAAAAAATTACTAAAAACCCCTATTTTGGGGGTTCAAGGTCATTCAAGGCCATCGATGTTGACACTCCTAAAAAGCTTGTGACTAGTGCTTGTTATCATAAGCAGGATGTCTGTGCCTATCTGCAACTTTTTTCATGCTAGACGAAACAATATCAGTAAAATAAGCACTTTTTAGAGGGGTACCCCTCTTTTATGCTCGCTTGTGCAGACCTCCTTGAATCTATGGGGTGGGAACTTGGACAGCTAAAATCTACGTTCAATGCTGAAAATTTCATATGCAGGTTTTCTTGGTCTATCTCCAGCCATTTTGTCGCAATAAAAATTCAACAAAGCCCCTCTTTTGAGGGTCCAAGGTCGTTCAAGATCATCGACGTCAACAAATCTAAAAAGCCCATCACCAGTGCTTGTTATGACATGCAGCAAGTCTGTATCTATCTGCAACCGTTTTCACACTGTAAGAGCCAATAATGGCAAAATCACATCATTTTAAGGGGGATACCCTTCTTTGACACCCTCGTTCAAAGGAACCTCCTCACCCAGAGGCATGAAATTTGGTCACTAAAAACTAGAGTCCTTCGGGCAGCCCACAGTGAAGATTTCGTGATCCTAGCTTGCACCGTTTTGATAGAGCGTAAGGGTGTGACAGACACACGGACAGACAGACAGATGGACGCCTAGACAATGGCTAAGACGGATGATGCATTCTGCTATCACACGTAAAAATGACGATACAAAAGTACCGCAATGCAGTGCAAAGTGCCAAAAATGCACTTGAAAAATAAAACTGCTAAAAATTATTTCTAGCAGAATAACAACTGCTTCCTACTGCTAATTATTCCAAATCGGTCACTTACAGTGCGGCAAAGAAAACTCATCGACAACAAAAAAAGATATAATGACAAACCCCAGACTATGGTGAGGCTGGTGGCCTTGGGTCGACCGTGAAGTCGTGGCGGTTTGCAAGGACCCGGCGGCACAGGTAACGTCACTACACTCAGCACCTCCGACCACTGCCAGCATCCAGCATCAACAACACAAACACACTCAGCACGCATAAACACCAGCAAAAGTCCTGCCCAAAGAGGATGTCGGGCGATCCATAAAGTTGGCCGATTATGCGTCAACAAAAGCAGCCAACAAAAATATGTTATGTGTCATGCACAAATCGACCGGAAAATCAGCCGATTGTCAGCTGACAAAGATGGAAAATGTTCTACGTTCGGCGATTCTGTCAGCAAAATTCTTGCATATAGGTCATCAGATTTTGTTTTTGTTGCTATGCCGACTGTTTGCAACAAAAGATAAATGCTTACTTCAGTTATTTATAGTCTTTGTTATTTATTTTCATTCACTACATGTAGAAAAATTGATGCAAGCATCACTTTGTGATCTGCAATCTGCTGTTGCGATATTTGATATCGAACGAAGTAGCAGGCAACAATATCAGCCGTGTCATGATTCACCGATTGTATCAACCGATTTTCTCGGGCAACTAAGCTACGCCCAGAAAAGTCAGTCGACTTTTGTCGATCGTCTGACATGCCCTTAAGCAATGTGGTCCATGTTCAATCCCTGAATACCTACAATGTGTTGAGCAAGACATAGAACTTTACTCACGCACTCTCTGCTTCCTTAGCTTACAGCTCACACTATGAGACGATGGATAAGAGGTTAGTGCATTAACGAAGACTGCAGGTTTACTCCCGACCTAACCATGTAAAAATGGCGAGGCTGAGGTGAACTTGAAGGCTAGTTACTAGAGCTGTCAAAGCGTTAATTTGTTTTAATGCATTAATTAACACGTTATTAATGCACCTAGACCCGTCAAGAGGGAGAGCGAAGTTACTCCGGGCCCCGTGACGATTGAGAGCCCCGCCTGTAGAATATAGAAAGTTAGAAACACATTTATCAACAATAACTGCCATCATCACTAGCATAGAAACCTATCAGCCTGTCATCTAAATAATATTTATTTACAGTAGTGATGGAATGGCAACTACAGTTTAGTTACTTAAATTCATGCGATTGTCAAATAACCACAGTTTAATAGGATATTGGAACTTTTGCTTCACAGAATTAAGTAAATAAAAATAAATTTACGTATGCACATTAATTTTTTTAACGCGTGTTAATTTTTAAAACACGCGTTCATTTATTAACGCATTAACGTGTTAAATAATGCGTTAATTTGACAGCTCTACTAGTTACATATCCCGATGTTTAACTCATCTGCAAATGCAGCCAATCGTGGAGTAACTCGATCAGATCACCACTAAGCCGAAATGCCATCGTGTACATACGCACAAGTAACAAGTTTGGCGGTAAACGCAATGAGAGACAAAGTCACAAGAAGGCCACGAAATAAAACAAATCAGATCAAATGAAACATAAGTTTGCATACTGCAGCCAAATGACTGAACTTCAAGAAATATTATTAGATTGTGACCGATCAAATGCACTCCTCGTGCACATTATTTTCTCCTGTATTCTTCTAAGTGCATTTTCTTTCCTTTCGGCTTGTACTAGAGACCCAGCATCCTATTTGAGACCCATCTAATACTATACTAATAGTGACTGGCCTCGAGGTCATTATTGGAAATTGCCTCCCCAAAGTTCATAAAATATTGCCTGATTTTACGAAATGAGGGGAAAAATTTCCAATAACGGTCAATAGTGCAAGTTGCCATTGGTCTTGATATACCTCAACACATGCATCTATCTAGCACCGTTATCGAGATATGATGCCTCAAAGATAATGGGGTCACGACCTTGATCTTTTGGGATCACGCGATGTCATCGGTCATGCGACCATTCGACTCCCGGGGGTCGACTTCCTATGGGTGGTCCATAGTGACCATGCATCTATCTAGCACCATTATGGAGATAATATGGCCATCTAATGTTCTTCCAGGAAGGCTCTTCCAGGAATGAAAATCGGTCGATCGTCGGTCGGTCCTCAATATTACACTGATCTCATATACTCCTCTTCGCTATGTTAGCATGTGAGGAGTAAAAAACATACAAGAATAAAAAACCATTAAACACTCAGCATGACGACATCAGACAATATGTTATTACTGGTAGATGGTTATACCATTGAGCAGTGACAACTAGACAAATATCTCGGCCAACGAGAGATGACTCACATCACTCTGTCCACCGTTGCTGAAGCAGCAGACACGTACTCTGTATGCATGACCAGGTTCTAGGTGCTCGGCGGCGTATTCTCGCTCCATCATTCTCTGGCCGCACTGGAAACCTGCCATCCACACAAATAACACGACCTGCTTGAGTAAAAGCAGGCATTTTTGCACAATCCAGAAGATATTTCTACGAATTTACGTGATTAACAGCAGGCAACGCTACCTTCAGCTCTCATAGTCACAACACTAACTGCATACCTTTAACTCATACCAGTAGCAAGAAAGCACAACAGTAATTGTAGAACTGTTTCTTCTAAACAAATTTCCGAAAACGTTTAACAAATCAAACATATCTAGAGTTCCCACTCTTTTACTGACAAAAATCCAGGACTTTTCCAGGACTTTCTAAAACCTTATGACAAATTTTCCAGAACCTTTTTGTAACGAAAGAATGATGAAATATAACGAAAAAAATAAGTATTTAAGCAAGCGAAGCATGCAGAAAAAATTTTGAACTGTTGTACACAGTATTTTAGTAAGCAACAGTCAACACAAACTGGGTGATATACTATTCCTGCTTGCTTTCCATTTGAGCCTATGAAAAAATGGGCGATTTTCAATTATATTTTTCCAGGACTTTCCAGGGCCTCCAGCTTTAATTTACAGGACTTTCCAGGTCCTGGAATTTTCAAGAAAAAAACCAGGACTTTCCAGGAGGCGTGGGAACCCTGCATATCTGTATTTTACTAGCAGAATTTATGCTTCTACTAGCAGAGACAGCACTCAGAGAGGTTATGATTTCACTGTTATAACCGTTGCCGGCGTCCAGCTGTATCTGATAGTCTTGAATATCAACCCCGCCAGTGTCACGTGGCTCATCTACACTCACACAATACCCAATCATATCAGAGTTCATTGCAGTAGAACATCTACATTGTAAAAAAAGGTAAAGTCAGCCATGCCCCAGCTGCGGCGTAGGTGGGGTGCACATCTCCCACTCACAGCCGTTGAGCCCGTAGGTGGATAAACCACTTGAGTAAGTAAGTAAGTAAGTAAATGATTTACAAAGCACCAAAGTCTCAGAAAGAATCAGGGCGCATAGGATGATGGACGCTAGGTGGCAGAAAAAACTGACTGAAAGTAGTTGGTCTTTAAGTGACATCTAAATGTAGTCAAGGTTTGACACTGACGAATTTGAGGAGTTCCAAATTCTCGGAGCTGAGACACGAAAAGAACGAGAACCAAAGGATAAGTTATGTCGTGGAATTGCAAGTAACTGACTGGTATAAGAGTCCGTGACGCATGGCCAGTGCGACGCCAGACCTACGGTTACCTTCCCAGCCTCGGGGCATCACCGCCCTTTGACCGGTACCAAATTATACTGCTTGGTGACAGAGGCACGTGTGTGTGAACAACTTGAATAAGGTCATTACCCGACAGTGTCCTGGTGCGTATTCGAACCTGCACCCCTGAATGACCTCAGGATTACAAGTCCGGCACGTTACCATTAGACTACCGAGCCACCTACATTGTGGGCCATAAAAATGTGCCACTGTACTTATGTCCATATCTTTGCCAATTATTGACCAGTTATCAAAATTCTTTCACTGGCACACTCTGCAGACAATTTGCAATAATGTGATTATTATATATCCCACCACATGGTAAAAGTGTTTCTACACTACCTTATGGAATATAAATGGAAGCAAAAACTAACGATAATAACAAAAATTTAGGTAAATGGAAAAACGCTTTGAACCAACATTGCGATGAATGATCCGTATGACACTAGACTGTGTTAAACCCACACAGTTGGTTGTCATACAGACCATTTACTGCAATGTTAGTCTAAAGTGTTTTTTTTCAATTTTACCAAAATGTTTGTTTGCTATTATTGTAATATATGCATATTTCATTGATATTTCACAAGGTAGTGTAAAGATGCATTTACGGTGTGGTGAGATACATAATAAGCATGTTATTGCAAACTGTCTGCAGAGTGTGCCAGTGAAAGAATTTTAAAAATTGATCAATAATTCGCGAATATATGAACAAAACAAAAATGCCACGTTTTTTGGCCCACCCTGTAGAAGGCTAAGCTATAACAGTGTGAAATAAGCCGAATAAGAATCCACTCAATAAGATACAATGCTCCATATGACAATAAAATTTTTTTATCTGTAACTGTTTATACAGTATGGAACAAATAAAGAAGCTTCAGCTACTGAGAAACTGAGAGATTTCAAAACGTGTTTTTATTACAGCTTACACAACGAACTAACTAACACAACATAGCCACATTAACCGGAAAAAATGAGACACGGTCCATCGATCGGAAAGAAGTAAACTAAACAGTAGCTTGATGACAGTCCAAATACCTAAGATGGATCAGGTTATAAAACAGGCGTGTCTTTTCGCTCGTACTTATCAAATCCGGAAAGCCAAAACACATCACGGCACGTTTATCACAACCAAAACGCGGACAGATTTATGCACCAAAAGCTAAAAATGACACAGAAGTAATATTTACCCCAGACGCAGCGGAAGCAGTGTGAAGTGACGCGACCTTTGACCTGTAGCTTAGATGGCGGCTGCGGCCGATCTGGCAATGTCCGAAAGCAAACGACGTTGCTCCACATGCTGTGGCCTTCCTCGTTCGTCGTCTGAAGCTGTTCGTACCACATAGAAACTAAAACTTTCAAACAGTTTAAGCGGTCACAAAAGTTTTTTTTTTGTTCTGGCATGAGATGGCGACATATTGTGACTAACTTGTTCAACTTACCTCTCCAAATTTTCTTCATTCTGTTATCAACATTCTACGCATGCTGTAAGTGATTTAATGCCGAACAACTGACATCCAGCCAGTATAACCTGCTTTGACGATTGTCAAAGTCTACAAATATTGGCCAGTATGAAGAAATGAAAATTAGCCACAATGGCCTTGGCTGTAGACCTACACATGATATACATAGCTGAATGAATGTTGTTCCTATAAAGAATGGCTACAAATTTTTACACTGGCGCAACTGCTCCAAGCTTTTAATTAGTCTCAGCATCAACTAAGCATCAACAAGTCATCTAAATCATTCCTGTAGCCAATGTTTTGCAGCTGCTGATATGAAACTGTAGAACAGCCTTCCAGCTGGTCTTGGGCAAAATAGCAAAACAAAAACTAGAATTTTCAAACAGTTTATAAGTGGTCACTAAACGTATTTGTTCTGGCAGGAGATTGCGACATAACTTGGTCAATCTTGCCTCTCCAAATGGCTTCGTTTCTGCAATGACTTTATACTATAAAGATATGACAGTTTCTTATGTAAAGAATAGAGCTGTCGAATTAATGCGTTAACTAACTTAACACGTTAAAAAATCAATGCACATTAACACCATTAAAAAAATTACGTAAATTTATTTAATTCTGTAAAGCAGAGTTCCAATATTCTATTAAAGTACGTTTGTTTGACGATCAAAAAATATTCAAGTAACTACAAATTGTTTTGTTGCCGTTCCATCACTACTGTCTTTGTCCTGCAACACAGCTACGAGTTGGTCGGTCATCATTCCAGTCACCCTCTCAATGTAGTCCACGTACAGTATCAGCAATATTAATTATGCATTATTAACGTGTTAACTGTTAATGCATGCGTTCAAAACATTAATGCTTCGACAGCTCTGGCGAAGAATAGTAAGTGATGAGCTGACCCTGAATTTATACTCAGTGTTACGACGAAGCTGAGATATCTTGTACGATAACTCACTGCCATTGTAAACCGTTAGAAAGCCATGTCCCTGAAACACAGCATAGTCGCCAACCTCACTGACAAAACACTTACCATCTATTTTTTCTCCACCTTTAATTACATTTTTGAGCATGCATTTTCATTTTCACTGTTATTCACGAAATAAATTTCAGTAATTCGAGTATGATTTAATAATAAACAAATAAACAGTATTATTTTTTACACTATCCTCACCATATGACTGCACATAAGCCAAGTTCAGATATGACAACAATGCTCATCAGCTCAGCAGGTCACTCTTAACATTTAGAAATGGTAAGTGTAAATGGAAGAAAATACCAAATCAATGTAAACAAAACATGGGATAAAAAATTTTCTGACCACATAACACTAATAGAAGCAGAAGCAACATTATCAACTGATGGATCTGGGTTTGGTGCATTTAAGCTGCTGGACAAATGATCAGAAAAAATTGAAATCAGAAATAAATGCAGCAAGAACAATGCCCAAAAGTTCTTTTCTGTCGGCTGGTCTAACGTGGCAGCAACTCAGATGGATAAGTATCGAGCCTGTGATCAGGAATGCTGGCATACTAACATAGTCTAAAGGCACTGGTTGTTAAATGGGACTGGCAATCCAGCAGACGAGTTGGGCTGCATGCTAGCTCAACTGGGTTTAACTCTCAAACTCTCGCTGGCTCAAAACAGACGAGCTCTCATGCAACAGACATCTATCTGAACAAAAACTGCTTTCTTCCTGTCATCAAATAATAAAAATGTTTCAAAAAACTGAGTGTATGTGCACGAATACATACGGTGGTCTCATCCTCCATATGCAGAGTGAAGCTGTCGTCACACGGCCGCTTCACCCACGAGATGGTCAATGCCTTTACACAGCACTCCGACAGCATGGGCGGGTCTGGCTGAGACGGCACTGTGCCACTTGTGCAGTACACAACTGTGCTGCCGAACCGACTGAAACGGCACATCGACATTAACCACTCACAGATGTTGGCTGTCATGTGCAATGTAGTCAGCACATATGTGGTGGTGTAACCAGAGAATTTGTCAATTTAAAGTCTTCAACAAAAAACAATCCCTAAGATCACGTCAGACATGCGACAAAATCGGCCCACTTTATTGCACGATTTTATCGCGCAACAAATTTGTCTAGGCAACTTTCAAATTTCTATTGGCAAAAAATCGCCAAATAAATATGGTTTCCAACGTTACAGACAACGTCCAGGAAGTTTAACTCTGGAATTTTCTGGCATAAACTCACTCAGCCTGAAGCTAAAAAAGCTTGTCATCTGCTACAGCCTCGAACCCTGTGCTCGAACGTAATTACAGCTCCATGTGCTAAGTGGTTACTACACGATGCAATTAAACGCAATTAGGACAACAAATGTTTTTCGGTGACTTTCAATACTAAAATTAGTACTAACGTCATAGTTGACTCGCCAATACTTATGAGTCAGACGATAAGCAACGGGAGAATAACATGTAAACAACAAACTGGCCAATCACAGCTCAGAGATTCGGCGATAAATTGCTAAAGAATATAGGTGGTTTCTATTGTGCAAATTTATCACGTGACGCAATTAATCGCTCAACAAAGTTGTGCAACAAAATTGCGCAACTATGTCACGTGTCTGACATGGGCCTTAGTTCCAACTACGGACTGGTGACAATATCGATCCATGGAACCAATCGACTCATCAATCAAAACACAATTATGCATCACCAAGCAAAACAAAAGCACATAAACCACAGAGACTACACCAACTGTAAACGTTTGCTGTAAAACTACGTCACAAAGTTCGGTTTCAACCTAAGTGCAGAGAAGCTGAGAAGATATACTGCTATGTAACAGCAAGTTCCAGACTAAATAATGCTGACACTGATAACTTTCAATGACTACATGCTTAGTAATGATTATGATTTTATGTTACGTTTCTAGTAAATATTTAACATGATGAGGTGCATTCTTACTTGCGCGAAGACGATCTCAATTGACTGTTCAATCAAACCCTAATCCAAGCGCTACCTCATCCTAGAAGAGCGGATACATTTGAGATCGTTCACTAACGCACCTTAAGCGTTTGCCCAGCGAGCAATACCACTGATACGACTCAACTCAAAACGTTCACTAACCTCTGGCCAACCGAGTTAACGGCTGCAAGCCGGAAAGCATAACTGGTCGACGGTGAAAGCCGAGTCACTTTATACTGCTTTTGCGGACCGCTGTAAATCTCCACAAAACTCCCATCACCATTGCCCTGAAACAGCCAGCGCCCTATCACTACATGCATCTGTCTTTCATTGTAACTTGCGTCAAAACGAAACTTCACTGTTTTAATAAAAAGGCATAAAAATTACACACTATGTTCTCCAATCGATACAACGCTATTTCAGTACAATACTGACAAACCAGTGTAATTTAATCTGTATGACATCAGAAGATACTCTACCTGGTCGTAGTGCAGACAGTAGCTGGTCACCTTCGAACCATTATCACCAACAGCCTGAAAACAGCAAAAACAAATTCCACACTCATAAACACGATTGTAAAATTAAACTGCAACAGCAGCTGATGCTCAATTGCTGATGCAATTTGTCAATTAGTCACGTTGCATTTATTTATGGCTGTGCTGTATATGATAGAAATTATTAGTAGGGACACAGTTTTAAGCAGTTTAGTTTGATTTTTTCCATGATACAGTTAGTCTAATTAAGTTATCAAGCCAACAATCGTTCTAATCACTGGTCATTTCTTAACTTCTGCAAAATTCCGAGGCAATATCAAAATTCTGCGAAAAAAGCAAATTCCACAGCTTGGCTCGAAATTCTGCAGCCCGCGAAAAACTGTGGGCCCTAATGATTATCATCCATAACAACGAACCTAAATAAGCTCATTCGCTGTCAGCTCAAAAACTAGAAATAAAGCAAATCGTAAAGCTGTGAAAACATGATGATGAGTAAGTAGAGTTGTTGCATCTTTACAAAGACACTGACTCCTCCAAGTTCAACTCAGCCTTCCATCCTTCCGGGGTAGGTAAACTGAGTACCAGTTTGTATGGGTCTGTCTAACTGGGGTTAAGGCTTGGTGTTGTTACCTATATCGGATCCAGGTAACACTGTGCGATCCCATATGGCAGGTGACGCTCTGTATCTCCAAGACAGGTTACAATTAGGAGTTACAGACAACCTTTTAACCTTTAACTGCTCACATAAGCTTCAGGCAACATGTCAACAGAGCATATGTCAGCATTGAAATGCACAGAAATGAATAATACTTACGTTCCACTTGAGCTGAAGACTTGTTTTAGTCTTAGAGAGCAGTCGAGGGGGCATTGGTTGATCTGGCTCTGCTACGGAGGTTGTGAATTTCACAGCCTCCGTACCATCTCCATGAACATCATCCAGCAAACAGCTTATCCTGCAAGCATACATGATCAGGATGACAATAATCTAGCTTACCTATCAGGTTATCACAAAGTCTTGAGAGGTGATGGTGAACAGCAGACAGCATCAATCACTAAGCCTAAATAAGAAAGTAAGTAACTAAGATTATTTAAAAGGCGCAATTTAACAATAGCCACAATGCACCGTGCTCTCAACGCCCGAACAAAAAACGTCTTCAACTGCCATCTAAACTGTTCAAAGTTAGTGTCAGTTTGTCTCAGATGAACTGGCAGACTGTTCCACAGCCTCAGACCTGCAGCAGCAAAGCACCTGTCTCCATAGCTGCTGTTGGCAGAACGCAGCTGACGACGACCTTCGTCAGAGACCAGCTGACAGTCGGCAGTCAGGTAAGGTGGAGCCATGGCGGACAGTGACAAGGAGACCAGGGTGGCCTGAAAGAAATGTCTGTCATTACCACTGTCAGAATTCTGGGCCACCCTGTAGCCTAGTGACGTTACGGCCCATATTGCCACATTTTTGTACGTAACACCGACCAGACCACGAGGTCATCTCGACACATCAGGTCAATGTATAAGTGGTCTGGGGAGCACAGAAAACAGGATATTGTTGGATAAAGCCCTAAACCCCGGTTGAATTATTTCAGAAGGAAGTGGAGTTTTGGCTTATCCCATGTGAATACTAAGAACCACAGGGAACATAGCTAACTAGACTTAATCTGCATAATGGCCATGTGCATGTCAGCATTAAAAGGTGTGAAAAAATGCAGCGCATGCAATGAAACAATCAGCCGACGTCACATTCAGTTACTTACTTGACGAAGTAGTCAGTAGCGGGCTTCAAGTCTCGCAGTTTTATCTCCATTGCATCACCGCTGATCAAGCCACAAACCACAACAACACAGTCAGCATCAAAATGCACAAAAAAATAAACAAAACCTACCGCATCAACTTTATAAAGCACATATAAGCAATGTAACATAAACTGCACAAAGGTGAACATTACATTCACCCATTCTCACTACCTATTTATGATCAATTTCCTTTTTTTGCACTTAATTATCAGAATTATTTTCAGTTTTCAACTTTTCACCACTCACAGAAAGCACAAAGCGGTCTAGCAACAGATAAACAGAGTCTATATGATTTGACAGTGTATTAAGAGGGTTAAGAAAACAGTTGGAGGGATTCAACCTACCCAACCCCCCCCAGCAATTCAAACACTGACTAGCAAAAAAAATTTTTTCCAAATATATTAAATTAGTATTTCTTCAGATACATCTGATAAAAATTTTGTGTAAATTGATCCATCATTTGGCTGAATTATGAAAGAAAAAAAAAGAGCACCTTTTTATAAAACACCATGTAGTCAGTCACGTGATCAGTGATATAGCAAGTAGGTCGATCTTTCACAACAAGCGAACTAGCTATTAATATTCCAGTAACCGGCACAATTGCAAAGCTTTCCCACCCGAATCCTAAGTCTAATGCTAAGACTATCCTTAACCTCTAACCATATCTCTAACCTTAACCCTAACCCCGTACCTAACCTTGACCGTAAACCTAGATTTCTATTTCAAACTTCCTGGTGGAAAACTTTTGCGACTGTACCACAGTAACCATTTGCATATTTCGTACCACACATGCTATGCAAGAGCAGATAACAAATGCCAAATAAGAGAACAAGAAATTTGAGCAAAGCTCACGAGACGTGCGAAAGCCTACAGCATTTCCAGTTCAGTAGTTATAGTTTCAAAAATCGCATATCACTTGGACTCGGCCCATCAGGACCATAATACACATCGGCCATAGGCGCGTGGCGTTGGCGACGGTGGCGCCTCCTTGTGAATGATATAAACTTGCACAGCCAGATATCGCGAAAAAAATCCGTAAAACCCCCTATTTTGGCGTTCAAGGTCATCCAAGGTCATTGAATTCGGCGCCAATCGACAGCCAGTATACGATTTCATATTAGTGATTAATAGTAACC
>Ga0056128_1000849_pt1 | contig 30871 bp, 21 predicted proteins | sample WorMetLIZISLAND2_FD_71113 | JGI IMG/M metagenome (GOLD analysis project Ga0056128, IMG submission 71113) | Marine gutless worms symbiont microbial communities from Max Planck institute for Marine Microbiology, Germany - Olavius geniculatus... ...
CTGTTTCAAATTTTATGTCGATCGGTTGAGGGGTTTCGGATCTGCGTGGGGTCGAATTTTGCCATTCTCCCTTTACTTAGCCGGTCGCCATTAACACAGGGCTGGCGCTACCGCGCAGCCGGTGATCATAGTCTACAGATTCATTATAGACATGACTGCATCTGTATAGAAGTCTGTGACATCTGTGTGCTGATTTACTATGATAATACTTAGGCTATTATGCGGCAAGGTTCCAGATGAATAATGTACCGACAACGATTTGCCTTTGTGCCGGCGAAAAATTTCCATTTTGTCGTTGATTATGGCACCGTATGACCGTGCCAATCAAGCTTGACCAAAGCCTTGGTAGCGACAAATGTCTTTTTGTCAGTTGTCTTAAATTTTTTGCAGGGTCTTTTGCGAACGACCCTAAGCGACTTTTACAAAAAAAATACAAAATTTGAAGCCGAAAATTCCGAGGGATGTTAAGGCACCAAAGTGCATTTTCGTTTTTTACTGCGAAATAGTGAATAGGTCTACTGACAAAAACAACATTATTAGTGCATGTATTAATATAAGCCTACTGTACAGTGTTGTCCAAATAACGGCAACGACACGGAAATGCGCGAAACTGCCGACAGTGCATTCTATGCACAATCTCGTTTTTGTCTTTATAAATATTAATTTATTGACAGAGATATTGAATGATTATAAGGGCAACATATTTAACAGGTAAATTGGAAAGTTAAAATCTGAGAGCAGCTTGTCTCACAAATACTTTTGCATAATGAAGGCCTAAATATTTTTGCGTTGCATTCTAAATAATATAATTTAATATACTGAAATTACTATCCACTGTGGAAATCACACAATATTGCATTCACTGACGTCCTCGTCAATATGTATAGCTACATGTAGGCCTATGGGGGACTCCGAGACGATTCGACGTTGATGGGGGAAAGCCGCAAAACCTAGGAAGTCCCGGGGCTCGCATTGATAAATATTCTCTCGACTGTTTGAGCGCTGGCGAGGGTTCACTTCAGCCACGGATTGGAAACACGGCATGGAAGTGACGGAAGTGTGTGGAACAAGTCGTCATCGACGCTGATGCTTGGAGTTCGGCTACTGCTGCTGTCAACCAGGTCTGACGTCATCACCGCAGGCCACTGCCCGGGGTCCGACAGCACGCCGCAGCTCAACTTACTGTCGACGGCGGGGTCAAGACTAGCGACGAGCAACGGACGTCGACATTTGGCGCGCTGCAGTGAACTGACTGTGCCGTACGATGTGACCGCGTCACCGGCTTCATGCCGGCAGTAGATACAGTCCGTGGCGGCCGCCGGCGTGCCGTACTGCGACTGAGCGTTCAGCGTCAGACTGGACATCTCCGGCGGTATTATGTAGCTTTCGATCATCTTAGAACTCGAATCCGCCCCGCCGGTCAGCGGTTCCAGCAGACTGCTGTCAATAAAAAAACGATCGAGCGCTTCATACATCTTCGGACTTTTTGATACTATACAAAACGTTCATATTTTGGGTAAAAAATTTTAGGTCCGTATTATTATTATTAAGCGAAACTATCTTGCAGCGCGATTAAGCGATTCCGCTTACTGCTACACAATTTCTTCTGTAGTGTGGTCTGTGTGTCTGCCGTCTGTCTGTCTATCACATTTGCGCATCTTGCTTAAACCATTCGACAGATTTAAATGCCATTTGGCTGGCAAGTTCGTTTGTGGGTGGGTACATCAATCAAACAATTCGAACTCCGCCGCCACGAATACAAGGATCGTTTTCGCGGATTTCACCATGCATGTAAGCTACGCAGAAGCAGCTCTTCTAATCAGACCCATTTAAGCCTACATGATCATATCATATATCATATCACATCACTTGCGTCTGTGGAAGTTTGGATTACGGGTAAATTGGTTATTTAGGTTATTTAAGTATATTTCGAATCTCTAAATCACTAGATACTGTAAGACATGGCATGATGGCAGCAAGTCTGAGCAAGACGTACTTGTTTTTGAGCAATAGAATGGTGAAGAGCAGAGCGCCAATGAGAAGTCCCAGACCAACGCCGATAACGACCGCCAGCAGAACGCCTGATACACACATTATAATATAATATATAGCTAATCAGTTGTTATGTTAATAGTATGTACATACTAATTATATAATGCTAAAATGCAAGTTAATTCTAAGAACCGCTAAAATAATTTAACGGGTTAAAGTTATAAAAACTACTGGAAATTGCGAATTACAAGATTAAAACTGACCACTTGCGTAGTTGTCTGTGTGCACATTGTACGCTGCGGTCGGCGTCGGCTGTGTCTCATAACCTACAACACGACCACTTTGTCGCCTGTATATTGATTAATATAAATATCTTCAATTACACTGTGTTTAATTGCACAGAATCCAGCTTAACTTGCGTTAGTTCGTGGTAGATCGTGAGCTGCAACACTCTTGGTTGGTGGTAGTGCTGCGCAGTGTAGCGGCAAGGCGCTGTATTCGATCAATGAAGTTACTCTACGGCGGCTTCCGGTCAGTACCTACGGGCAGGTAAACCAGATCGGCCATCTGGTCGACTCAGGCTTTTATCCTCCGTGAGACAATAAAGCTTTTACGCTGAGTTGTATTAAATGGCTAATGTAGGCAGTTTAGGCGGATTTATAGCTGAAGTCAATCGGCTTGGTCCAAAGATTCTACATTTGAACTTTTGTAGCGCTGTAAACTTTGTCGTGTTTATTACTATTAGGCCGAGTATTACAATTTGTTAGTCTTGATGGAGACAAGGGACAGCGTATACCGGAAATCGGGCGAGTGCAGTTGATGACGTCACCGACCCAGTGTCCGTCGCGTCCGCAGGTGACGTACCAGGTGTGCTGAGTGTCGTTGCAGACGACGACAGCGCTGTGCTCGGTGCGAAACACGACAGCGCCATCTATCGGATGCAGATCGCGACACCCGTGCACTGCACGCACACACATCGTACACACGGACTTTGCTCATAGCCAAAATGGCTTGGTAGTTTGATGGTTTACGGTTAGGACGTTGGGCTTGCGATCACGAGGTCGTGGGTTCGACTCCCGGTCTGGTCGCTATCAAGTGGACAGGCGACTGTCTGCGGACAGGTAAACCATCTCGGTATATAGCAAATACCAAGGTCAACGCCAGTGAGCAAGTAAAGAATATGTACGTGAATATCAAAATTCATACAATGCAAATATTTTTTTGACATTTTGATGTAAATTTACAGTGTTTGTGTGCAAGCAACTATGCTCAATCATACTGTTCGGAGGCCAGTGGCATATTTAGGATTTGGCAAAGGGGAGCCATGGCTAGCGCGCAGAGCGCGAGCCTATAACGGGGGTCTGGGGGTGGAGCTCCCAGCGGGGTCCAGGGGCAGAGCCCCTGGTCGAGGGGTCAGGGGGGCAAAGCCCCCCTGAAGCTGAAACACTTTTTGCTTTTGAACGTTTAATGGAAGCCGCAAATTCGCCCATTTTTTCTGAAATTTGCTGGAAAACGGCAAAAGAACGCACCTTTTCATATAAAGTCGCCTGTATAAAATTTTCATGGTCGGGCAAATCCTAAATACGCCACTGTCGGAGACGTAAGCTAACATAATTGCATATCTTGAACTATGGAACTAACTGCCATCTGAAAGACTCCAGGTTATCAGAGAGCGTTGAACATCAGACCTAGCCGCTTGGCATTTTATGTTTGTTACTTATTCTCTGATGGCGTGGTGTAGTGGTAACGCATTTGATCCGACGAAGTTACTGTACGTCGGGCCCGGTTAGTACTGCGATGAATGACTGTCTGTGGGCAAGTAAATCATCTCGGTATGTAACCAGCCGCCTAGGTCAACTTAGACTTCCATCCCTCCAGGGTAGGTAAATCGAGTACCGGCCTATCTGGCTGGGGTTAAGGCGAGGCGCGTTCACCTGTGTCGGGTGGCAGGTAACACTGTGTGATCCCATACGGCAGGTGACGCTCCGTAGCTCTGAGATGGGCGTCCATTAAAGGCTATATCACCACCTTTTTAATCTTTTAGAAATAATTTTATTACTAATATTTAGACCGCTTCAAAAGTTTAAATTATTCTATGACGATGACTATGACGACGACGATGCTGGTATGATGATGGTGGTGATGATGCTGATACCGATATAATACAAGACATGGAAAATATCGCTGAGTCGCCACTGGTCCGCTGAGCCGGTAGTTGACACCTGGTTATCCTGACTGTCTTTGTCAAAGCTCAGACGAACTTGCAGTCGACTGCCCCTGGACTCATAGACGGTGCGAGTGGCTGAGATGGTGTCGTGTGCTGAGGAAGAGTCCGATGTTTCACTAGCTCTCAGACAGACGTTGAAGGAAGCAGCCTGCACGGCGGACTGATCCAGTTCTACCAGCTGGACGCTCGCCGGACACCACAGCGGCTTCGAGTCTGTGAGCTCGTTGGCGCGGTACAGATGGGCTCCGACGCGGGCAGAGAACAGCGTGATTCGTCGACCGGGCTCGGCGGAGATGGTCCACCGGCAGTCGGTGGCACCGCGCCGGGCTAGCACGCCAGACGCCCGGCCGGTGACCCGCCAGGTTCGGGGGTACAGGGCGATGTAGCCGCGAGGTAGAACCAAACTGGTCGAATTCACCCGACGACAGTTATCAGCAAACGATACTGCGGACAATCACATGCACGCACCACGCACTTAACTATATGCGGAAATTTGCTTAATATTACACACGGGAGAGAGATATCCACATTTAAATGTAAAAAAGTAAAGTATGTAGGCTATGACAATTTAATATCGCTCATCAAACCGCAATGTACCATAAAAGTGCTCAGATAGACATAGTTCAGACTAGTTACTCGGTATTTTAAGACTAGTTATAGCAGTCAAAGCAGTCAGCATAGTTTCAGTTTCATTGCACAGAGCACATTCATTACAAGTAACTAAAGCCCAAAGCGTCGAGGCCAAGGTCAAGGCCAATGGTCTTCGGAGACAAGGCCTGACCTTTTCAGAGCAACTGCTACAATTTCTCGTCATCGAACTGTAGTCGAGAAAGAGGACAGTTTTCGAGAACCCATCTCTGGTGTGATGACGTACAAGTTACGCAACAGCAGCAGTCACCTGGTACACAGTCGTAAGCAGCCTCCAGGTACGACTTGAAGTCTTTGGCGCACGGCTGGGCGACTGAGTCCATCGTAGCGACCAGCAGTGAGCAGTTCTGTCTACCGGAGCACAGTCCGTCCACGTGTTCGGTGACGTCACTGTATCATTTGACGTCACTGTAGCATCCGAGCGCGTTGGCGTAGTCGGAGGTGATGCAGCGACGGGCTCGCATGCGGCCGTACAGTGCACTGCGTACGATGATGACATGACTTGCATCACACCGTGCTGTGAAACGCTCGTAGACACAGTATTCACGCGTCTGTAGTGACGCACGACTGCCGACCGCCGCCACACCGGCACTGCCTGTAACCACCGCTGTAACGCAACCACAACGCACAATATATAGATAAATAGATAAATTAATTCATTAACTTAATCCTATTGTCAATGAAAAGATTACATAATAAAAATCATACCGGTATTCTATAGCGGCAGTGTAGGTCGTCACTTCAGAGACGTTGGCAGCAAGTCACGTCAGTTTTTACGCGCAGCTACTGCTTTCAGCGTGTCTCAACCATAGCAATTCTGTCTGTCTGTCCGTCCGTCTGTCTGCCCGTCACACGGGTGAATCAGTCAAAAAAGATGCAAGCTAGGATTACCAAATATTTACCGTTGGCTGCCTGGAAAAATCTAGTTTCAAGAACCGTAAAGCTTTTCCATAAATTCGAAGGGGGGTCACCCTGAACGAGGGCGCTAAATGAGAGGGGGTGGGAAAAATTTGCGATTTTAGCCAATAAGTCGCTGTATCTCAAAAACGGTGCGAGATATGGCCTAGGTTACTATTAATCACTAATAGGAAGTCGTACACTGGCTTTCGATTGCCACTGAATTCAATGATCTTGGATGACCTTGAAAACTAAAATAGGGGTTTATGGATTTTTTGGCGATTTTGGCTGCGAGACACGTTTCATGAGCGAATTGCGCCAAAATCAATTGAAATAGACATAAGAAGCTGCATATGAAATTTTCAGCATTGAACGTAGATTTCAAAGGTCTAAGTCTTGATTTTCTAGGTTTAAGGAAACTTGCGCACGAGGGCATTAAAAAGCGGTACCCCCAAAAGTCGTTATTTTACCGTTGTTGGCCAGTCTTTCGCGAAAACGGTTGCAGATAGGCACGGGCATGCGACCTATCACAACAAGCACTAGTGACGAGCTTTTCATTCGTATCAACATCGATGACTTTGAAGGACCCTAAACTTCCGAAATAAGGGGTTTTTATTGGTTTTGCGATCTTCGGCTGCAGCGCACACTCCAATGAACTTCGGACGAAATGGCTGGAGATACACTGACAGTTTGCGAACAAGAACTGCTATAGGCTTTCGCGCGTCTCGTGAGCATTAGGTCAATTTTTTGTAATGTACAGTAGGCCTATGCTACCTACAGAGAACGAAAATGTTTTCAGACTAGATTTATAAATTAAGAGTTGTCGTCAGTATAATTGTCAGAGTGTTCCACAATTATTGCAGGGCATTTTGGCAAACATACATTGTAGAAAATTTGCAATAAAATGATCTATAGTTTGGCTACTTGGATTTTGGTGGCGTGGCGTAACGGTATCGCTTTCATCTGATCAACTAAGTTACTCTACGACAGACCGAATTAGTAGTTGGATGAGCGACTGTTTTCGGACAGGTAAACCATCTCGGCCACTTAGCCAGCCACTTAGGTCAACTCAGCCTTCCATTCCTCCGGGGAAGGTAAATCGAGTACCGGCTTATCTGGCTGGGGTTAAGGCGGGGCGCGTTCAGCTTGTGTAATGCCATACGGCAGGCGACGCTCCGTAGCTTTGAGATGGGTTTCCCCCTTTTCTATAATAAGCTATAGCATTTAACCACTGAACTTCAAACTGCCAAATGTTCAAAAGGCGATTGAACGTCTGCCATTATCGGCATCGAGTTCAAAGTCCTCAAACCAATTATCATTTTACGGAATAGAATTGTTAATTCTATGTCTTTTACTATCACTGTCATGGCTACTTTCAGTTTAACATTTAAGGTTTACGTGGACGAATAACAGCGAAAAAGCTGGACACGCACGGCACAATGAGTGTGACGAACTGCAGCTGTCGCAGCGAGTGAAATGTGCAAGAGCGGTGATGAGACTTGAGATGAAGAAGTGTCGCCGCTGGCCATAACGTGACCTTATTAGACACACCGAGTCCACAAGCGTAGCCGCAGGTGCATGAATTCTAGCAACACAGCTGCTGAGTGCAGAGGTTTATCTGCCTCTTGCCACTCTGGTGCATTTTTCACTGGAGTGACGCCGTTGTGACGTCATGCATGACGTCATCATCGCATCATAAGAAGCAGGTGCGCTGTGAAGCGTGATGGCTGATAAACTCCGCAGTCCGTCTAGTCGTTATGATAACGACGACAATCGTTCGATGACGATTGAGCATCCCTGTCTCTGAGATGCGCTTGCAGTCTCCGCAGCTGAGACTACTGCTAGACAGTTGCTGGCACGGACCGCTAACGGTTTATAAGTCTTTAAAGGTGTTTGTTTCACAGACATAAATAAGTAAATTAACGTGAACGCACGGGTAACAAAATAAACGTACTTTTAAAAAGTTTTAAAATTTTCATCACATTTATAGCGAGAAAAAAATGTCGGCCTAGTTCCGATATATTGTGCGGCCGTTCGCCTGACCTTTATCTTTTAAACTACCCCATGTCTTAAAAAAATCTCCGACATTAAAAAATGTAACTTAAAGAAAGATTGCCATATTTTTTATAATTTTTCGTACACATTTTTTGGACACAACTGGCCATCAAACGACCGTTTAAGTTCCCATTTCACGCGACATGTAAAAAACAAACAAGCAAAATATGCGTTAAAATAAACAAAAGACCTCAAAAATCGCTGACGTTATCGATTGTAACTTGACGAACATTTTTTTTTATAATTTTGGTACAAATATTCCTTATACAACTGGCTTTCGCATCGCTGATAATCTTATTACACACACCGCAGGGCGTGTTCCTCTCCTTTACTGCACACCTTTTTCAGAACCGATTGTCGAAATGTGGTCAGACTTCTACCGCTAAGCAAAATGGATAACATATTAGTTTTAGTTTTACATGTATGACAACTGTGGTTACATGCGTAATCATGCATATGGACTGTTTGGGTACCTTATTTCAAATGCCTTCGCAAGACGCTGAAATATTGGCTGACATGGCCTATCTGAACAGAGCCGTTACTGCCGTCAATATCTTGCTAATGGCCTAAGACGTCTCGTCCAAAGGATCTAAGGCAACCATGCGCCCAGGCTCTCCAGCCACTCTTGTTTCATGGCTGACGATTATCGGGTAATTTTTAACTTCCGGCATGCTTCAGTCACTGAGCTATAATTTCTGAGCTAGTACTCATTAGTCAGTTGACGGACGGTGCCGTCAGTACTGCAGTCTTGGGCTTATTACCGGCGTCTGTTGATCCTAACAAAGTTTGACGATCAGATAAACGGTTTGCATTTATGTTTGTACTAAAAACTCCACAACACAATCTTTGCAGTATATAATAGCTTATTCTGTGACATAAGGCAGACTACCGGTCGGCAGTTTTGATGTCTGCTCGGGACCGACCGCTTTTGCGGTTTATTGTTTTTAACAAAGGGGTGTTTACTTACCATCTGGAATCCACTGAGGGCGGTTTGCATCAAACTTTGCACAAGAATCGTCTTTTGCAAATATAACCAACCATGGTGACGGTTGCGATTGGTTTAGAAAATTTCGATTTTGGGTGTTTAAGGTCAAACTCTGCAGCCATTTCTCATTGATTCCAAACGACTCAGTTGTTGTCAATAATGCTGACTGGGATCTATTGCCGGGTTGGTTGGTGCTCTCCAAGGACAGGACGGAGGTCGAGGCAGTGCATGACGGTGTGACAGTCGAGGGTGGCGCTCGAGGGAATAGGCATCCATCCACCATCCAGCTGGCTGGCCGGGGTGGCACATCTCTCATATTGAGCAGCACAAATTGTCTATTTCGCGCGGTGCCGGCGTAACAATGCGTCAAGCTCGGCGCAGATTGACACGTCGTTTAACCGGTTAGTCGTCGGTCGGTCGGTCGGCGCGCCGGACGTGTGTATCGCTCGATCGGTCGCTGTTGAGTTTGGCGCCCGCCTCCCACCGCACCGACGCCGCGACGGATTACCCCGTATGACGGGAAGACTCCCTCCTGGATGCATTGACTTGGTCGGTCCTCGTCATGTGGCAGCACTGTCGTCGATTATCTAAGTAACGATTTTCTGTTTCTCGACCGTCCGTCTTCTGTTTGTCGCTGTCGACTGCGGGCCGGTTGTCTCCTGCGTTTTGACGTCTTCTGTCCGTCTGTAATTTGTTGTTCCAGAAGGCGACTTCGAGTGGAGTGGGCCTGCTGAAAAACTACTGACCTGCCACTAGGTCACCTCTCAGCTATTAACTAGCTTCTTGCTGCGTAGCGATATCAGCACAATAGATAGAAACGACGTCAAATGCTTGAGTCATGCATCAGCCCTCGGCTAGCTAGATTTCGAAGAGGATAAGTAGTAAAAAAGAAACTGGGAGAAAAAGTAAAGAAATGAGAAAGAAAAAAGAGAAATAAATAAAAAGGAAATGGAAACGGAAAGGAAATGGGACGAGAAGAAAGGGAGAAGAAAGATCATACCACTGCCGCGCAAAGTTTAACCATTGAGGCTATCTCTATATTTTAGGTTTATTGAGATATCATTGTTGGATTAGGAGGGAACGTGCGCGCGTTAAGTTGAGCGCTTGTGCAGCAGTGCTCTCAGTACGGTGCGTCATATGCACGTCGTAGCTGTAAACGGCTGAGCGACGACGACAACGACGACGACGATGACGATGTGTGTATATAGTGATTGGTACGACTGACGTGAACTGCAGCAGCTGCTGCCGCCGCAACCGTCGTCCGACTTTTGCCGTACCCATACGACGACAATATGGCGCTGATTTCCCGCTGGAAGCATGTGGCAAGCGAGCACTGTCGTCACAGTTGATCTATTAGCCCGGCCCATGCAGTCGTCTGTCCCACGACATGCGACTCACGACCGAATCCGCCCATCTCCCGCTCTCGATTATTACTTACTCACTTCCGCCGGCCGCTGTTCGCTCGCATAAACTTACTCTACCGCCGATAATAACTATACTCCAGCATCAACGTCCGAAGTAAACAATTTCTTTCGTGGATTTGTCTTACGATCTTACGCTCGAATAACGAACGTTCACGGTACACTTAATGCGGAAAACCGGCTAGTAAGTAAAAAAGTAAGCAAGTAAGTAAAACGCAAATCTATGTAGCACACACCGTTGAAAATAATCTCATGTAGTGCATTATTCGTACTAATAAAAACTGAGCAAAATTGTTTTAAAGAACTGTTTGAAACTGTCAACGTCAAACGCCGGATCTCTTTGAGTTTATTCGGCAGCGAGTTCCAGAATCCAGACCGTCAGACGAGCAACAGAAAAGCCCAACGGTAGACCTGGCAGTCGCTCGCTGAAGCTTTTGCGGCTCGCTACCCGGCTCGAGCCGCAAAATTCGGCTCATATAGGCCTATACTTTGAAATATGACCAGTATGCCACTAACCCACAGTACCAATCACGTTTCCGATCGGGATATTATAAGTGGTGTGAATACCTAATTATTTGATGGCAAGCTTGCAACTTAACAGTTTAATTAACTTTGAAAAATCAGTCGAAAAAGATAGGCCTAATCACGCAATAGAGCATGTCTTTTATAATACTGTCAAATCGTGAATCGTGTCTGCTTCGTGCATGACAACTACAAATTGTTGCTATTTAATCCGAAAAATTAGCTTAGTTGTCACGCACGAAGCAGACACGCTTTAGACGGTGCGGTACAACTGATGGGCGAAAACGTTGAATATAAAAAAACAAATAGGCTTATTACGAACACTTGAGATATAAACTGAAACATTTTGCTGCTCGAGCGACTCGACTCAAATAATTTGTGGCTTCCGCTAAAAAAACATTGCGGCTCAGCTTCGGTTGCCGTGTCCACTCAACAGCCATCTGTTTTGAGTCGACAATGTAACGCCATTGATCAGTCCCGTCTAGGCTGAAAGTACAACGACGAAATTCACATCCTGTCCAAGTTTAGGCTTAATTTTATTACTTATTTGGATAAATGCTTACGCCGCGAACAGGGCCATAAGGTGCGAAGCGTAGACGTACTATGGCGAGCACGCAAGATGCAGACTAGCTTAAACTCTCAGATATCAGATGTCAACGGTATACGAATAGTAATTATGCTGAGTCCAGTGCAACGTACAGATCATCATCGCTTGCGTTTTACTCTCAGAACTAAATGGATTTTAAAGGGCGATATTATGATTACCGTCAACGGTCGTCACAACTGAACCGTGACGTCTGCTAAAACAGGCGCCTGTCTGATTGATTCAAACCAAAATGACGACGTACTCTACACGTGAGATCGTTTAGTAAAACTAGAAAAACATGTCGGTCCAATGCCGACATATTGTGCGGCCGTCGGCCGTCCTTGCCATCTTTGCAACTTTAACCCTAACTCTGGGAAACATTGACAGTGATGTTGGTTTTGGTTTTATGCGCCTTTCAGTTTTCGACTTTGGAGCCCTGTATTGCGGCCTACCAGAACGGCCACAAAGAAAGAATCCACGTTCCCACCACCTGAAGTTCGCGTCGTACCCACAGCGGCACTATGCGAGTTCTGTTATTCGCTGTCGGCGGGGTGTAACTTACGTGTCACGTGATCACGTCGTGACGGGCGGGGGCACTTGCTGACTCCCCGCGCTCTGGTCTCCGTTTCTATGCGATGACGGAGGCGTGACCGCGGGTGAGGTCGCCGTTCCACGACCGACGACAAAACTAACAAATTTGTCGGCGATCGGCGCTACGCTGTCGGGCTGGCTGAAAGGAGCAGAACGACATATGTGACGTCAGACAATGACGTCAGATCGATATCATGTCGGTTGGTCGGTCACACGGCATTACGGTGGCGACGACTGGCGAGTGAATCTGTTTGCGGCGGCCAAACAATCGAACTTCGTCGATGATAAAAAATTCTGAGATATAAATCCAGAAGGAAATCATATCGTTAGCGGGGCCGATGACGACGCTGCCCGCCGCCACGTTAGCGGTCAGGTTGTCAACACTGTGCACTGTGCTGTTGTGTCGCCGGGGAAATCTGCAGCCGAGCTGAGAGCCTCATACTTGCTGCTTGATCAATGCCCGCCACTTGCCCGACCCGGCCACCCGTCGCTCTGTATAACTTTGCGCTCATCGCTCGCTTCGTCCCTCCGTCTCCTCCATCAGTCATCGGACAGGCCTAGGCAGGCTTGTGCAAGTTGCAGTGCGAGCGCGGTTCAGCGTGACGTCATCTGTCAAGCTGCTGAGGCTGCAGCAGGGAAGTCAAACGCTGTGCTCATCGTCGTCGCTTGTAGATCGTAAATAATCGCGTCCGATCGCTGCAGCTTTATTGTACTAAACGAGCGTGTTAGGCCTACTGCACGATTGTGCTACGCCATCCTGTGTCCATATGGAGTTGACACTGGCAGCATTTTTATACTTTTGGCATTTTAGTTTTACTCTACTTTTTGTTTGAATTTAAAATTAACATCAGAGTCGATTTTACTATTCATAGAATTTAGTGAAGCCGCCAGTGCCTACGGCCAAGTTCCAGGTTTCACTATAAAACAGGACTGATAATTCTGCAGCGAGACTTGGGCCTCAACATTCAATAGCACACGAATCATCTTCCATTAAATACCATGCAGTTATAACTGGTACAACTAAGAATCTGACGTATCTTTTAATTAATCTCACTATGGCGCTCACGAGGTATGGATGGGAAGCAGCATAAAGCAAGTTTTACGATGTCATAAAAATGATATCACTATATCTTTCATCTCTTACATCAATACATGTATCTGTAAAGTATAAAATACGGTTTTCCCATACCACGCTATGCACCGAATGCAATGGCCAAAAAAGTGAGCAGTAGTTTTATGGTCACTTGCAGTAATTAGAACGCAGTAAACTTTTTTTACTTTTATAGTTAAATGTCTGTTCACTCCAATCACTTGTGCGAGTCCCGACAACATGCCAATACCGCTACGACAAATGTATAAGTCCGAGAATTTCTAGTAGATCTGTCTTCTTTTTTCTGTATTTATTTGCAACTTAGAATTTAGTATTTCAATGGTTATAGTACGTACCTAGGTACTGACTGCATAAGTTAACATAGGTTTTAACAGGCCCATAAATATACGGCCTACTGCTGACTCTACTGATTAGAATGTACGTTTAATCCAGGTCTCTAGATCGAAGTTTTAAAATCATTCTACTCGGGTCAGATTACATAATCTCCATGATTAGTTTCACCTTCCAACGATTACAACGCTGAACACAAACTAAACAAACCTTCTATAACATCTAACATCTATGCTTTGCAAAAAAAGGCGCAGCACAACTTCACGCTGATAAGTAACCACTAACCACAGAGGGGTTCAAAAAGTTTAGAGTATTACGTATTCGTTACTGACATTGCATTGCAATTAAACTATTGCGTTATACATGTATATTGGGGCACACGTTAGAGGCTAAGCTAGTTTCTGTGTGTGCTTTGCACTGGCAAATGGTTTTAGACTGTTTTATCTGCATGTCCGATCTAATAAGCATGATTGATTGATTGAAAGTAATTATTGCAGTAGCTCATACACATTCATAAGCAAATCCGTAGCTAAGCAATGATATTAGAAGTATGTATTTGGCATTATAATTGTCGGAAAGCGGAACTTCGTGTTTATGGAAATTTTATTGTCGGTCTGCCTTGTTTTAAACGGTTTCAAAACTTGCGACATACTGTCCGCCAGCTTGGTGCGGCGTGTGCGCGTCAGCCGAGCGTGTCAGGCTGAATTTATTTTTGAACCGATGCAAGCGGCTCGACCGCAGAACAAGGAATCGCCATCAGTTGCAGAACCTCACAGCGACAGACTTATTTGAGCGAATATAAAGAACACATACCATAATTATGCTGCAACCTTATTTTTAGATCGACTTGAGCCGGCACACTATTGTAGAAACCGGACATAATAGATCGTTAATTAAGAAAATTTTCGGCAAATCTTTTTACTCAAACGAGCGTGTTTTTTATAAGCGTGTTGCACAACTACTAGCCTCAACTCTGCTTTAGTTGCTAACAAAGTAAGAGCCACGTGACATCGTATAGTATGGCTTTTACCTGCGTGGGCAATAAACAGCAGGCGTAGTGTAAGGCGGCGTCGAGACAGGTCGTATTCAACGCACATCGTCGCCGTCATGTACAACAAACAGTGTTACTGCTACTGTTACCACCGCTGCTGCTGCTGCTGCTGCTATTGCTGCTGCGACGGAGCCATCAGCGCTGTATTCAGTGCAGTCAACTGAATGCGCATTCCTGCAATAGCATGTTGCAGCTAAGGCGCATTCTCTCTCGTCCCAGTGTTTGAATTGTCAGGGGGCTGCGAAAGTTGCATCTCGCAACTTTTTTCTCATTTCCCCTAACGCACTATTAAATAATTATGTACTGCGGGGTCAGCTATGCCATATATACATACATCAGAATTTTGGTCGGGCTCCGACGGTCAAAAAGTTCAACCCCCAGCTAATTTTTCACAATTCAAACATCGACTCGTCCATTAAACTTTGGTGGTCATAGGTCCGCACCAATTATGTTTCTTAAAATTTTAAAGTCAGCATTGTTACTGTCCTGCGTATACCGTGGCACGTTGTTTAGATTGAGTTGTCCGCTAATGCTATTTTTCTTTTTATAGCATCATGTTACTTTTCTACAGCGGTGATTATTAAGTTTTATTGTAATTTGTGTATTGTACATGCTACATTTTGATAAAATAAATAGTTTGATTAATTTGATAAACTGATTGACTGACTGACTGTTTAGTAGAAGTTTGATTACGGTACTTTAAAAGTCGGACAAATGATGCCCAATCGTTAGCTACTTTTTAGTGTTATTTAAAACCACAGCTTTTAAGTTGTGATAGTTAATTGAAAAACTATCTAAGTAAAAAAATTTAATTAAAATTGACGAAACAAAAAAAACAAAATGCCAGATTAGCACAGAGTAACTAAGTGAGTTTAAAATTAACAGAAAACATAACTAAAAAAAACAAAGTGGACCCTCATGAGCAATAGCGTAGTTCCTATCCTAATATTAATGACAGAGGAAGAAACAGATTTGTTGTAGGCTAGCTATTAGGTAAGTTATACTAATGCATAAACCAAACGGTTAAACAACCAAGCCTCTGTTTGCCCGAAGTATGAAGATATAAATGCACCACAAAAGGCGACGAAGGATGTTTTATTACTAACTATAATTATAAAGCTAATAGCACGGTGAAACAACGATAACAACAACGGCGGGCAGGCATTAATTAATAGCTGAGCTCTTAACGTCAATAAATGATTGAAAAATTGTACAACAATTAGAACGCGAAACATGATACGAAGCGAACGTTATTACGGCTGCGCGTTGCGTTGAGTTTGAGCGATAGTGAGAGATAGCCTAGCTGTCGCGTTGAAGCGCGTTGACGCGTTTTATATCGCGTCAACGCAATGCTCGCAATGCAACGCAACTCGCAGTGGTAGTGGAAATGCTACGACGTCATTCAGCAGATGTCGGTATCAGTTCATGGATTCGTGTACAACGGTGCGCTGGGCTGGTGGTTGTCATCTTGCACGGTGGCGCGTCGTCGACTGCGACGCTGACTGAACGTCACGTAGACTATGATGATGAAAATGACAACGAACACCGCGGTCTCGACGAGGAACGACGTGCCAGCAAAGAGAGTGAGCGTGACGGCGTACAGGTTTGCGAAAACAAGCGTGCCGACCAGGTTAGACAGTGTCTCACCACTAGACAGCAGTGAGAACGTGCGTCCCATTTCCCCGTCACTCACCGTCTTGCTGATGAGCGACTTGATGCTGGAGACCGTCATCGAGTGAGGTCCGGCCAGCGACACGGCCACGAAGACCAGCGGAATGCTGTCGGCGAAGCTGAGCACCATGAGTCCGGCCATACGGAAAGACAGACCGATCATCGCCAGGAAGCCGTCGTGCAGGCGGCAGGTGCGCTGCAGCAGTCGCGGCGCTATGAAGGCGCAGATGCCGAGGCAGGCGTAGTTAGCCGCCAGCAGGTAGCCGTAGGTCGACTCAGTCATGTTGAGTGGAGTCCGCTCAACGTACAGCAGCAGAACATCCGCCTCGCCCGACTTCATCGCTTGCTGCAGCGAGATGGCCAGGAACAGAGCGAGCAGGTGACAGCGACCGCCGCCCGGACGACGCCGAAACATCATTCGGAAGCTGGCTGACAGCTGGCGCAGGTAGGCGCAGCATTTCCTTTCGTCGTCGTCGTCCGACTGCGTCGACGACGACGACGACGACGACGTTGGTGACTCGTCACCGTTCTGCTGCTGATGCGTCTCTACGTTGTTCCTGTGCTTTGATATTAGCATCGTTTTCTCGTCTGACTGAATGCTCTTGTCTGACTCGCCTTCTCCTCCGCGGTCGTTGGCGTTCTCGTCCATGGCAGGCGAGCTCAGTGCGCCCGCTCCGTCCTTCATGCTCAGCGAAGCCGTCAGAACGCAGGTCGTCTGGATGCCGGTGACCGTCAAGAAGACGCACATGAAGCCGAGGTGCTCGAGTAGCAGCCCGGCAGACATCGAGCCCACCAGGTAGCCGAAGTGACTCATCGCCACGAGGTTGCTGAGTTTTTGCGTGCGTCGGTCTCGCGCGCTGTGGTCCGACACGTAGCTGTGAACGGCCATCGTCATCACTGCCGAACGGCCGAACGAGCCTCGGACAGCGGCACCGAGCAACAACAACGGTAGGAACGGCACGGCGTGGTGTCCGACGTGACCTCTCCCATTACCCCCACCCATCAGACCACCCACGTAGATACTGGACATGTACAGCACGACGGCGGTCGTCGTGCCGAAGCAGGTCAAGATGATGGGCAGCTTGCGGCCGGCGCGGTCGCTCCATGCGCCGCAGAATAGCACCAGCAGCATGGCGGGCGCGTTCAGCAGCAGCTTGTAGTACATCATGTAGTGGGCGGCCGTGTCCTGGACGATCAGCTCACGGTCGGGATGATGATGCAGGTGCTTACACGTCGAGTCATGGCCGCCGCTGGACGTCACCAGTGCGTCCTTGTGGTGGTGATGGTACAGCCAGTGATGATGTCCTCGTGGTGGGAACTCGTTTAAGCAGACCGCCTCGTAGATAAACAGTCGCACGGTCGGCTCCAGCATCGACTCGGCGATCTTGAACAGGAAGAACGTGATCTCGGCGGCGAACTCGCCGATGAACGTCCGCTGTATCAGTTGCGGCACGTTATTCATCACGTTTTACCCACCACTCGAACCAGTCCTTCACACGCATAGGTCACACAGCAAACCATTGCTAACCACATACGTCGTAGTTCACCACTGAGCACAATGCGAACAAGTAGAATGCACAGAGACAATAGTAACTAAGAAGTCTTTAATCGAAATAGCCATCATAAACAATATATCAATACAACAGTTTACACTACAGTACACACAATGGAGTGTGAATAGGAATGCGGCAGCGAAACAAATAGCATACCAGTTTTGCGCTAGGGATAGGGAAAATGGGTACCCGGGAAAAATTTGCCAAACGAATTGTTTAGAAGAGTTGTGAGCGCTATCAGGGGAGGCCCAGCTAAAAATATGTTGATGCAATCCTGAGAGCAGTTTAAATACAATTTACTGCATCCGAAATGACCGGCGATGTGTCAAGTCTGACGCTATACCCTACTTACTCACTTATTCACTAAAAACTGGATGACTTTTTCTCAAAACTTGTACCTAAGACGATTGTGGAAAATGGTTATTGCAGGCCTAAGGAAGCGGTTGCTAAATTGTTTTGTTTTGGCTACGGTTACGCCACCGCTTGGCCTTGGTCTTAAGCTTGAAAACTGGATCCCGTCGAGTGATATCTACAAATTTGGTCCGAAACAAGCTCAGACAACCAAACGTAATACTAGCCTATAGATAGTTTTGTACACATATCCTGAAAATAAATATTATCGTTTATTAGTTATACTCAAGTGTATTACGCTGTTTCGGAAGATAAAAAAGTAGACCTGCAAACAGTAGGCCTACAGTATTTAACGTAGCTCTGGAAAATAGCTCTTTTTTAGTGCGCTACGCCAATCTAATACTTTCCCATAGGTCGAGTTCAATAAATTATATCAAAAATATAATAATAACAGAGTACACACGGTCACTGTGCCAAAAATTACAGCAATAAATATACTGTCTTACCTTCAAAAAGTTACGTGCCTACTTTGCGTTGACAAACGCGTAAAGAAAGAGCCAGTGAAACAGGTATCGGTAGGCCTAGGCCTACGATGCGCGTATGTATAGCTGTGAAAATAACCGCCCGATGTGCCTTACCTTTGTCGTTAGCCACCTGTAAGTGCACCCAAAGTGTCTCTGTTTGTAACAATTTGTATACATAGAAGCGCAGAAACCAACTTCGAGGGAACTATAATTTCTTGTATTTTTTATAATTCCATAAAAACGCATGTTGGACAGTGGCACTACTAATGTACTTGCCCGACCCGACCATTAACGAAACTGATATATGCATTTCTGTCATACGCAACAGTTATCACAAAAAATTTGAGCTAATGCTCACGAGACGCGCAAAAGCCTATAGCAGTACCGGTTCAATAGTTTAGCTGAAAATTGGGGTGTTCACGCTAAGTTAATATACAAATACCAAATTTTCTATCTGGATCGCATAACTATAGTTCCGTGGCACCATTTTGTAAATGATATTGACTTGTGTCGCAGCCCGAAATCGCCAAAAAATCCATAAAATCCCTTATTTTGGCGTTCAAGGTCATTCAAGGTTATTGAATTTGGCGCCAATCGAGAGCCAGTACGACTTTCTATTAGTGATTAATAGTAACCTAAGCCCTATCTCGCACCGTTATGAGATACAGCGACTTATTGGCCAAAAATCGCAAATTTTGCCCACCCCCCTCTCATTTAGCGCTTTCGTTCGGGTGACCCCTTTCGAATTTATGGAAAAGCTTTACGTTTCCTGAATCTAGAGTCTTCTAGGCAGCCGACGGTATAGATTTCGTAATCCTAGCTTGCACCGTTTTTGACTGATCCACCCGTGCGACAGAAGGATAGACAGACAGACAGACAGACAGAATTGCGATGGCTAAGACGCGCTGAAAGCAGTAGCTGCTTTCGCGCGTAATATATAATTTTAATGACAACGAAATAGATATGGTTGAAGAAAATTTTATGAGCACTGGTAAAATTCTTTTTTATTTTTCAATTTATTAAAATAGGCCCGCTGTGAAACTTCTAAACGCCATTTTAGAACGAATCGTTATTATCTTCATCGCTATTGTCGCTATTACCAATTAATGATAATTTGTCTATATGACAATCTTTCCGAGATAATGGAACATAACATTTTTGCTATTCGGGAGTTCTTGTGATAGCAACGAACTTTTGCAACTTTTACGTCACTTTCGATTGTTGCTTGTTGTGCCATGCGTAATATTAGCCTATAGATTCCAGTATTTAAAGCACTTTAAAGGTTATTCAAGGTTAGCGGTAAAACGACGTTCGATAAATTTCGTAATTTTCTCTGTGTTATATGACGAGAGCTCAGCTAACGCAGCGCAACAGCGCGTCACCTACAGGGTGTGTCAAAACTGCCTGTTTGCTTCCGTTTAGTGTAACATTTAGAACTATTCGCCACGACGAAAAAAATATGAGCGACTGCTATTGTTAAATGTCGATAATGTCGATTGGCTAGAGTGAGTGAGTGAGTGAGTAGGGTTTAACGTCCCACCCGACACAGTATAAGTCATTTCGGGGACGACCTTTTCAGACAAAATGCACACAAACACATAATAATAAAACAGTAAGTTTTAACTTTACAACAGACAAAAAGTTTAATTTTTACAGAAACACAAAACACAAAAATAATCTGTTTTTATATTAATGTTGTTTATTATAATTGATAATAAATACCTTTGGTCGTTCTGACATAACAATGTGAGGGTGAGGAAGCAACTGAAGATGGCCTGGTTCAGGAGATCGTGATAGACTTATGTTGACGGCCGTTTTCGATGAATGAAACGTGTATGCCTATACTGGCAACTAATGCAACAACAAAACATTTTGAGAAAAAACGCCGTTATTAACCTAGTTTTTTCACTGTGATTTGCAACTGCTAAAACATGAAATTTGAGCTAATGCTTATGAGACGCGCGAGAGCCTATGGCAGTTCATGTTCGCAGATAATCTTGGTTTATCTCCATCCATCTCATCGCAATTTACTTTTCTGCAGTCGAAAATCGCCAAAAATCACTAGAACCTCTATTTTGGGTGTTCAAGGTCATTCAAGGTCAACGATGTTGACATTTCTAAAAAGTTAATTGCCATTGCTTGTTATGATAAGCAGCATGTCCATGCCTATCTGCAACTGTTTTTACGCTAGACCAGCCAATAACGGTAAAATAACCAATTTTAGGGGGGACCCTTCTTTGACACCCGAGTGCGCAGATTTCCTTTAATTTAGGAGTCGGGACTTACACAGCTAAAATCTACATTTAATGGCGAAAATTTCACACGCAGGTTTTTTGGTCTGTTCCCAACTATTTTGGTGCAATTCATTTTTGAAATGTGTGTCGCAGCTCAGGGTCATTCAAGGACATTGATGTTGACATTCCTAAGAAGCTCGTTGCGCGTAAAAATTCATACATCCGACGCAGCCTAAAGCAGCCGGACACGGAAAACAGGAAAAATACATTACTCTCATACGAGCAGTGGTTGTAGCAAGCAGCGCTGAACGCGATGATTCTCTGCACTATACGTCGATATGTTAGGACTCTTCTGCATTTCGTTGACGATAGCGTCCATTTGGCCTGCAGTCAGATGACGTCAGCTGGCGTGGGTCAGACTGTTATGCATAGGCATAATGAACAGTAGACTCTGTTCAAACTTATTTATTTTATGACTGTGATCGACGACGTGTTCCGCCCGGACGCCCGAGTGTGATACACAAACGCGAGACGCTATCAGTCGTGACGCTTGAGTGAAATGAGTGAAATTATGGGCACTTATAATAACCCGTTTACATGATAAAGCAAACATGAAGCAAATTTAAAACACACGTCGTGCACGTGTATATTAAATACGTCTGCTTCGTCTTTCCTTCATCGTGTAAACGGGGTATAATACTTCAGACACCATAGTAAGAGACAGGAAGACTAAGCGGGTCGTAAAATAAGCCAGCAGGTGAAGAGCGACGACAAAGATGAACTGTGAACGGACGACTTGCTTGTGGTGGATCTGGCAAGGGCATGGACGCAGACTGCGTCGACGTCGACGACGTGGTGTCCTGGTAGCGTGCTGTGTTCTGTCGTGTTTCGTCGTTGTGCATCTGGTGATGTGGTGGCTGAGTGACATCTGGCTGGACGATAGACCTCTATCGACACACGTGAGTCCGGCAGTCAGTCGCAGCGAGTTGCTGGCAGTGGCGGAAAGTCGACGCTGCGCCTGGCTGAGGGTGAGGAAGCAACTGAAGATGGCCTGGTTCAGGAGATCGTGCGTGAACAGAACGTCTCGGATTCCGATTCACGCGCACCAGAAACCAAGCATAAATGACGTAAACGACGGCTTCAGCACCAAACTTTTGTCAGCACGAAGTTCTTCGACTTTTGTACATCGGAATCGTAACCGAACGGACAGTGCATACTCTGATCAGACGGAATCGCCGATGTCTATCAGCGTGAAGAGCGCGATAGTATCATTTACTTCGTTGTCGTCGTCTGTTTACAATGACACGGCAACATCCAACCTACTACACAACGACGCTGCCGTCTGGCGTCGCCATCTTCTCGCCGCTGTTATTAGCAACGCTACTAGCAGCATCAGCAACATCACCGACAACACTACCGACGACAGTCTCGGCAGTCTCGGCGACGAGATCAGCACGAGTCTATCGGTCGTCTCAGAGGACTTTTTCAACTGCACCCAGTCAACCAGCCAGGCCGCTGGTGTCGTCGTCGCCGTCGGCAAATCCTACCCTGGCGATCTGTTCTCTGACACACAGCTCTACCACGACGCATTATGCAACAAATAATTCCAACGATCGTATCATTTGAGACTAAAACTGTGGGATTATCTGATATGGCATGCAGTCCAACACTGTAATGTGGCATGCTAGACCAGAGTCGTCAATTCAGATGAGCAGCGTGTCCATTTCTCGCCAAAATCACACGAATCGATTAATTAATACACAGCTGTACCACGGTGCCGTGGCCCTGCACGCTATCGGCACGGTCTACATGTTCGCCGGGCTGGCGATTGTCTGTGACGAGTATTAGAGACGATCGAGATGCGCCTAAACTTTTCTACTTGGATTCGTTGAGGATTCGTCGTAGGCCTTCGATTTTTAACGTGTATTTATTCTACAACTTGTCGTATAAACTTTCTGCTTGTTGTGGGCTTGTTGTACAGCCTGTTATGCATCATCCACACAACTAATCAAATCAAGTGGAGTTTGGTCGATGTCTGTGACGAGTATTTCATCCCGGCGCTGGAGGTGATCACGATGCGGCTCGGTATAACCGAGGACGTGGCCGGCGCCACGTTGATGGCGGCCGGCGGCAGTGCTCCGGAACTGTTCACCAGTTTTATCGGGGTCTTTATTGCTCGCAGTAATGTCGGCATCGGAACGATTGTCGGCTCGGCCGTCTTTAACGTCGTCTTCGTCATCGGCGCATGCTCACTGGCCAGCGCACACGTCCTAGCGCTGAGCTGCTGGCCGCTTTCAGCCTATTAACTCCGAAAGTTACTCATTCACAAGTAGTCGAAAGTAGTCCGACAAATTACACATACAGAGCACGTGTTTGTTTTATCCGTGAGCTGGTGGCCGCTGTGTCGAGATGTGGTCTTCTACTGCACCAGTCTGCTCTGTCTTATCGGCTGCTTTGCCGATCAGCTGATCCACTGGTGTTAAAACGTCGCCAACCTCTACCACGATTTGCGTCGGTTCTCCGAATGTCTGATAGGCAACCGATTTACATTTTAGGCGACTAGTATTTATCGGTAAATTATTTTTCAAGATTGCTTCTTGTGTTAGCAAAGCTCACTGTGCACTGATCCACTGGTGGGAAGCGCTGATGTTGCTAAGCTGTTACTTCGCTTACGTCACTTTCATGGCCTACAATCAGAAAATCGAAAATCTGGTTAAGAACGTTCTAACCAGAAAGCGCATAGCTTCGAGTTCTAACCTCACATACGTTATGCAGGTTCGTAGTGACGACGTTTTGTTGTTTTGGTTGAACTTTATTAGTTATATGATGAATGGTCATGGTCTTAGCTTTGTATTAATGCATATGCCAGATACTTAACTATTGTGCGGTTGAGCTTGGATTATTCGTGAATCGTGAGTGGACTTTCAACTTCGGCTTAATTGCAAATTACTGAACAACGTAAATCAGTAACGCAAGTTTCACGTGCGTTTTGCTCTTTTTATCTGTTTTTTATTTGCTAAAATCGTAAAAATTTTCCGTGTACACTGTACATAAACAATAGAGTAGTCTTCCTCTCTAGTCACGAAAAACACAGAGTCTGTGCTTGAATGCGTTGCATATGCTTGCGTTGTAGAAGAAAGAGTTGAAATCGTACAGCTACCGTCAGGGATTTCTCCAGCTGCTTGTTCATACCGTTGACCCGCTAAGCGATGGTGCGTAAAGATACTTTATGAAGCGTTCGTAAGACTGATGTTATTGCTTAACGTAACATTTCTGTTAGCCTACTGTTTATTTCTGCAAACGGGCGGACATAACGCGTTGTTATGCACATGTTGTTATGTACCGATTGTCAGCTTTTCATATTTAATAACTAAATACGGCAATAAAGCAAAACGTGTGTAACTTATTGAGAGTGAGACATTTGTTTAGCAGTGTTCACTGGCTGATGCGGAGTTTGCTGTTTAGTGCTGTGATATTTTACTGAACTGCAAATAAAGCTGAAACCGGACATAATGTTTTTGAACTGAGATGTAACTGAACTGTTTGATTACGTCTGCTGGAACTGTTTACCGGCCTATCTAGTCATCGAACCTTTCTTTTGATTGTTTTAGGCAACAGTTGAAAACGTATTTATTTCGCAAATATTGACAATATTTTAGCATTTTTAGCCCTTTTAGAGACATTGTAGATGCGTTATACAAGTGCATTTTGATTCCGGTTTTGATCTCGATTCTGTTACAGAGAGAGTATTCGACAAGATGGCGCGCCTGCGTCGTCTTACATCAGAACAAACTTTGCATGTGTCGCCAGAGCAACAGGACGGCTTATCCAGCAACCCCACAACAACAACAACAAGCAGATTATCTGTAGTATTGCGCATGATATAAAACTTCCTATTTTGCTTTAATTTCCATGTTTTAAAATTAGTAAGTGTGTTTTTGTTACTCACTTTAACATTTTGTGATTTTAAATTTTTTGGTGATTGTGAACAAAATAATAAATATTTTCAAAATCATAGAATGTGTCAGGGTACAAATACCAAAAATGAAACAAGAAGTAGACCTAATTTCAGTTGTGTATTTTCGGTGTGATATACGTCGTTTGTGCATAAACATGCAAATAAAATGTTAGTGCACTGTTCCTGTTATTTTATTTTCACACTGAATCATTTCGCATTCTTGTTCGAACTGATAAAACACTTGCCACGAGGGCATATTTTTGTCGTGTTTGTTTACTGATTTTTCTTGTTTTTATCGCTCGTCTTTTTGTCTGTAATTAGTCTGCGTAGTCTGCGTATTTTTTTCATTTTATTCTTTATCGGCCTCGTTGTCTGATAACAGTGGCTGTCACATGACAGGATATGACGTCACGGGAACGATCGTCGCCGGAAATAGAGACTGTGATTGACAGACATCTGAGTCTGCAGACTCAGTTGACTACAGTCGGCAGTCTGGAAGGACCGGCATCCGAACTCGACGCAAGGACACATCAACCTCAGCCGCCGCCTGGAGTCATACTTTGGGACAAAGTTCTCTATAACAGAACGTCCACATCCACCATCAGCTCTGTCAACTCACACCACGTAAAAACAACGCAGTTTAGCACGCAATTGCCAATTATGCACAGTTCGCAGAGCGAAATACGCAACTGCCGTGAAACACAAAGCTGCGGTCAATGTCTACCGCATTTACTGGCTAGGAGATGCCAGAATTTCGTTACTTCATTGAATATTATCATATTTTTACAGACTTCCTTAAAGGTTAAAAAGTTGGTAGTATAGCTCGTAATGGGAAGCCCATCTGAGAGCTACGGAACGTCACCTGCCATATAGGATCAAACAGTGTTACCCTTACCACCCGACACAGGTGAACGCGCCCCGCCTTAACCCCAGCCAAATAGGCTGGTACTCGATTTACCTACCCATCTCGGTATGTAGCCAGCCGTCTAGGTCAACTCAGCCTTTCATCCCTCCGGGGTAGGTAAATCGAGTGGTCTAGAGGCATATCTGGCTGGGGTTAAGGCTGGGCGCGCTCACGTGTGTCGGTGACAGGTAACACTGTGTGATCCCATGCGGCAGGTGGCGCTTTGTAGCTCTGGAATGGGCTTTCATTAAAAGCTATAACACCACTTTTAACATTTGACCTTAGAATTATGCAAATTCAACCACTTAGTTAGACAACGAGTCAAACAACACGCTGCATATACCATAAACATCGAGAAGCTACGACTCTGTGGACTGTTGCATGCAGGCTTTAGATTTTTATGTGGACTTGCATTGTACCAGTAGTAGTAGATTTCACGTAGACTGCGAATTTTTGCACAAATTATGTTGCACAGAATGTTTCGCAACAGTTCACTACAAATCGAAGACAGTGCAGTTTTTGCTTGATGTTCTGTACGTGTAGTTAATGGCCGAAGATGACGCGAGGAACGGACGTTTATCTGCAGCCAGCACAAAGCCGTTAGACATCGCCTGGCCGCGCTCAACTCGCAAGCGCCTCCTCTACATCATTTTGATGCCGCTTGTCTTGCCTGTCTGGAGCACCCTGCCGGACGTCCGCCGACCTGTTAGCAATCTTTGATTTATGGTCATCGATGTAAGTTAGTAAGTTAGTAAGTAAGTAATTGCTACAGCGTGTTAACTGTAACAACCTCGAACGCGCTCGAGGTGCTAGTAATATGAGAAGTAAAAATGTTTTAGATGACGACTGAAAGTAAGTAAACAGTGTGAACTGCATTGGTTATCTAACGTTCTTCTTGCGAGTCAGCCATGTTCGTGTTTCAGCTGCAACTTGCAGTGGCTGAAAATTGGTTATGTTCAGACTGTCCTTCAGCATCAGAACGTTCTGCAGCTAAGCTAAGCTTTTTCATACCTGGAACTTTGTCATGTAAAAATGTAAGTCACTGACTTTCATACATTCGTAACTCTGCTAAATATTGACCATAGCTAACTTGAAAAAAATGCTAAAACATCTGACGAAATGAGTCGCGAAATATAGTCAGCTTTAAAATACGAGAAATTACATTTGTAACTGACTTATTTTACAGCTGCTGCTGTATATCACCGGGTAGTGTAGCGACACGTTTGGGTGCGCTGAAATCTTTAATGACCGCTCAGTTGCTGTAAATTTACTATACAGTATGTGTAATAAAATCTTTAAATGTAAGTCAATTTTCCATGCAGCTATGACGACGAGTGGGTCTAAAACGTAGTGGCGTACTGGTTACTATACTTACTAGACCACTCTTTCGATTAGTAATCAATAAATAATAATTAACAATATTATTAAGAGTAATGTGATCACTTTTGATCATTCGTGCTGGCAACTGTGTCGGCAACTCAGCATATTCGCTGATGGTACACTGTGACGGTTGTAGGAGAGGCGGGGATCGTACATCTGGACGTTTGCTGGTAGCATTCTGTGGATCGCTGTATTCTCGTACCTCATGAACTGGTGGGCTGCTACAGTCGGTCGCGTGGCAGGCATTTCCGACGCTGTGCGTACATCATTTTAATGCGTCGCAGATTCACCGTAACGAGAATTTTTTACGCTTGAAAATCGATAACGGTGGTTGTCATCGATCATTTGAAACTAGCAGCGTTTCACGATATCGGCGAAACTGTAAATTGTGACTGAAAATGGTTACAGTCGCGTTAATATGGCGATTAGTTGGTCACGTCAGCTGCAGTTAAAGACTGCTATCAACAGCAATTATCTTGCTAGTGCCATACGTAGGGGCCTAATCGTATAGGCTACGTACATTGTGAACCTACTATTGTGCGGCCATTCTAACCAATGTTTGAATTGCCGGGGGATTGGGGGATTGAACCCCCCCCCAACTGTTTTCTCAACCCCCCTAGCACACTGTCAAATTATGTGCTGGAAGACCAGTTATATACTATATATATATACGATTTACATCACAATTTTGGTCGAGCTCCGACCGTCGAAAAGTTCAACCCCCAGCTAATTTTTCTCAATTCAAACACTGTTAACAGGCTGTAGTACGGGTCTTTTCCGTCCGTCTGTCTCTCCGCCCGTCCGTCCATTAGGGGCTCGTAATTACGCGAAAACAAAAAGGCGCAGAAGAAAAACAAAATTAGTGCGAACGTTCACTCTGACAGTTTAAGAGGTTACAGTCAAACGGTTGCGGTTAGCGTTTAGAACTGCGTTTATAACTCTACGCGGATGGCCGCATAATGCAGACAGCAATTGATCGACCTGTTATTAGTCTTTTTAAATCTACACCGTGAGCCATAAAAACGTGGCACTTCACTTTTGTCAATTTCTTCGCCGATTATTGACCAATTTTCTATTTTTTTTCACTGGCATACTCTGCAGACAATTTGCAATAATGCCGTTATTATATATTTCACCACATGGTAAATTCGTTTCTACACTACCTTGTGAAATATGTAAGCAAAAACCAACGATAATAACAAAAATGTAGGTGAATGAAAAAAACACTTCAGACCAACATTGCGATAAATGATCGTATGATACTAGACTGCGTTAGACCCACACAGTCTAGTATCATACAGTTGTTGGTCTGAAGTGTTTTTTCACTTTTACCATAATGTTTGATGGTTTACTTATTATCGTTATGTATGGATATTTCATTGATATTTTACAAGGTAGTGTAGAAATGCATTTACGGTGTGGTGAGACATGTAATAATCACGTTATTGCAAATTGTCTGCAGAGTGTGCCAGTAAAAAAAAATTGAGAATCGATTAATAATTGGCGAAGATATGGACAAAAGTAAAGTGCCACGTTTTTGGTTCACCCTGTAGTTGTTGTTCTTCTTGCCTGCATTCGTATAGGGCGTACTTGCATTGGCAGGTGATGGGCCTGACGTTTCTAGCAGCAGGCACCAGCATCCCGGACCTCATAACGAGCGTGATCGTTGCTAAGAAAGGATTCGGCGACATGGCCGTGTCCAGTTCAGTCGGCAGCAACATCTTTGACGTCACCATTGGGTACACACAACGCACGCATCCACAGCGCCATGTTCCGCAAAATGTGGGACCAGTGGCATAGACAATAAAGGGGAGGGGCTGGGCTTCTGCCCCCAATCCTCTAGACAAAACAAGCACACGTTTAAACTGCACTAAATTTCGTCACTTGATTCTCAGAAAAATCAATAAATTGTTGCCACCACATTTCATATTTTAAAGAGAGCCTATTATAATACACAAATTCGGGCAAAAACTATACGGGCAAATTTCTTCACGGAACGTGTCATAAATGTGTGGAATGACCTTCCAACCAGTGTTAATTTTAGTTCGTTTATAGCGTTCAAGCGATGCACTGAGCAAGTGAACTTTGATTGTGTAGGTTTGATTTTTAGATAATGTGTTCGTGTTTTTATGGTAGTTTTTATAGTCTCTGAATAGTAAGTAAGTAAGTAAGTAAGTAAATATAATTTATAAAGCGCACAATGTCAGCGAGAAACTCACTGAATCTGAGGCGCTGGAACTGAATCTGTATGTGGATGTATTATGGTTAGTGACATGTGTGTGCCTTGACAGTTTTTGGGCCGCAGTGAGTGCATTTTTATGCCGTGCGTGCTCCAGTTCTGCTGAACATTGTTACTGTTTTATTAAATGTTTCTTTGAACAAATAAACAAACAAAAACAAACAAACAAACAAATTCGATTTCGGCTGCGGCTTCGCTCCGCTTGAAGAACTAACAGCGCTTCCTCGCACCCTAGCTAAATTTTAGGGGTCCTACTTTAAGGGGGAGAAAGAAAAGAGAAAAAGGAAAAGAAAAAAAGGAAGAGGAAGGGAAGAAAAAGGGTCGAGTTTCCCAATTCATATTTCTGGCTACGCCACTACTCGTATGTTGAGTCCTCATATAACAAAAATTTATCATGCATTGAGTTCAGCGTTACATCGCCGTACTCAGTTTTGCTGCTATTACTGAATTTGAGACACGGCGCTTTCAACACAGAAGCCTTGGGCCAAAAAGTGTTGTGCTGTACCCAGTGAAATTTTAAATGACGCAGCACGCAGAGGCTCCACAGGCCAGAATATATCTCGCTGCTGTCTGATATCTTCTGGTCGCTGGGCCCCGTGTTTATAGGCCCCCTGTTTGGCTGAACAAGCCAAAATCGGCATCTGGGCATGCACATTATTGTAGGCCTAATTCGTATGATCGTATGTACATCAGATGCTATAGAAAATAGCTAAACATTCAAATTATTTATAGCTTACAAAGTTTCCAAGGTACTGCAGCTATATCTCCTGTAGCTTCTTCCGCAGTGCACCTCCGAATGTAAGAATGTTAAAATCACAAAGTTGTTTTTAAACTTGAAAATAAAATTTTCTCTGTGCTATGCTTGAAGAAACAGTGCTGTCTTTTAGGCGCTATTTGAAAACTTTCTTCCTCCCGTCCCGCACCTTTCTTTCAATCCGACGCGATAGAGGAATGGAAACGTTCTGTGCCTCTACACTGTACAGTATAGGCCTAAATTTATTTTATTTAAATTGTGTGTTGTAATCTTGTTCTGCAGACTGCCGTTGCCGTGGTTTCTCTACAGCATCGTATCGGGTGGCAAGGCGTACACAGTGAACAGTCAGGGCATGTTCTGCTCGACCGTGTTGCTGTTTGCCATGCTCTTGACCGTCGTCACGACGATAGCAGCGTGCGGCTTTCGAATGAACAAAATCACCGGAGTCGCCATGTTTGTTCTCTATGTCTTCTTCGTCGTGGCGACATTGCTGTTAGAGTACGACGTCTTGAAGTGTGCATTTTATTCTTGACATCTAGAGTCCGATTACTACTTCGTTAGCTACTGTCTCTGGTACGTTAGTGAACAAAGTACGTAGGCTTAAAGTCATTCCCGAGCTACAAGGAAGAAAGATAGGGCAGCGGCGATCTGCGAAACCACGGATACAGAGCTAGTGTATCGTGCGGTGTGCCTGTTTTGCTCAATGCGATGCGCCTATCACGTAGGGATGGCCAGACTGGGTTAAGTGGCTAGCCGGTTATTTATTATTGTAATGGGAAATAAGAATGGTAGGACCGTGGGAAAATATACATTTATTTTTATTAGTTATCATGCTGCTAGAGACGCGACGTCGTCGCGAGCACTCCCGACGCCCACTCTAGCCGGGA
>Ga0056128_1000850_pt1 | contig 30861 bp, 16 predicted proteins | sample WorMetLIZISLAND2_FD_71113 | JGI IMG/M metagenome (GOLD analysis project Ga0056128, IMG submission 71113) | Marine gutless worms symbiont microbial communities from Max Planck institute for Marine Microbiology, Germany - Olavius geniculatus... ...
GTCAGGTAAGCGCTTTTGTTGAAATAATGTTGTTTACGATGTTTGAATTTAACTGGCAAAAAACGAATCGAGCGTTTGCGCCGCCGCCATTATGACACACTTTTGGCCACACGCTGTATATATTGTGATAGTAAAAGAGTTGGTAAGCTGAATGCATGTTGGAATAATGCCTATAGAAAAGTTTTCGGAATGCATGTGTGGGACTCTGTGAAAGAAATACAGTTTTTGTGTGAAAGACTGGATTTTAGGCATATATGCTTGTTGAAGAAATTTCTGTTTTTACATAGGCTTTTATGTAGACTTGATAATAGAGTTTTTGAACAGTGTTTTATCTCGTACAGTCAGTCTGTAGAATTTGTATCAATGTGTTATGACTTCGACATTATGATTGACATTTGTACTGAACAGGACATCTGTCACAAAATATTTGAACATTTTAGCTGTGCAGTAAAAGTAATTAGTTTTTAAGTAGGCCTAGTAGTTTTTTTTTGTTTTGTTTTTACTGTCGTGTATCTGGACTCGCTGATTTGTCTATTGTTACATTGTCTTGCATGGCTTTTTTTGTTTGTACTGCCTGTCATGGCGAATAAACTTCATCATTTCAGATAAAATTATATTTGCCTGCATATATGTGTGTTCTAGATCTACCTCTCCACTTCCAGTCACATTCAACAAGCTTTTTGTTACTTTTAATAATTTGGTATGTGCTTTTGTTCTGTTGTCAACAGTGCGAGCTTGACATTGTTACAGTATTTTAGTTTATTTGGATTTACTACTGGGAAAAACTGCAGAAATGAGTTTTAATGTTTGCAGTTGAAAAGTGAGTGACTTCACTAATGGTGACGATTTCTGTTATAATACCATTATTCGTTAATTTTTGTTGTTTCTGAACTTATCTGAAGTGGAACCAGCTAGTGACAGTAAATTTGCACTTTGACAGATAAATGTTGAATCAGTTAGTTTATTGCTAATTATTTTGTTACTATAATCCTATACTATAACAGCATATCTGTACTAAAAGCTGAAAAACATTTATGTATAGGCTTAGAGAACTAATAATTTTGCTATAGAAAAGTAGCCATAATGTAGGTCTCTGCAAGTGTTTCAAGTTCTGATTTACAAACTGGTATTGTTTTTTTAATTTTGAAGAAAGTGGAATCATGTTTTTTTGAAAAGAAATAAACTGAAATCCAACAGAAATTCTGTGATGTCTTGTTCAGTTCAGTTCTGTGTTTTGTACTGTGCCTGCAGATGTACAATGCGTTAACACTGATTTTTTTGTTATAGCCTCACTGTCATAACTATTGGCTACTGTGCACGTAGGTGTACAACACGCACTGCATTCTGGGAGCTGGTGATTCAGTGACTGATGCTCACGCCACTGATCTCAGCCTGCCACCAAACGAAACCAAAATCTACTCGTTTCGATTTGTCTCACACGTGGAAGATGTCGGCAAGGTGCTTGAGGTACAACTCTGCCATGTGTCTCTAATACGAGTGAAGTTGGTGTTTTTGATTGCATTTACAAACTAGTAGCAAACCAAGTGCAAACTTTTGCTAATAATGGTGCTGCCACCTGGCAGTGACAATGGAGTTGGTACGGTTGCTGCATGCATATGATTCGCATCTGGATTCAGGAACCCCAGATCCAGAACCAGGTCCTCACCGTGATCTGAGTGTTTGTCTTTGGGTTACTCTCCACTCCTCTGTAAAATGTCATAGAACGTCGTTTGTAGCTTGCTGAGATACATTGCAGATTGGTCTGAAGGCCACTATCGACCTTACACTTGGTATCACTGTTGCATAGAATGCTGGATATGATTCAGAATCGACGAAAGACTCTGCATTGCCACCAAAATCTAGTCGTTGCCTATCCCCTCCAAAACATTTCATCAGAATACGTTTTCAATCTTTTGAGTAATTTATTTGACAAGCGAACAAATGAACAGACCCCTATCATGTAGTGGCTTTTTCCTTCAGCAAGGATAATGAGTGTCATTAGCTGTACAGTACAATACTGAATGTTCAGATAACATCAATGTGTGTGGAACTTGGTTTGTCAGCAGGTTTCTGTGTCTGGCAGACTTCGTTAGGCCCTGATTGATCTGTTAGTTGGTTGGTTAGTTTGCACAGTGGTGGCTTAGTCTTGCCATAACGTCGTTGGTTGCACCAACAAAGTCACTCGTTGCTGAGTCGGGTTAGTACAGAGATGGGTGATCTTTTGTGGGTATACTGTCTTCATATTTGACTAAGCCACTCAGGCCAACTCAGCCTGACCGTCCCTCCATGGATAACCAAAATGAGTGCTGGTGACAGTTGCGGCCATCACCAGGGAAGAAACGGCAAGTTCTGTGTTACAGTAGGTCCTGTTACCAGGTCTGCTGGCATGTTGCCCTAGTCGGTTAAAGGTGCTGGCTGTTAATTAGAGCCAGTCACCGGGTCGACTTGGGCTGTATACTAGCTTTATTGAGTCTAACCCTTGCTGGCTCAAAGTGCCAAAAAGGAGATGAGATCCGAGGCAATGGACCTAGCTGTCTGTGTGAAATCTCCTTCTTTTGTTCGCACACATTGGTTGATCGAATGGTTGACTGATTTAGGTGACATCAGTGTGCGTGGAGCTCGGCGCATCGCCAGGTTTCTGTGCTAGACTGCACTGGGCCGGTGCTGGCGGTGACGCTCTGCCACCTTTGCTATCTCAGGGCCACAGCTACCAGCGCTCATCACGACTACAGCACTCTCAGCAGATGATGACAGATGACCAGTTTCCTCCTGACTGGCAGGACATTATTGTCAACTCTGTCACGCGGTATAGCGCTGGAAACAAATGTCGGCAAAGTAACAATATATTGTGCAGTCTTCCGCTTAGCTATATACAGTGTGCGGCAAAAAAGTAGCCCCCTAAAGTTTTACGCTGTTTTCTCACCAATCTTTTGGAATGTTAATTTAAAATACTACAGTTTTATTTAGTAAAACCTTCTACATCTAAGTGCCAAGTAAAATATGATTCTGAACAAAAACGACGAAGTTATAAACTTTTTAACATGACCGCCTACCGATTTTTTTCTCCTCGCATGCTACGTTTCTGACGTCATCGGCAGTAACGTGGTAACCGGTTTTTGAAAATTAAGTAGCATTTTTAGCTTGGACATTTTTTAATGCTGAAAAATCGGTAGGCGGTCATGTTAAAAAGTTTGTAACTTCGTCATTTTTCAACAGAATCACATTTTACTTAGCAGTTAGATGTATGAGGTTTCACTAAATAAAACTGTAAAACTTCACATTAAAATTCCAAACAGTTGCTGAGAAAACAGTGAAAAACTTTAGGGGACTACTTTTTTGCCGCACCATGTACACACTGCACTTAACTAATTTTGAATTTTAATTGCAAGTTTACTTTTACATTGCCACCGTGCAAGTCGTGTTTTCTGTGTAGATATGAGTGATTTCTGAGAGATTTTATTAAAGTCTTATAAGCTTGATCTTTGACTTTGTGAATTGAATATTGGCACACTGCTTGCTTTTGCCGAGTAAAATTTAGGCATATCCATGCTTTTTTGAGTTATAAATAAAAACTAGAAATTTGGGGCATGGCCCAACGTGAGTCCACCTGGCACCGTAAGTCCAATTGGGGGGAAAATTTGGAGGGTGGAAATTCCTCGATAGCACACCAATTTTTTTGTTCAATGCAGGAAGAATCGTAGATGATAATGTCACTTACCGCTTGTTGATAGCTACATCTATTCTAGAGATAATTGCAGTCAGAGTCGAAAGTTGTCATCAGTTGCACCGATTTATGAGCGTTTTTGCCCTCCCAAATTTTAAGGGGGCTGTGCCCCAAACGTTATATCCATGTTATTATCCCTACCTAGCAACACGTCATGTGGCAAAGTTTCATGAGGCTACTCCCCCTGGCTCAAAAAAGATGCTCCAAAAAAGGCACTTTGGGTGAGTACGATTTAATCTTTATCTTTATCTGTTCCCAAAATATTTGCCGTCAAAGTTTGAAGTCGTTCGAAATTGTGCCAAATTTTGCTTGTTTTTGCCCCCTAAATTTTTTTGGGAGGATTCGCAAAATGTTGGGCCGCCATTATAAAATTCAGCTTAATACTGATCACCGTGCAAAATTTCACGCCGATCGGCGGACGCAGCTCGGAGATACCATGGCGAAATAAATAAAAACACATCTGCAGTAAAACATAAGTTCGCGCCGAAAGCTATCGCCTCCAGGCGGACCAGTGACGAAAAACGGCAAAAAACGGCAAACGATAAGACCGTGCAAACTAATGCTTGTAGTCATGTGCATTACATAAAATTGTATATTACATATGAAATACGTTTGCTGCGTGACCATTTTCAGTGTATCACTGTAACTGTGTATTGTTGATGGCAGATTGCAAGCGCGTGATTCTTCGGCAGTTGACATTGATGTTGTGCACAGTCCACCGGCGTTTCTCAACGAGATGCATCACTACGCCGTAACCATCACCAACAGTGAGCTTACTGACATCACTAACGTTCGGTATGCTGGTCATTGAATGAATTCCCTGCTTTGGTTGCTGTGCTGTGGTTTGTTTAATGTCTTTTTTTGCCAATAATAACTAGATGAGTTGTGTTGACTTGTTTGTTAGCTGGTTTTCCGACTTCTACGGTAGTCTAGCGATGCATTTCAGATTTAGCTGGATTCACAAAATTGGAAATTTTCTGCAGAGTGATGGCCAATGAATTTTTAAAAAAATTATTTTAATACTTTATAAGGTTTTGACAAAAAATTCGCGGTGTACTTGATTGACTCATACTTGTGTAACTTACTTCAATAACAATTTTCGTTGTTGCATTTTTATCTTATAAATAACTTTACATATTTGTGGCAATTTTCATGCTTTAGGATGGACGAGTCAGGGTCTTGTAATATTTGTGGCATTAATGTGTTTTTATTGGTTGCGTAGTTTGCTTTACCCACTTTATTAGCGGCAGTGATTACAACCACTGTGAAGTACTTGTTAAGTATGTAAGCCATTTTTACTGAATTTGTGAGCACATTTTGTTTGATTGTTATATGTAATTGAATCAGTTTATGGCTAACGGAGTGTATGGTTGTTTTAGAGTGACATTTGGACTGAAGGATTTACAGCAGGCGTCCACAAGTGAGTGACACTTTTGGATTTCATATTCTAAGATTACTGTTGCGAAGATATGTCAAAAGGAGCCGAGAACACTGTTTGAAGTGAGTGAGTATGTGTGTGTGTGTGTGCTTTTTTCATTGATTAAATCATTAACTGACTGTTGATTCTGTGTGCATGTGTATAGCACGTATTCACATGGATGTCTCAGAGGACTCACAAGGTGGCAGCAGCAGTAGAACCTGGAATGCTGCAGTCATGAAGTCTGAACAACAGGTTACCTCTGCATCTCTGAATCTCTGTCATTTGCCTAGTAGTGTTATTGAATTAATTTATAGAGATAATTGTTTGAATATGTTCGTAGTTCTACATTGTTAGGTGTGACGTGTTAAATGCAATCACAGATCCTGTGTATAGAAAGAGTAATAGTGCTAGCTGCTGCCATTGCGAGAGTTTAGCTGATTTAGCACCATTTTTTGTACACGTTGTAATTTCACCAAATATTAACCGATTTTCAAAATTCTTTCACTGTCAGAATCAGAAGGCAATTTGTAATAAAACTGTCATTATAGATCCACCACACCTCAAGTGTGTCACTACACTACCTTGTGAAATGTCAGTGTCTTAAGAGTAACAATTGAAAACAAGACAATTTCTGCAACAATATATTTTTTTTAAATTAACAAAGAAACAACGTGTTTGTTGTCTCAGTTATTGTCTAAAAAGTCATGTCTCAGTTTTTAGGCCCCCTACATCAAATGTTTAATGTGTCCGTCTTGCTGCTGGACGATGCATCCAAGCGGGCGACGCCACTAACCAGTAGCGCGATTAACCAAACGCTGCGGCAGTTTGCTCCACTCAGTGACGATCGCCTGGTTGACTGTCATAAATTGTCAACATTGATAGACTATCTGTTGAAGAACATCCCAAACAGCATAACTGACCGGATTTAAGTTCGGGCTGTTTGGGGCCACATGCCATGTCTCGATCAACGTTGATCAGTGGCATCGCCGGCTTGAGTACGTGGTCTGCCATTTCACAAGGTAGTGTAGCGACACACTTGAGGTGTGGTGGGATCTGTAGTGGTAGTTTTATTACAAATTGTCTCCTGATATCTGACAGTGAAAGAATTTCGAAAATCGGTTAATATTTGGTGAAATTATAAGGTGTACAAAAATGGCGCCATTTTTTGGCCCACCCTGTAAAACGGCTCCAAGCTTTGCTAACCTTTGGACCAAGCCAATCAGCTTGAGCCACAGATCTGCCTGTAGGCAGCTATAATGGCTAAATTCACTATCACCGTTTATTACTACTGAGCGCAAAAACTTATATTTATTTTGTCATCTTATGGAGCGTAGAAGACTGTGCCAAGCTGGTCCTGGTTACATACCTGACCATTTAGGCACCAACCGGGCGGCTTGGTGTGGAGTAATTCAGTTCATCGAGACCATTGTGTTACAGCTACAACATGCAGTCAATTGATCTGATGTCTAGCTTAGAGGTCTAAGTGTAAATTTTACGACATAGATAACAGGTCTGTGTGTATTTTTGTTGTGAACATGATGATTGTGACAAAACTGCTGCTGGGGTCGTATGCATTACAATGTCATAACTTTAGTCTCAGACTAAATTCGAGTTATGACAAACTAACTGTTCAGTTGGTATGCATAACGACGACTTATCGATAGTTTGGGCGTAAATGTGGGACTAAAGTTAGTTTCCCTCACGAACAGGCATAACTGGTTTAGTCCCGCTTAAATAAATTTGCCAACGACAAAATTATGAACATCGTGCATCATACAACACTTACAGCCAGTTAGTATACATCACTGACGCAGTTCTAGTATTAAAACTTGAGGAATAGAACATTTGTTGCCTGATTTTGTTCGCACATTTTTGCGTCACACATTTCTGCTGCCCACATTGCTGTAATTAGCTTATCATATGGGCCATAAGCGTCATGAATATTAATGTGTGGCCCATGGCTGCAGAAGATTGAGCAGACGACAACTTTGCCGGCGTGCACATGTGTCAATGCAAGAATGGGCGACTTCATGCTAGGAAATTCCAGAGTGAAACTACCCGACATCAACTACGCCGGGACTTGCTAGTCCGACCACTACTCCGTCTTTTTGCATACCGACTAACTTTGTTGATTAGTCTGGGACTACATAGCCACTAGTTTCAGCGTTAACTAAGATGTTATAGATACGGCCCCTGAATGGGCCCTGATGCTTTGTAGGTGACTAAAGACTTCTACAGTGTAACGTCTGCTCCGGCTGATCTGATACTCGTTGTCACAGTATGTAACTAATTGTGTTGCTTGTCTGAACTCTGTGGCAGTTCTAGCTATTATAGTTCACTGATTCTATTTGGTCTCGTTAACAATCACTTCATGTTGTAAGCAGTCTTTATTTATTTTAGTTTTGATTTTAATAACGATTTATTGGTTATGCACTTTATTGACTTGGGTTTAAGTGCAAAGTCATTGTTGTAGTCTGCTTTCTGGCAGTCAGCTGTGTGCTGTTGTATTTTTGTAATAAACTTGATTTGTTTTGATGGTTATAAAATAGTTTTATTGAAAACACAGAGTGTATGTTTGCCACGTCCTGTTTGTCAGTAATAATAATAGTATATCCTGCATTACATTAGTTTGTGTGATTTGCATTCAGTGCATATTTTTGTACACGGTGTTTCATAAAAAGGACCCCTTTTTGTTTTTTTCTCATAATTCACTCAAATGATGATCAATTTACACGAAATCTGTACCAGTTGTAGCTGAAAAAATACTAATTCGTAATATTGCAACAAAATATGGCAGTTGATTAAATATTCTTTGCTAGTCCTGACGTAATGCTGGCATCATAATGTGTCAAGGGTACAAACTGGATAGTCTCAACTGGTGCTGTCAGTTGCTACCCTGCTCCAATGGTGAAAAATCTGGTTCATTCATGACAAATTGTTGAAGTTTTACAGTTAAAGTTACAAAAACATGCAAAGCAATGGCATTTACGTGTCTGTGGGGATAGTTGGAATTTTCACTCATTCAAACAAGACAGTGCACTAGCACACCGAGCTTGCAAAATGGATGCATTTTTGGATCGCAGGACACCTGTTTTCATGTCCCCATGTTGCTTAGTGCTGACACAATAAACATTTTTCATTAGCGCACCAGATTAAGCTCATCATCAAAGTAGGGTAGCAACTGACAGCATCAGTTGAGACTATCCAGCTTGTACCCATGACACATTATGACGTCAGCATTACGTCAGGACTAGCAAAGAATATTTAATCAACTGCCACATTTTGTTGCAATATTTTGAATTAGTATTTCCTCAGCTACAACTGATACAAATTTTGTGTAAATTGATCATCATTTGAGTGAATTATGAAAAAAACAAAAAGGGGTCTTTTTATGAAACACCGTGTGTGCACTGTGGAATTGTGAAATAATTTACTATCTTCTGTTAAACCTCTTGTGATTTTTTTAATGCTGCCTGATAAGCCACCTTTTTTACTTAGCTTTTATCTAGCCTCTGAGAGTAGTGATTATTGCCTCTGTCTTGATATCCTGGCAGCAAATTGTTGGTGTGTTAAGCAAGTTTTGTGCTATGTTAAATTGTAGTTTGTTTTGATGCATTCTGATTAAACTTTCTGTTTCTTTTTTGCAAAGGTTAAACTTACTGTTGTATTGCTATGTGTTTGTGTGCATTCTGCCTGGAAAGGCCGTCCCTGTGTCGGGTGGGACGTTAAACCCTACTCACTTACTCACTCAGCCCCCCCCCCTGTGTGAAGCAGCAATTGACATTATGACTGTCAGATCTTGTTAGACTTTATGCTACTGGCAGCATGGGCACTGGAGCCTGGGCCTGGGACACGTGACTAACAGGTGCACTGGAGTCTAGCGCTACTGGATATGAGTGAAGCATTCTGAAAGAATGATCAGGGTGAATGGATTGGACACGGACGTTCTTGTTGTTGCATGGCTGTGCGATATACTGTGAACTTTCTTTTGTTTACTTCTTTTGTGTTTGCACGTTATTTCTTCTATTAAAATAAAGATCCTTGCAATAACATTAATAACTAACTGTGATGTAACATAAGATGTATGTTTTTACACGTAGGTATCGTATGAGATAGCCGTGGAGGTTGAGGGCTTGAGCATTCAGTGTAGCTGCTGCAGCCAGCGAAATGTTTGTCTGTCTGTGGTGGAGCCTTTCACTGTGAGCTTTCACCTTTACAGCTGTCAGGTAAATGATACATGTCTTGCCTGCTGTTTTCCAATAGACAACATTGTGAGATTGATGACTGTCTGGAGGAAAATGGGAAAATATTAGAACTGCCATTTTTGATACATATGCACAGTTGTAAAATCGACAGTTCTTACAATTTTAGGTTTCCGGCGTTTGGTTTCCGGCGTTTTTTCGTGCTAAACTTTCTGTAAAGGTTAAACTTTTTGTTTTGTTATGTGCAATTTTGCCTGCAAAGATCGTCCCCGAAATGACCTATACTGTGTCGGGTGGGACGTTAAACCCTACTCACTCACTGATTGCTGATTGCTTTTGTGTATTTGTTATCACATGCTATTTGTTAGTAGTTATGGTGGAGCATTGAAGCAGTTTGTATGAAATGTTCATCTGTTTGTGGTAGTGGTAGCCTTTATACAGGCTGGGCCAAAAAAAACATGCCACTTTACTCTTGTCCATATCTTCGCCAGAAATCAACTGATTTTCAAAATTCTTCCACTGGTGCATTCTGTGGACAATTAGCAATAAAGCGATTATTAAATATCCCGCCACACGTTAACTGCGTCACTCCACTACTTTGTGAAATACAAATGCAAGAAAAACTAACAATAATAGACAGCAAGCATATTGATAAACAAAATACACTTCCGACCAAAAATGCAGTGAATGATCTGTACGATGCTGCACTTTGTTAGATCCGTTTCTGTGGATATCTGGCGTATTGAACGATATGTTTGTTTCTGGCCTTTGTGGTTTAGCAAGCCTACCATTTCATCCACAATGATCACGTTCTCTTCAGTACGTGTATGCTTCAGTCTGGCGGTCTCGTGCTGTTGGTCGGTGCTGCATGTTTCCAAAATCAGTCTTAGTAACATTCCCACACTTTCCCTGTTGCACTCTATCTTCAAAGATTTTGCCATTACCGGTATTCTCCGAAAACTGTATTTTTGAACTGGTACAAGTTTTTAATCAGAGCCTTGTCTCCACTGCTAAATGGCACATTACATCACCAGTATATCTTCAGTGCATTAAAAATTATTATTTACAACAATATCATCTGCTTTTGTTTACAAACAACAGAAATGCACATAAAACTAAACATAATTTAATTTTTGTATAAAAATTAGTGAAAATTGTTTCTGAATATAATTTTTTTGCATATGTATTATAGTGATTTTGGTGATTTTTGAAAATTTATGTTTCACGTGGTAGTGTAGCGACACAGTTAAAATGTGGTGAGATATTTAACAACGACTTTATTGTTAATTGTCCACAATATGTGACAGTGAAAATCGGTCAATAATCGGCGAAGATATTGACAAAAGTAAAGTGCCACGTTTTTTATGGATCACGGTGTATAGTCTACTGCTGTCAGGTCTCTGTGCATGATTTGCTGATCGCTGTTGATTATGACAGTTTAGTTCAGTTGAATTCAATATTAAGTTTGTTGAATGTCGAAACATTGCCATTTATCATGTACTACAGTGTATAGCACTGTCGATTATCATTGACATTATAATACATTAAAAATTATAATACTTGTGAATTCTTTTACTGCATGTTCTGTGCACTTCTTGTACAACATTTGTTTAGATTTCATTGGAACTATGCAAACGGCTAAATTCTTAAATGACATTTTAAAATGTCTACGCAGAGTGTAGGATTTTTACTCGCTGTTATTAATATAGCCAGATAGGTAAACCTGGACATGAAGAGTTAAAGACCTGCACACCAGCGCCAGTCTGTTTATGGGGCTATCACTGGTTTGTGATATTTTTGTGTAGTTTGAGAAGATTGAGACAGTTAACGATGGCGAAGCATTTGTTCTGCTGACCGATGTACACAGCTTGACTAGTTGTCCACTCAAGATACTGTCCAGTCGTCTTCTGCTGGTAGGAATATCTCACATTGAGTTTGCATTCTGAGGTGGCTGTGCAGATGGTTTGAGATGGTGACATAAGCATGCTGATGTCGGTGATGTCATCATCATCATCGTTATCAGTGTCGCTGTTGCACAGTTTAATACAAAAGTCATGGATCATGGGGTTGTTTTCAACTGCGAGGGCCTGAGTGAGTGCCGATGATTGATGAGGCTACTTGGAATTCAGATGAGTTGAGCTGTTCACACCCATGCAGGAAGTTTATGGTCAGCATAATTTGCCATGGCATGACGAGACCAAGTACACTGATGTGGTAAATGAGTAAATAAATGATTTATGTAGCATGGTGTGTCTAGGTAGGACACTCAAATTAATGCTCGATGTTGCCGTTGTTGTTATTATTGTTGTATGATGTGGAAGTTGGGCCTCAGAGCCGTTTTGAGTTTTATTTCATTGTCGTGGTAGAAATCGTGTTACCCATGTGTCAATGTTGTACTCTAGTCGGCACAAACAAAGAGTCACAGCGAAGACGGCATCAGCCAGTCGCAGCTGTCGAATGGTATGTAATATCAGATAGCACACACATTACCAGTAGTATGTATCACGGTATGTTATCTCAAAGTGTTCTGTTGCCTGTCTTGTGATGGAGGAGACAAATGCAATTATTGTGTTTCTGCATAGTGTTTTGCAGATTCACCAACGGTTTTTGAAGGCCTCTGAAAAAAAACTTTTAGGACTGCTGTATTGATAAGATTCAGATTCGGTCAGATTGCTGATGTTGTGTTCATTGTATTATTGCAGCCATTCTGATTGGCCACATTACAGGTTTTGCCTGTCCCTTATTGGCTCATAACTAGTCCGACACTTTGCCTTTAGACTACCAAGCGATAGCCATAAATATCATAGCCGTAGCCAGCCAAAATGCATACAAGCCATGGCTAGGCAGCATATGAACTTGTTAACCAGCCAGTTATCAGAAGCTGTCAGCTATGTGTGTAGATTGGTGCTGTTGATGCTGCAGTGATGTTGAAGTCTGCGGTGGATCATGTCGGAGAATGTTTCTGTCTTTCCACATCATCCTCATCATCAGAACTCATCACATCCAGTGGTAGCAACAGTCAGACCACCACTAATGCTGGGTCAGCTACCGTGTCACTTGGACAGTACTCCGTCACTGTACAACGGTGAGTAATTTGTCCTCCTGTGCACTGCACAGGCTGATTGCACGCTTTCACTGTTTGTAGAACAACTGCTGGTAATAAAATTACAACAGTTAATATGGGCATATTTTCTTTGAAAACTGTGTCCTGTAATTTTGGGTTTTTTGTAATTGGGGCCAAACATCTTAAATTCAATAACTTTCGTTTTTTGATCGCAGGCACACCCAGAATAGAACAGGATGTTGATGATTGGAAAACAGTATGGCAAAATATGATCTCTGCTATATACGGTTAACGTAATTTCATGAATTTTGGTCAGGAAACAGCAAAAATTGCAACCTAGTTTGGACCCCCCACCTGTACTATTAGTCACAGGTCAGTCATTGTGCTGTTTTATATACTGTCTAGGTGTGTGTGTTTCTAGTGCGGATGATTTCGGTCGCAGTTTCGACGTGGTTGTCGACCTGCCGACCGTCAGCACATTGAAGCTGCCAGTGTATGTAGAGTTTGACATTCCGTCAGTCGTCAGTGTCCAGTCGAGCGCATCAGTCGTCTACACCGTTCACAACCGCACCAACTTGATGCACGACTTTGACGTCGTCATTGAGTCCAGCGATTCGTTTATGTTTGCCGGACACCGACAGGTCTGTGTTAATCACCGAGCAGCATTAGAGTGGAAATTTAAAGGCCAGGACAGGAACTGTTAAAATCTACGCAGCCTCTTTACTTATGCTGTGTTCGGCAGTGCTCGTAATTACAGTATATATCAACTTGCAACTTGTAAGTACGAGTAGGATGCATTTCGTAATGTTGACCTAAAAGTAGGCCCAAAACCGCCAGAATGCACATATCGATGTGCTAAACATCACTAATATACAGATAATCGGCAGTCACATTGAAGATAACGCATCTTGCAAACGTTTGCAATGTTTCGCCATCTTTTTCCGCAAAATAGTGGTCAAACGAAACAATTTGTCTGCCGCAGCCACCATTACAAAGGTCAAGGTCACGAAGTCGGAATTATCATCATACTGTTGAAAGCGACAAGTTTCCAAGTAGTAAATACGGGTCGGAAGGTGAACTGAGCAGAATTTCCGACTCGGAAACTTGTACTTATGGTATTTACGACCACTACCGAATGCAGCATTAGTCAGTGGGCCCAGTAGCATTGTGGGTTAAAAAGTAGATGATCAGAAAGTTGCAATTTTCTGACAGAGAAGATCGTGGCTTCTCCAAATTTCAATTTTGTCCCTAAATTTTTCCAAAATGAGGGTTTTGGCTCTAAATTTTTATTTTTGGATGAAAATTTTCTGACATAATTTTCCAACACCCAAAAGATTGGAGAGGGGCTTGGAAGGGAAATAAAGAACGGTAGTGTAATGAATGCCAGCATATGAAATTGTGGATATCAGTAATGTGCAAATGGTGCTTAGATTTCATTTAATTTAAAGCATGCCTCTTCACAATGTTTTGGCCTTCCTTACTCACAAAAAACTGACATCGCCACCAGTCGTACATGGCGTGAATGGTGTGTGCTGTGCAGGTACGCTTTTGCATACTGCCGCACGACAGCCATCGTCTGATGTACAATATGGTTCCATTGACTTCTGGCAACGTTCAGCTGCCAAAGTTTCACCTAAACATGCCGAGACATCCTGAGTCAGTGACGACAGCAGTCTACAAAATGCTGCCAGACACCATCTTTGTGCTGGTACAGAACTTTTTATGTTATTTTTAATAATTTTTGTTTGTCTATGTTATTTATTTAACAGAGCATTCTCTCACTTGCTTTCAGTTTTCTGCTACAGCGTCCCACAGTTGAATTGCTTACGAATGCTGTTTTTTCACGTTATCTATTCCTTGACATTAGGAAATCAAACCATTGCTTTCATTAACTGCGATCCTCTTATGCTTAGCATGATTGAGCATGATTTGGTGTTACCTGTGTGTTGCACTAATCTGCATGTGCAGTCGTTTATAGTTAGATACTTCTTTTGACATATTTGGCTGCCCCCAAAACTGTTGTTGTTCATTTTTTTTCTTTCGCTTTGTATTACTTCAGTTACCATTGCTTATATGCATTCATCACTTTCCTGAATAAAATACTTTGGACTGTACTGTGTGTATTTTGCGAAAATACTCATTGCCCAGACAAGATTTTGTAATATGATACTGCATTTCCAGAAAGTTTTTCAGTTTACAGTTTATGTTTGCATGAATTTGAGAATGACATTAATGTTTGTCATGCTGATCCAGATTGTTTTTGTTTCTTACATATTATGCACTTCTGTTATGTAAATACATTGTATCATGTTACACAATGAATAATGGTATTGTCTGTTTCTTGGATTTTCACCGAGTCTATTTTTACGAATGTTTAAAAGAATTAAAAGCTTGCATTCCCAGCTAGTATAGTTGTGAGTATTCTTGCCTGCCATGTGGGAACTGGGATTTAATTAATAGATGACTTGTGTGTTCTTTATTTTATTTTCCCTTATTATTAATTCTTTAATTTTACACTACACTGTTGTAGTAACTTTTATTATTTTTTTAGCGACACGTAGGTAGTGATATATATTTGACACTGGGGTGTACATTGTGTTGCAGCCAAGGTGTCGTGATTCGTCAGCGCATCCTACTGCAGTGAAATGACCATCTGTCCATGCGTTCGTCTGGTGTTTCTTTTCCTCAGAGGCTGGCAACAAAGTGCTGTTGTTAGCAACAGAATGTCATTGTCATAGGCTGTGTGCATTGTCACAAGACATCTCTCTGTCTCAGAGATCAGAGCACGTCAGAAATGTCACGAAAATGACACATAATAGGGTACATCACTTTAACCTTAAACATGGCTTGCACCATCGCAGTGCAAAAGTGGGCATAATTCTGTTCAGTTGAAATTAAAAATAAGTGAGTGCTGTAAATGCACAGCTAGACGATGCCGGATAATTGCTTTATTGCTTCTTTGCTTGTATTTATGCTTTATTGTTCCGTTTTGTGAGGTTGGCTTAGCCTATAGCTGTGTCGTTTTGTCATTTGTAAATAGCGTTTACATGGCTGAATTTGTTGTAATAGCTGTTGTCTCAAGACAAGGATGATAACTGCAACAGTAGCAATTTGGCTTCTTTGCTTTTTTTTCATTAACGGCAGCTTGCTTTTCTGAAGCACGTCTCGAGAAGGCGTGGTCTTGAGAATTTGGCTGTGACTGGAAGATAGAGGGGAGAAGTCTAGCGAGGCAGCGTCAGAGACTAAAGTATCTGTGTGGATCGTGGAAGGATAACGTGAGCCCAACACATCTCAGTACTCAGTCAGTCGTTGATATAGGCTACTAGTGCTGAGTGACGTCGGTTTCTCCCTCGTGGTCATACCATTTTGCATTAATAAACATAGAATAAATCTAATGGTCAGTGCATGAAAGTCGTAAATAGCCAGAGCCGGCGGAAGGGTTTTCCATACCCCCCGGCCGGGCGGCCTCACGTATGCTCAGGGGCCTCATGCTAGGTGTGAAAATTTTTTTCTAGTTTTTACAAAAAATATATTCATAATATAAAATGAACAAATATGTGGAAAGTTTACCCAAAGTGGACAAGTCTATTTCCATTACTGTACAGTAATCTATGATCTGTCGCGGCCTATGGACGTCATTTTTGTGAAAAGACAACACAAATTGTATCTGATTTTTAGTGTTTCAATTTTTTTTTCAAGTGGGCAAATTTGCGACTTTCAGTGAACGTCCAAAAGCCAAAAGTGTTTCAGCTTCCCCCCTGACCAGGGGCTCTGCCCCTGGACCTATTATAGGGGCCTCACACTTGTATTGGGGGGGGGCTCCAACTCGCTAACACCGGCACTGTAAATAGCTAGGCCTACCAGTTTAAACTAGCACTTAAAACTAAAACGAAAAGATTAATGCTAAGCATAGAAAGTCCAGTGATTGGCAATGAACAATCCCGTGATTCGTAAAACGAGTGAACTGTAAAATAGGTCTATGCTATTAGGACAGAAACAGAGAAACTACAGAAATCAATGTAGGTATGGTAGGACCTATAGAAGCTGGGAAAACATTGCTAAATGTAATTCTTGTACAATACCAAATTTTAACTGAGCCTGAATGACAACTTTCAAGATCGCAGCAAGCGGAATTTTGGCTGGTGCGTCAACAGGAAGTGTGTATTGTGTAGTGTAGAAGCTATGAACTACCCTATATGGCTCAACATGATGCGAAAATAAAATTAAAAATATAATTACAGCAATTTAGTATAAAACACTAACCATGATTACCGAGATATGTGATAAAAAAAAGCAGAACACTGAAAAATTTACCTCCCAGTCGGGGAATTGAACCCCGGTCTCCCGCGTGACAGGCGGGGATACTTACCACTATACTAACTGGGATTGCGGTATGGCAACTTTTAGTTTCCTACATATTTGTAGGAACGAACTCCGTTGAAAATCCACAAGTTTCACAGTTCGCAATGTTCACACAAAATATCAATGCGTATCAGATAAACGCATCGGTAAAATTTAAAATGTATAGGTCGTGTATCGAACTGAAATCGTCGACGCTCGAAGCGGTAGTGGGCGGTACCAAGTACCAAGCCACGCCTACCGGAGAATGATTGACATGCGAGTACTTGCTCTGTTGCCTTTGAAGTCGCTTATCAGCGGCTGCCGCAGCTGGCTGAGTGTGCTGTCAAGTGTTGTCGCGTCACTCATCTGGAAACGAGTGGTGCACTTTCCGCTCCGACTGCTGCGTCGCGACTTTTTCTTGTACTTCACTCGTCTGTTCCTCTCCAGCGCTGCACAAATAATTTCCATCTGCGCCTCGCATCGCGTAGTAGCTTTGACTGGTAGGCCGCCTCAGAAACTGTAGACCTAACCAGTAAACTATAAGAAATTATCAAATTACGTGGTCGAGTTACCGGGGAACTGTGAATGATGTTGACATGGCAACATGACGTAATATTTGTCTCAGCTTCTCAAGTAGTCTGCATTTTCGTGACAGACGGCGCTATAGTTTGCAAAAGTCGCTCACATTCAGGACAGTACGACACGGCGACGTTTAACTGTAGTCTAAATGGCGAGTAAAACATTTGTCGTGCCGATGGAATCAAAGTCGAAGCAGCAGCAACGACATGCGATGACGTCATTCTCAGTGACCGACATACTCGGTCACGACATAGAGACGTCACGTGATCAACGATCAACGGCGAGTGACGTCACAACATGGCGACAGCCGGAAATGACGTCACGTTCACCGGCGCCGACGTATAATGCGATGTCGAACAAGGTGTTTGTTGGTGCATGCGGGAATCTTCGCTGGCTTCAAGTGTTGCAGCAACACCCGACACGTGAGTTATGCTGGCACTATAGCTGTTTGTCGCATTTTACTTCCAGACTTGTCTGGCAATGGCATGTCATTCTTAACCATTTTAGCATAGATGTTAAAAACATTAATTAGCAAATCAAAAACATAAAAACATGTTTTTTCACTTTTAGAAAATACATGTAAAAACATATACAGATTGTATTATCATCTACAGTATAGTATCTACTGTATTGTGTATTGTGTCTGCTTATTTGCTCATATTGCATATACCTGTTTCTCTGTCTGTCTTGTTGCCTAATGTGGCGAATAAACGTGTTCATAAAAAACATTGAATCACATTTAGCACAATAACATGTTAAAAACAAACCTGAAGACCGAAATGTACTAATGTTATTATGCAACCGTGATTATAGTACAGATCAAAAACAGAACTAAACGCAATTTGCCCATGAGAAATGTATCATATTTGTAATTTTGTATGTTTATCTTTAATAAGAACAAAAACGCGACATAAAAAATAAAACAAAAACATTTTTAAACATTTATAAAAATTGAAAACAAAAAATTTTAAAAAAAACATTAAAATTTAAAAAAACATTTTTAAAAACATGTTTTTAAAACTTTTATTTAAAAAAAACAAAAGAATGTTTTTTAAATCTGTGCATTTTAGCACTTTATATAGGAGGCTGCAATATTATTGGCACGTTAATTATAACAATCTAATTTTTTCACAGGTAAATTACGAGTATATCAGGAGATTGTTTGCTTCACGTGGCATTTCAATTCAAGACTATCCATCCCTCTGACAGAAAACGCATTTTGACGCATTTCACGGCTCTCAAAACGCTTCTCGTGATATCTCTTTTATGTGCAATGCGATGACTGCATTTTGCTGACTGTCGACATTTCTGAGAAGTCTGAATTTTGAACCCGTTAACCTCTCCCGAGTCCCGAAGTGTCCCGTACTCTTTTTTCCCGTTACATACGATGATACGACTGACTTTATGTGATTGATTGAATCACGTGGTGTATATTTCAGTGTCGTGTCTGCTGGGTGATCGCGGTGCGGTCGGTTATTCGTCGGTCGTCCACCGCGCTGCTGCTGCCGCTGAGCTCAACGACTTGTCGTCGACCTGCTGTACTGACTACCGCTGTGCTGGAGCACCTGCCGGTTGCCATGACAACCGCTTCACCATGACGTCACACCACTACCTGGCGTGCGCTATGCAGCAGCAGCAGCAGCGTCGCAAACGTCGCATCTTGTTCACGCAGACTCAGATCTACGAACTCGAGCGACATTTCAGACGACATCGCTACCTGTCGGCGCCCGAACGCGAACATCTCGCGTCGGTCGTCGGACTTTCTCCCACGCAGGTACTATGCTATATGTATCGACTGCGCGTTACCGTGTCCCTCTCAAACCATAAATTATGGTGGCGTTGATCTCTGTTTCCTTGGCCCTTCGACAGACACCAGTTTACGCTATAGAAGACCACACATACATCGCGCGATGTGCCTCTTTGCGCCCCAGTTTTCGCCATTAGCCTGTTATACTGATTGCGCCTATCTACGAAGGGATGGCCAGGCTGAGTTTATCTGCCGACGGTCATCCATCTGGGCATTAACCGGGACAAACGTACATAGAGAGACTAACTGTCTGGATTGCCTCAAAACTTAACTTTTCCCTGCAGTTTTATGGGTTCTAACTTCCAGTTTTAATGTCCGCAAACATGCTATTTCATTCTCCGTGCTTTGTCATCTCGTCCACTTTGTTAGGTGGTTTTGCAGTTACTTTGTGACATTACGGCACTTAACTAAATTCTTATCATAACAAACTTGGTCTAGTCATATAACGTAAAGTAACATCTTGACCAATGCGTTACCACTATAGACACTAAACCACGTCGCTTTATTTAAGCATGCAATGGACGATTTGTGAAGTTAACGCGCAGTCAGACAAAAAAACGTGAAATGCTGCCAATGGTGATTAGACGTTTGTGCGTTTGCTTGTAGGTGAAGATTTGGTTCCAGAATCATCGATACAAGACGAAGAAAGCGGCAGTCGCTTGCAGCGAATCAGGCTGCATTGCATCAAAGTCATCATCATCATCATCATCATCATCATCAGTGGGTTATTCTGCGCGGCCGCGCTGCGTCGCCGTGTCCGTACTTGTACGCGACGGACACCCGTGTAACAGATCGCCGCAATCCGCGGCCTTTCACAACCACCTGTCCTCCTCTGACGTCATCGTGACGTCACGCAGCCCGCAGACCAATCGCGTGGCTGCTACATCGTCAACATACGACAGCCGCGTTCAAGACCATCAGCATCAGAGATGGTGAAATGTCAGACTTCAGTACAGGCCGATTGTTCGACACGCTGAACTTACTTATTTAGATGCTAAATACATTTTTGCAGTTTCTGATTGCGTTGCTAAGGCTATCTCTTAGGTTGCATGCATTTCCGTTATTATTATTTTTGTAGGCCTATTGGTTTGAAAAAAGACGTTCAGAAATCAAGCAGTTATATTCGGGCGTATTCACATTTCACACTACCCCTATTGGTGTTTTAGGGTCTAGGCGAATGTTTGACCGAGTGTATGAAACACATTCATAGGTGGATTCAGGAGTTAAAGTTGGGGGAGGTCAAGATCGAGCGCCGAAGGCGCGAGCCGAGTCGAGGCGCCAAAGGCGCCAAGGCGGGTAAGGGTGTGGGGAAGGGGTGTCCCCTTCCCCACCTCGGGGAGGGTTTGGGGAGAGGGCAGTGCCCTCTCCCACAATTTTTTTTAAATTTTGTGGTCAAAATGGCGTATTTTCGTAGACTCTTGGTGCTAAATTTCGTTTTTTTCTATGACCAAAACAGTATAGAAATACACTAGGAATACAAGAACTGCCGTGGAGATTGACTTGCATGCGATAAAGAGCGTTAATCAGGGGCGTCCCTCTAAGTCCTTGGAGCAAGTTTTCTCCTAACTCAAGATGAGGCGCCGCAGGCGTCGACGGGGTGGGAAATAGGAAGAGGGTATCCCTTTTCCCAGCCGACTAAGGGTTTGGGGAGCGTCGTGAACTCCTCCAGTGGGGTCCGGGGCGGAGCTCCGGCGAAAAACGAATTTGATGCATTTTAAGCGTTGCAGCACAGTTCTGCTTGCAAGATATCGTAAATATATCAGAAATGCAGAACAATAATAATACTCAACTTCTCCCTAATTTCCCCCTTCCCCAAAAAAACCTCCCCTCTATTTTTTTCCTGGAGCATTTGTTCCGAGGTTTGTGTGGTGTAGATGCCCCTGGCGTTATTTATTGTTTATTGTTGCTTAGCCTTACTAGCCTTACGTAGGCGTAGTCAGAAATTTGAGTCACAAGAGGCGAACTAGCCCCCAAAACCGGCCAAAAATTGAGGCCAAAAGCCAAAACAAAGATGGACTTTTTGGATAGGGACCGATCACCGCAAACCCTATTTTGGGCATGAAAACCCCCTAAAAATACATACATTGAGTATAAATTTTCTTAGTTTTGCTGCACATATTTATAACGCACTGCATATGCAAGGCAAAAAGGGCGACTTTGGCATCTTGGGGGCCATGGCCCTTTTGCCCTCCCCCTAAATCCGCCTACGAACACGTTAATTGAGTACAATGTACTGTATTTCTTAGCTGTTAGGACCTACTGCGCGTCATTCAGTATATTAATGCGTCGAGCATCGCGGGTGCTACATGGCGAAGTAGGCCTATATTACGCAATGGGCTGAAAAGGTTAAGAATACGACTATTTGTATTGATTAGGCTATTGTTACTAAAAAAGCTTTGTGTTACGGATGTTTCTGTTAAGAAGTTGCTGTTGTCACTATCGTATGTTATTCTCAGACACCGTTTGGATGAATCGCAACTTAGTCTGCCTAGGTCTTTTTTATCGATTAGCACAACTGACGAATGCCGCTTTAGAATGAAATTTAACTAATGTCAGAAAAATTGGCTTCGTGCTATATCGTTAATGCACCAGACGTTGTAAGATAAGACTGTATTATCGTTGTGAGTGATGTTGCTGTTGTTTTGTTTTAAACCAAGTTATTTTGGATTAAACTTATACCTGCAAAAAGTGTGTTGTAAAATTGCACTATTTTATCGTTGCTGACATTGAACGTTTGCGTTGTGTAATTGCATTGCAGAATGTCAGACGCATAGGCTAGCCTACTTACGTAATATGACATAATTTTGTGTTTTTACAGTCGCAGATGTGTAAATTAACGAAATGCAGAATTTCTGTACATTTTCGTTTTGTCGTTTCGTTGTTAAGCAGTCAAAGCCGTCAAAAGAATGAAAACTAGTTAATTACCACATAGCGACGGATACGTGCCGAGTATCTTAATTTTCACGTTGAGGCACGACTGCGGCACCGCTGTGGCATTCTAAAATGATTTACTGCCGTTTACTAGTTTTTTAAAACTACACTTAACTGAGGAAGTCGGCTTTGTGTTAAACATTATTGTATGTGCTCGTCAAATTGTTGATTGTGTATCATTGTATTATTCAGTTTTATTGGACGTATTTTGTGTTTGAACGTTGAAGACTAGTTTTGTAATGCAAAATTTTATGGTCATTGTTTACCTTTATTCTGCGGCCGTTTTAATGCATTACGGATCTTGCTTGCCTATCTGTTTGTCTGTTCGTTCGTTCATCTTTCTGTGGCACATGCGGAAATAAATCAAGAACGAAAAAAGTGTAGAAAAAAAACAAATTGCCGTGAACGTTCACTGGGACATCAACAGCCGAATTACCAATTTTCAGTTCCAGAAGCTTGGGGTCAGCGGACGTCGAAAACCTGTCAGAAGTGAGCATATCTCTTTGTCGACAAATAGTCGAGACTTTTGCACTCACAAGTTGCACTAAGTGGCGTCAATGGTCTGTCGATTACAGCAGCTTCTGCGACAAAAAGGCTGGGGCTGGCTGTCTGCTGTCTTCTTGATGTGTCTCTGTTGTTAAAATATTGAAAGCGTCCGTCGCCGAGCAGCATTCACGTCGACCGAGTCAATCGATGGGAGGTTGTTGTCGGTGTCATGAATGCTATGCAGCGTTTTCGACGTTTGGCGAAGACGGGCAACAAGTGCGTTCGTCGACAAGCTATGTACCCCATGCAGCCCTTAGCTGGCCGTGCTAATAGCACATTGATAGCGCGCTTATTGTCCGGCAGCTGACGGAACACCGGGCGGGAAATTATCTCGTTCTGTCTTTCTAAAGGCTTCGACGGGTCGACTTGGTTTTCGATTGGCGCGCGTCGGTGGTCGCTACATGTTTCGATGACGATTAACACATGAACAGCCGTCTGGCGGCGGTGACAGGAAACGTCGCCTGACTATTGTCCACCAGTGCACTGTCACCCCAGTCAACGCAACAAATGTGCAGGCTTATAATAGACCAGCGGCTAGAATGAATGATTAAAGTCTGTAGAATAACTTCGCCAAGAAGCGATCGAGACATTCAGTTGCGCGTTCGTATCTGTCAGCGTTAATTTTCGCCAATTTTAATACAGTCTTTATACTTCCATACAAGGTTTAATATTAATGTCACATACACCGTGATACTTCTCGTTCATAGAACAAACGATGTAAATAAGAATATTGTAAATATTGTAAGTGACAATGAACTAAACCAAAACACTACTTAAATGTATCTATAACTCGAGCGAACGTTAAGTCAGTTTTTGTTAACTAGTTAAGCCCACCCTTTACTATACTTTAATATTTTTCGCGCAAGTGCCGTTGAACGATCGCTATTAACAACCAGCATATCGAAATTGAAAATTATTGCTTTGCTACTTGTCGAACCAAAGGCCCAATTCATAAACGCTTTTCTGGCATGACTATTTTAAGGTAGTATAAGGAAGTATTTTTCTGTTTTTGTCTGCTATAACTTATCTCTATAATGGCAATGCAAATGAGCTCCTAAATCCTAAGTTCATAACAACAAGCTGTGATAATGATGACGATGACGATGACGGTGTGCGTGTTTGTATGAGATGCAGCCTACGATTAGATTTCAGTCGCTCGGCGCACTCAATGGTGCACGCACTCCTCGTGCGTTTTATTCACTTTCACGAGATGTTATGACGTCATTATGCATCGGCTGCACACGCTGAAGATGACGACGGACGGAAGAAGCGAGCTAGCAGCGCCTCTAGATACAGTCGCAGCGATGAGTTGATTTTGCCTGAAACGACATTCTGTGGGGGAAGCACAGTAACCGGCGGGACGGACGGCGCCATAAGGCTAGAGTCTGAGCAAAGCGGACGTTTCATCTTCACGACGTCACTCGACTGATGGTCGTCAATGGCTGTACAGATTTCCTCATCTCTCGTCGCCAGCTCGAGGCGCCGCGTCCGTCGGCCAATAGATGAGCGACTGTGGCGTTAGCTGCATGAGCGCCGCCAACCACGGATGAAGCACGAACACAACGACGACGACGCATAGGATACCGTGGTACTACGTGGCGTCATTATCAGATCAGCGCAAATGCTATCAGGGACTAGAGCCGGCTTACGGCATCACTGTGACAACAGCAGCCTGCCTGAATGCGACACGGCATTGACTGCGGCCGGAGAAATGGAAAATGACGACCGAAACGATACGACTGAGAATGACCGCTGCGCTGATTCGCGCGCCGATTGCAGACAAAGAGTCGACGACGATGGACAATCTTCGATTTCATCAAGCTGCTATGAGAGACGAGCAAAAGGATCGACGCCAGGCGACGAAGTTTTGTGTATCATAAACCGACAAAGAACCGACTTGAGTTAGAGCGCAACTCATACACGGTAGGCCTATGCACGGACATTGACTGGGAAAAATTAATGTGGGGCGACTTTCACTTTCTGCCCTACATTTCTTTCCATTTTCTTTGCTTTTTTCTACTCTTCCCTTCCCGTCTTTCTCCTCTTCGCGTTTATTTACACTCACAGGTGGTCTGGGATTGCTTTGCGTTTCCCCAGCCAAGTAAAAATACAAGTGCGTCATGGTGCAGATGACAACTTCAGCCCCTGAACGTACCAAAGAATCGATTTCGGCAACATTATGAAACTGAAACTGTACATTTTATGTCATTTGCACAGTGAAGCATTTGTTTATTCCTGTTCGGTTTGGACGCATAAAACGGCGATTTGCATTAACATTTAACTAGATGCCGAGATAGCTATTGGTTTTCTTCTGTTGCAAAAGAAATCTCCAGGAACCAAACGCTTTTGGAGGCGTTGCCCCAGAAACTTCTGCAGTAGGCGCCTATGACGGGATGCAGGCAGCAGCAGCAGCAGGCCGATGAGCTGTAAATTGCTTATCATCACGGTTGGTTTAAGTGGCCAATACGACGACGACGACAGCAGGCGACAACGAGATTTGTGCCGTTTAGTGAACAACTCTATTACTACGTGCATGCATGAACTGTGCCGACAGAGATGACACAGACTGGCAAGCACAGACAGACAGACAGACAGACAGACAGAGGGACATGCAGGCAGACAGGTGCTTGACACGTGTCCTGCCTCCACTTCTCTATTCACACGCCGCATGGGTTTCATCGATCACAAGAACCTGTAAGTAAGTAAGTGAAACGTAAATTTATGCAGGGGGATTGCAGCCTATAACCTGTCCGGTCATGCCGGACGCGGTTTTTTCTGGTCGTTTTTTGCAGCAACAAAAAACCTAGCTGTCGCTAAGTTGGACCAACATGCGACTTCCGATCTCGGAAAGAAAGCGATTTTTTATACTCCGTTTATACACGATCAAGCAAACATCAAGCAATCATCTAGCAAACATCCAGCAAATGCATTCAAAATATACGTGCATGACGTGTGCTTTAATTACACGATGTTTGCTTGATGATTGCTGGATCGTGTAAACGGGATATTAGAGTGACTACGGTTTCGTACACGCTATAGATATACGATGACGCTGTTATATCGAACGCTGCGATCAACACTAGGTTACGATATTGGGCATACGTGGATGATAGCTGCAGACAGCAACTTTGCATTCAAAATTGCAACAAAATCGCTGCAGATAAAGACGTGGTTGTTACTGACAGTGTATAGAAACTCGTCATCGCCCTATCTAACAGTATCATTGCCGATCTCTTACGACAATAGGCCTACATGGGTTACAGATGACGACAAGACAGACAGACGACACATCGTACCCAAGGCTCGACCTAACGGTCGGCCAAAAACTAATAAACCGATCGAAAGCGCTTTTTGAGGTAACAACCAAAAATACTTGAGCATTATAAATCCTTAAAACTGAAATTTTTGGGTAATGACAAAACGAACAAAAAACGATATTTTAGACTATGGCCTAAATGAAGCATGCGTAGAAAAAATACGAAAATTAGTATTTCCGCGAAATTTCCGAAAATTTCGGCCGGTGACCTAATTTCGAAAAATCAAATTTCCACCCAGAAAATTTTGGGAATTGCCGGTGGCCTGAATTGCAGATTTAACAAAAAAATCGTAGATGCTCTGCCTACTGTGTAGACCTTTGTCTCAAAAAGATCACTTTAAGTTATTGAATACCTACAATCAAGCTTTTTAAAAAACTGCAAAGAAACTGATAAATTCTATGCGGTGTGTTTGGTTTTAGTAACCTATCAGCATTGACGACACTGTTGTAAAATGTTGACGAATAAAGATCCATGCAGCAGCATCCAGTGGCATGTCTACAGTAGCGTGGCGTCACCTCGCGATTACTGATTAACAGAGGCGGATTTACGCACGTCCAGCATGTTCGACCAACAGAGGCATAAGAGGGCCCTACAAGCCAGAGAATGTCAGACATCACCGCTATATTTTTACGCGCGACAGCAAAATGTTTCGCGCGTCTTAGCTATAACCTAGGCGTCCGTCCGTCTGTCCGTCTGCCTGTCCATGTGTCTCTGACACTCTGCAGCTGTATGAAAACGGTGCAAGCTAGGATCACAAAATCTTCAACGTGAGCTGCTCCAAAAACTCTAGTTTTTTGACGAAATTTCGAGCCTTAAGGTGAGGATTTTTTCTCGAACGAGAGCGTGAAAAAGGAAAATCCCCTAAAAATTCTTATTTTACCAATATTGGCTCGTCTAGCGTAAAAAGTGGCTGCAGACATTCACAAACATGCTGCCTTACATAACAAGCACTAGTGAAGAGCTTTTAAAGGGTATCAATATCGATCGATGACCTTAAACGACCATGAACCCCCAAAATAGAGAGTTTCGGTGTTTTTTGCATTTTTTTGGCTGCAGCGCACATTTCAAGAGTAAACCGTGTCGAAAATACCACAGATAAGTACAAACAATCTGCGTATGAAATTTTAGCACAAAACGCGTAGCCTACATTTTAACCGAGTTCCAACTTCCTACGTTCAAGGAGTCTTCCGTATGGAGACCTCAAATTTGGATATTCCATCACAGTAGGGCCTACATATATAGTCCTACGTACGCGCCTTCGGCATTATGTACTGTGACTCCATGCACGCTGTACACTGATTGCCCGGGTGGCAGGACCGATGCTATCGCGCGTCACGTGAGCATTGCTCACATTACTTGTCCAACTCGAGATAGCCTCCATGCACGTTATGGCATGTTGCGACATTTAAAAGCTCACTTTGTGCAACACGATATTGTTTGGTACGCGGGACCTATAAGGCTTCCAACCGCATAAACTTTATATCTCAATCTTAGGCAATAACGATAAGTCAAAATGTGAAGGCAAATATTCGAGAGATTCAAATAGATGAAAGCGCGAAAACGGTACTATAAAATTGTAGTAGGCGATCACTCTAATGTCGTGTCAGATATTGGGCATCACATACTTTAGTTATAGTTATAGTAAATGATACTAAAAAAACGTCCCTGTCGTCCTAATGCCAACATATTGTGCGGCCATCCGGTTTATAGAACTGCGCAACCGAAATTCAAACCTTGAGCTTTTCGTCTTTTTAACTAAAAATTGATACACCGCTTTCTACCATAGGAAACGTTCCCACGAATTCTGGTTTTACTGGTTACTGCACCTTTTTGTTTTCGAGACAGACAGACGTACGGACAGACAGAGGAGCAGAACCCGTAATGCGACTTATGATGACGGCCGCACGAAAATCATATGCCAATTTTGATTCATGTGGATTGCTCCAAGAAGCGTACGTGAACAATCCTCGCACAGCTCTTGTCCAAGCTTTTGTCTCGCCCACTGACGTCGTTAATAGCTGTAGTCCAAATCGCTCGATACACTGAACGGCTGTTGCGATCTGTCGGAGCTGCGCTACGGGCCTCGCTGTCGAGAACCGGTGCGTGGTTGCCAATCTTTTCGCTCCGAAAAATGCCAAATTTCACTGTTAAACGAGGCAAAAAATGCTAGATTTTTAACAATACAGTAGTTATTGACGAAATTTCTAACCCAGCATGCCAAGCACGCGTATAAACATGTTTTATTTGAGCCCCTACATTTCTGCGATTTTACTTGATAGTTGCTGATTTGTTTTGCAATAATGCGCAGTTTAAACTCAGTCGATAATTTAAAGAACTCCGAATCTGTTTTTGCACTACCTTGTAAAATGTAAAAGTTAGAACTGTAGAGCCTGAATAATCTAAAGGTTAATTTTTCTTTTAAGATGAAGTTAGAATTCAGAAACTATTTTTATTTGGTAATTTTTATTTTTCAGTGTTGCTGAGGTTATTTAAGTCACTGCAATAAGTTTATAACAGCGTCTGCTAAACGTTTGGCTCTACAGTTTTAACTTTTACATTTTACAAGGTAATGCAAAAACAGATTTTCAACTTCTTGTTTTGCAGCTTATTCTGTGAATGTAATAATAATAAAAAATTAACAACATTGGTCCGTGTTTGCCAAAATTATCACAAAAATAACAAGAAACTTAGACGTCGCTAAGAAAGGCCGACCGTGGATGGGTAGGCCTAGCAGACGATTTGTACCACGACTTTGTTCCATGGAATTTGAGGATTCGTACCACGGCGCGAAAATTGAGGACTGGACTCGCGGCTTGTTATTGGCTACCTATAAAAGACGTCAGTAAAGTCATATAGCTAGATGAAGCTTTTGCTTTTTCGACATTTACTGTGTCTATCTCTTCCATTTTGCTATCATTTGAGTGATTTTCTGAGTAGATGTGAGAAGAAACTGTTGTTTTAAACTTGCTCTACTCGTTCACGACGTGTCACTCGCGGTCCACTACTCGCTCCCACCCTGCGTCGTGTTACGAATCGTCAACCGCATACTTCAAAGGCGTGGTACAAAAATTAATCATCATTGGAGTCTATGTCTGAAGGCCAGCGTCTGACTACCGGTCGCCGAAAAAACGATTTATATGAGGTGACCACAGTTCCATAGATGCTGCTCCGGAAAGCTACAATCAACGCTAGTATAACAAACGTCACGCGCCAGGTGTTAGGTTTATATCTTATAATTAATAAACAAATTAGCCTATATATGCCTAGTCCGTTAGGGGAATGGGTGTTGTAGTGATATCCCACTTGGTAGGTTTACCACAAAGAAGCCGTCGGGCAACATTATTTACTTCTTTTAACAGTTTTCGGGTAAAACATACCATTTAGCCACAATACATGAATTACACACCACAAACAAACAGCCGACAAACAGACGACAGCTTGTGGCAAAAGTACGACCATGGCCTACTTTTTGTGAAATACGATGTAAGCTCATGCCTAAATTAATAGCAAAACGATGCCCGGTTTTGATGTTACTGCCAAAGTAGAAAATTTTGGCTAATGCCTAATTGCACAAATACTGCCAAAAAGTGTACAAAAATTTGAGATAATGCTCATGAGACGCGGGAGAATCTGCGGCAGTTCCCGTTCGCAGGTAATCTTGGTCTATCTCCATCCATTTCACTGCTCTTCACTCTTTTGCAGCCAAAAATTGCCAAAATATCACTTAAAATCAATATTTTTGGAGTTCAAGGTCATTTAAAGTCATCTATGTCGACATTTCTAAAAAGCTCATCGACAGTGCTTGTTATGATGAGCAGCATGTCTGTTCCTATCTGCAACCATTTTCACGCTAGACAAGACAACAGCCGATAAATAACCACTTTTTCAGAAGAGTATTTTTTGACACCCGCATGTGCAGGCCTCTTTGAATCTAGAGGGTCCGTACTTAGACTGCTAAAATCTACATTCAATGCTAAAAATTCCATATGCAAGTCGTCTTGGTTTATTTCCAGTCATTTTGGCGCAATTCATTTTTGAAATGAGTGCCGCAGTCCGCAATCGCAAAAAAACTCACTAAAACTTCCTATTTTGGAAATTTAAGGTTATTCAAAATCATCGATGTTGATATTTCTAAGAAGCTCGTTCCCAGTGGTTGTTATGATAAGCAGCATGTCTGTGCCTATCTGCAACCATTTTAGGGGCGGCGGCGGGCAGGGGGCCAAGAGGTCCGGACCCCCTATAGTTTCCAACCAAACGACCCACGAGATTCGTGCAAATCCGAGTTTTTTGCATGGGTGAAAGGGGGGGGGGTCAGCGGGGGTAAATTGACAACCACTCTACCTGGACCCTCGTAGCTTCGAAAACCTGGCGCCGCCCCTTACCATTTTCATGTTAGACGAGCCAATAGCGTTAGAACAACGTCTTTTTAGGAGGGGTGCCTCTCTTTCGCCTCTTGTTCGTGGGGGCTCCTTTTACCCAGTGGCATGAAATTTTGTCACGAAATACGAGAGACAATATGCTATCATATGGTAAAAACCCGAAGTCTATCTCAACTGGTCTTGAAACGGTACCGGGTCGTGACGGAGAGACAGACGGACGGACGGATGGAAGGACAGAATTACCATAGCTAATACGCGCTATAGCTAGCTATATAGCTATATTTCGTACCTAGCTAGCTTTCGCGCGTAAAAACTGCTAAACATTTTTTTACTGCCGGGTGTCTTTAAAATGCCAAAATTGACTTATTTGTCATTTGAAAAGGCCAGTTGGCAACCGCGAACCGGTGCGTGGTAGGTAGGCCTAGATACAGCTGCGATAGGCCGGCCACGCGCCGTGCCTGGCTGCATTGGTTTCTACCGGCACGGTATTTGTTGAGTTGCTGACGCGCTCGGTTGGTTGGTCGGCAGCGTGTTTACGTTCGTCTCGAGTC
>Ga0056128_1000852_pt1 | contig 30845 bp, 17 predicted proteins | sample WorMetLIZISLAND2_FD_71113 | JGI IMG/M metagenome (GOLD analysis project Ga0056128, IMG submission 71113) | Marine gutless worms symbiont microbial communities from Max Planck institute for Marine Microbiology, Germany - Olavius geniculatus... ...
CCCCCTCACTCTCTAGCTTTTCTTGCCCCTCCTTTCTCTTCTGTTGTTGTTGACTTGATGCTCACGTGTGTTGTGCCGGAATCTTAAATTCTCGTTGTCTCGTCTTATTCAGCAAACATGTGATAGGTCTTCTCACATTGTGCTTGCGACGTTCCATGTCAGCGTGTCGCGCGGCGAGCGTTTTTGGGCTACATTTGGGCTACATTTGGGCTACATTTTGCTAACCGCATAGGCCTACGGTCAGCTGACGTGACATTCCGAATTTCGTATATGACAATTTCAGCCGATTTCGAAGATTCGTAAATTTGACAAGTCTGTAACAAATTTTAACTCTAATTTTAAATGTCCAGGGAAAAAATAAACTCGGTAATTTGCGTGGAACGTTGGATGTTTCAGTTCACGACTGGAGCTTTTGTTGAAGTAAGGGGGTAAAAAGTCTGGGGTGTAGAAACGTTGCCAATTTGTCATGGACGAATGTCGCGGTATTATTTGAGTCTTTCGACATAAGCAAGTAAGTAAATCTATATAGCCCACAAATGTCGACGAGGAACACGCCCTATCTGCTATCCTTCTTGTACTATGTACTCGCTTAGTTTCTTTTATAATCCAGTAGTTTTGCTGCTTATAGCTTTATACCCATATCCGTATTCCGTAAGCTTTCTCTTGGCGGAACTACAGATTTGGACGTGTCGAAAACATATTATTACGCGCGAAAGCCTGTCTGTCGATTGCCACCGAATTCAATGACCTTGGATGACCTTGAACGCGGAAGTAGTGGTTTTTATTAATTTTTTGGCGATTTCTGGCTGCGAGACACATTTCAAGAGCGAATTGCACCGAAACCAATTGAGATAGACATGGACAAGCTGCGAATGGAATTTTCAGCATTGAACGTAGATTTCAACGGTTTAAGTCTCGATTTTCCAGGTTCAAGGAAACCTGCGCACAAAGGCATCAAAGAGCGGTACCCCCATAAAGTCGTTATTTTACCGTTGTTGGCCACTCTTTCGTGAAAACGGTTGCAGATAGGCATGGGCATGGTAATGGCTGGAGATAGACTGACAGTTTGCGAACAGGAACTGCTATAGGCTTTCGCACGTCTCGTGAGCATTAGCTCAAATTTCTTGTAGTAGTAGTAGTAGTAGTATATCAGAATATTTATTTATAGGGCGCCGGAGAACAATCACCGGAGAAGAGTCACTAAGCGCCGGTGTCTCACGCAAACAACAAGAAGCCCAGCTGTCGCTAGGATAGCCGACCGTACTGGTTGTCAGTGACCTTTAAGGTCATCCAAGGTTAATAATTTTCACGTTATTTGAAAGCCAATATGCGACTTTCTGTTAGAGATCAATAGGAATTTTGGCTTTATCTCGCGCCGAGATATGGCGAGTTTTCTGTTGAAAAGTTTATATTTTTCCTATTCGTTACACTCAACCCCAAATTTGAAAATGTTTTCCTTCAACTGCATCCCCCATATTGTGTAGAGAGCCTCGACAAAGGGTTCATTATTTCTAGAAAAAGTTTTCCCCTATACGACCAAGCGCTTAGCCACAATACATCTATGACGGTCAGACGGACAGACGACGGACGACGGACGACTGTACCATAAGCTCGACCGTTACGTGAGTACTGAGTACTGTCAGCTAAAAACGTTTTCTCTCAGTTCGATGTCTGACGCAGTTCTGCTGGCCTGCAGACTATTTCACTTTCAGAGACGTGGACCGGCGACCGCAAGGTTTTTGTCACCGACATGCTTGTATCTCGAAGACTTTTAGAGTTCTTGGTGAATAATTTTCTCGCTAGTGTGTGTATTTATCGGAGTAACTTGAACCATTGTTGTTTGACTAACTGTTGTCTCGTTGACGGCTGATTTGCGATAGGCGTACTGCTTTCTCGGTATAACTTAGGCCGCCGTGATAGGTCGCCGCGCAGTGTGTTTACCGGACCGCCCGTTTACAGTTCGTGGTATTGAGTAACGTGTATAAAAAGCTTGAGATTAAAAACATAAACATGCCGTCAACCTTTTAAACGTTCGGTCGGTCGTTTGCCTGGCGTTTTGCATTCGTCGCAAAGCCGTCGTTAAGCGGGGTTTCCATTTAACGCAACGCACGCAAGAAAGTTACGCAACGAACGCAACTGACGTAACGTAGTCAGGCCAAAACGCAAGGATAGAAGCGGCCGTTGCGTCAGCTACATCACTTGCGTTACGTCTGTTGTGTTGCGTACGTTGCTTCGGGAGGAAAATCCGCTTTATACTTCGTTTACACGATCGAGCAAACATCAAGCAGGCCTGATGGAACCCCGCCCCCTGGCTCAAATGCTTAGCCCACAGCTGATCACGTTTTATATAGGTCTTCCGATTACAACTTGCCCGCCCTCATAATTAGCATGCTAATTACTATAGCTCGTCGAGCTAGCTCGATGTTTGCTCGATCATGTAAATGGGGTATTAGTCTACTTAGCTGGCATAGGTTGAAACTTGAAAAGGTTTTTATTCTGCGGCGACGACGTATTCAGTCGAATATGATGGTATGCAGTCTTTAGTGTAAGCGGTGCCTACATAGTCATCACTACACTTAATAGGCTTTTTTACTGCCATAAGAGTCTATGACTCACAGCTATACGGGTGGCGGCATGATTGTGTCGCATTCACTCATCGTGACTTGACTTTTGTCATTAAAAACAACTAAATACTCCCTGCATGCTGTTCGGCCGCCGGTCCAGAGTGTTTTGATTATCTTCTTAGGTGTGAATGCGTATATTATAGGCCTAGTAAGAACGTGTGTGGTCCCACTGTGTTGATAACGATGTGCGATCTTTCCTGATGTCGCACGCATCTTCGCAGCTTCACAGGCACCCCTTATGACAGAACTTTCCGGGAATTTATCTAGCATTTTTCTAAGCTCTTTCTAATTCATCATCTTGTAGTTGTGCGTGAGTTTCGTAACGATTTTGTAAGTTTTTTTGTAATTCCATGTTTTGTTAAAATTTTCGTCTGATTTTTCTGAATTTTTCATAAGTACGGCTCATGAACTTCTATAATTAAGCCCCTGGTCCATAACGCTGCTGGCATAGGGCATGTTACCAAGATAGTTTTAAAGACCTTGTATATCGACTTATCAGCTGTCGACATTGGACATAATTCATTCCAGTGAACAAATGTGCATAGTGGGGCGTTTAAGTTAGGGTCTATACATTAACGTTAAACGTAATATGAAGTAACTACTCATAAGGCTCATACTCGTAAGGCTCATTCAGGTCGGCGTTGATTTTCTTTTATTAGCCTTCAGCCAGACAACAGTTTTGACTTAAGACCACGGATACGGTGCTAATGCATCGTGCGGTGTGCCTGTTTGCGTCTCAACTTTTGCTGGTACTCATTGCGCCTGCCCACGGTGGGTTGGCCAGACTGAGTTGGATTATTATTTTACGTGAGGCTATTTACATTTGTTATTACAATATTGGATTCTGTCATCTTCTTGCAGGGGTACTTTGGAATCGCTCAAAGGCAGTGGCGTAACTACTGTACTGACCCCACAGACCTCGCAATGCGGGGGGCGAGGGCTTAGGGGCTGAAAATTATAGTGTTTATTTTTTGCACAGCAAAAACACGAAATTTGCGGTTTCTGTGGCGCCAAAATGCTCTAAAATACGTTTTCGGCCGGGGCTCCGCCCCGTACCCCGCTGGGGGAGCTTACAGGGTTCTCCCAGATTTTCTAGCTGCATTGAGAGGACCTACTTGTAAGGGAAGGCAGCGTATGAGGAAAAAGGAAGAGACATAAAGGAAATAAGAATTAAGGGGACAGGAGGTGAGGGGGAGGGGAGGGAGTGTGAAGAAAAGGAAAAAGAAGGTAAGAGGGCCCTGAATTATTTTTTTGCAGGGGGCCCAAAATTTGAAGTTAACACCACTGTTCAAAGGGTTTTTACTAGGGCCTATAATTTCTTGATGATGGCCGTTCTCTATTGCGCATTAGAAGCTTTTTGTGCATCTGCGCGATATAAATTGATTCAGGTCCATCTTTAGGGGGTGGCACCTTGGCACGTGCCAAGGGCCCCGCGCCCCAAAGGGGCCCCGCGCTACGGCGGTGATTGCCGGATGCATCGATCGATCATTCTAACAGTTTTCATCGTTTTAGGGATGAATTACTGCCACAACTTGAACTCAGTGGAAAACTCCAGAAAATGTTGGGGGAGCAAAAATCTAGGGTCCAACATTTTTGTCACTCCGTTCGCGAAATTGTAAATTTAAAAACACAGAAGATACAGCTTACATTACACTGTATCTTCAGACTTAAGGCCTATCCTACAGTTTGTGGTGTAGTGTGGTCTCAGATGTGGTGAATCAGGGGCCCCGTGGGTAAGTAGGCCTAAGTGCCAAGGGCCCCGCGCTGGTAAAAGACGGTCTTGAATTGATTGCGTAATGTATTGTAAGCTGTATAGATACTATAAGATAATGTGACAAATTTTGGATTGCCAAATTTTTCCCCGGTGTTCTAATTTGAGGAAGAAAATGGACATACTTTGAATTGAAGTTTTCTCCCTTCGCCAAAGAAATGCGTTGATATAAAGCACAGAATGTAGGCCCAATGTTCTTGCGACACGGATGGTGTGACGCTATGATGGGAGTTCCAGGGTGCTGACGAACTGATTGACGACGGTCACGTAGGGTAGTTAGAAGCGCAAATAGCAAACAACATGCATGGGTCGACTGTGAATCAGGGTCCTTGACGTCATCAAAATCAGCTGCGTCACTCATGGAATTGCATTGCAGTCCTATATAGCTTCTAAGCAGGCCTTGGTGAAACCTCGACAAGTCGTAGCCCCCATGCTGCTCTTTCAGTTATGATTTAAGCGTACGATGACGACGACGATAACGTACTATAGAGTATCGGTGCTGTGAGTTGCTAGGCCTTTTCTTGAGTCACGGCTGGCAGTGGGCAGATACCACGGCACGATTTATGAATACAGCCTTGCTAGTGAGGCGCGAATTCACTCATTATTGCATGCAGTTAACGCCAAAGGCGTGTGCAAAGCGACAGAAGTGAAGCGAACTGAACATTTCTGTTTTGTCGCTTTGTACACGTCTTAAGGGCGCCCGCGGAACAATGCAGTGCGAAAAGCTTCCGTATGGCCGTACAATCAAATTGCCTTGACAGTTTCGTATTGCATGCATGGCAAATAGTTAATTGGAAGTACTGTTAGCTCTTATGTGTAATCAACTACAGTAAGTGAACAAGAAGCCCAGCTGTCGCTAGGATAGCTGACAGTAATAGTTGTCAGTGACCTTCAAGGTCATCCAATGTCAGTGATTTCCGTCTTGTCTGACGGGGCGTATGCCACTTCCTGTTAGTGATTAATAGTAACCTTGGCATTGTCTCTCACCGTTTTCGAGATATGGCCAGTTTTCGGTGGAAAAACGCACATTTTCCTAATCCTCTCCATTCAACCCCAAATTTGAAAATGTTCCCCTTGCACTTGATTGGTGAAATTTTGCATGTTTAGGTTTAAGACATGCACATGGCTAATTATTCATGTAGAAGTTTTCACTACGACCTGACGCTTAGTCACAGTACATTTGTTACAGACGACGACAGATAGACAGACCACAGACAGACGACAATCGTACCATAAGCAACGGTCGGGCTGAAAACGGTAAGCCTACTGTTATGTATGAATCACTGCATAATTCGACCCTGCCGGAGTCGCTAACAACCGGTAATAACTCTAGCTGATGTAATGCCGTGATAAAATTGACAGGGTCTGCGATTTACGTGTCTGTTAACTATTTACGCATTTTGGTGCTGACTGTAATATCATTGACCTTTTGTTGGAGTACGATGCCGTAAATAGGCTGCTATATACAACGTGAGCCATAGATTGAGAATTCATGACTTTTAAAATTCGTTGAATTTCTCATTTTAAAAAATCGTAAAATTCGGATTCTCGGTCGGTGACGTGATTTCTGAGCTATTTTCGAGTTCTTGTTGTATAGCAAAATACAAAATATTGCGGGGAACAACGGTATGTATTTTTCGGCGGATTTCTCTGCTTGGGCTCTATGCACATTTTGACACCACACTTTGCCGTAGCGTCGCTCCTACAACCTTTGCCGTCATTGATTTTTTTGTGTCTTGTCTGAAACTGTGTTGATGCATACAGTTGTCTCGCATGTAAGCAGTATATTAATATTCACCAGTTGTATTTTTAACTGAATCGGTCGGTCTGTGAAGTAGTGTATACAATGTATCATTGTCGTTGTTTACGTCATCTCGGCATCATCGATGCGCGTGATATATCGTGTGTTACCTCTGTACGATTGTGTTGCCAGTAATAAATTATGCGCTGATTTAGGCAACTGATAGTTTTGCATGAACCTGCGATCTTGGCGTGTGATTTTTCCTCCAACGGATATATAGAATAGAGTACATCACGCGTACATTCTCAGTATTAATAACTGCAAGCGAGCAGAAATCTCAAACTTCTGCTGAGAACTGTGCTGCCACCTGGCGAAAACAACGGAGTCTCAGTTTGCCGCCTATTTCCAAACGTCGGATCGAATGATTCAGAATTCACGGAAGAATGCCGATCACTACCGAAATTCCATCACTCCATGCTCATTGCTCCTGGGTCATAGGCCTACACAAAACTGGCGCAACATATTTTATCAAAATCCATTCAGAGTTATCTTGAATGTAGATGGACAAGCCCAGAAACGTATATAATCTTTTGCGTCCACGAAGTTGATTAAAACTAATTTTATGCTCGCCCTTACTGCAGTAGCCAGTAGCCGAGCTGCGGACAGACGCGCACGCAGACACAGACGTATTATACAGACACGCTGCCCGACAATAAGGGTTGCTTGTAGTTTGCAGTGTCGCGATTCCTTAGGCCATCTATGTATAGGCCTACGTTTCGTCACTATCTAGAATGTACCATACGGGTGTAACGAGGCATATAATAAACTCTAGACGGTTATGAAACGTACCTATTTCATGGCCTTGATCGACGATGTGTTTTGCGTGAGACGTGGATTTGTCAAATAGACGCAAAGCACGTTTCAACTGTTGCATTTGACTGAAGCAAGATTATGGGCAGTTATAACACCCCAGTCACTGTGGTGAGAGATGGGAGGACGAAGTGGGTCGTGGAATAAGTTGGCGTGTGCCTCCCGTCAAGTTGGCAACCGTCGTCGCCAACCGGACTTTCCCGGTTGTCGGCCCATGGACCTGGAACGACCTGCCGGACGACGTGACGTCTGCCGAGTCCGTTATCCAGCTTTCCTGTTACCTTACCTGTAGGCGATCTGTTCACGAAGTCTTTTATGGGCTTTTTCCTGGACTGACTTCATCTATACCATGTCTCTAGTGATTTGTATTGCCTACTAAGGCCACTTAGAAATCCCAGAGTGATCAGTGGCGCCATTTCAGTAAATCAATGGGGGGTCTCGGAAATCCTTGGTAGTCTCAGTCTACGTAACGTATTGTTCTTGCAGCAGTAACACTGTTTCAAACGTACGATTCACAAGGAAAAAATATAGTCATAACTTTTTGGGAGTTCCGTAGACACTACTCAGCCCCCGCCCCCCTAATTGACGGCTCTGAGATTGATTGATCGATCGTGAGCGGTTGACAGTGCGCGCATCACTAAATAGTCGTCGATATATCGACCAATTGCTCAACGGTATAGCACTGCAGCGCGCTGCTGCAAGGAACCATTGAGTCGCGTATAGATCTAGAGGCGACTCTCACTCAGAGAGCAAATGCAGCCTAGCGGACGGGCGTCGTGTCTTAGCGTAGCCGTAGCGGCCACTATAAGCGAGCGACGACGACTCAGACTTTAGTATAGTATAGTGTAGGCCGTCGTCCGTTCGACACGTAGGCAGCGCCGGAGAGCAGAGCAGTGACTGTCGACTGTAGAGAACTTCGCACTGCTAGTAGAACATACAGACTGCATGCGTCAGAGTCGTGAATGAACAGCGACTACTGAGTACTGAGTCTCTCTCTCTCTGTGAAAGTCTGAGCTATAGGCCAATACAAGTCTGGTCATCTGATGTCGCATGGACGCTCTGACGATCGACTGCTGAGTTCCCGCTGGCCATGGACTCAAAGTAAGTGAACTATACACTGGCATACGGCAGGTGACGCTTCGTAGCTCTGAAATGGATTCCATAATCCATTAAGAGCTATAACACTCCCTTTAACCTTTAACTTATCTTTTAAACTACACTCTGACTAACTCATTTCGCACCGATCATCGCAGCCTTCGGCTGCAGTGCAGTCTTGCGCCACGAAGCAAGCGACGGTGTACAGTCCATGCGATCTAGCTGCGCGTGGTTTAGCGACGATGTACGACATTGTCTGGAGTGGTATATGCGCCTGCTGCGTACTCGCTTACCCACTCCGGCCGTGCTGTGTTTGATACTGACAGAATTATCACCTCCGTTGAAGGTCTGCTGATACTCACATATTGGCGAATGAATGAAGATTGGCCCGCCTTCTGGTTTAACAATAGATTAATGAAGTGCTTCACAAAGAGGGGCATATACAGTCGTGTATTTAGGATTTGGTCAATGGAGGATGATAATCGCGCAGAGCGTGAGCTTATAGCGGGTGATGGGACAGAGCCTCCAGTGGGGTCCAGCGGCAGAGCCTGGCCAGGGCGCCAAAATCTCGAAGTCCCCCAGAAGCTGAAACACATAGCTTTTGGACGTTCAATGGAACCGGCAAATTTGCCAACTTTGCATGTATAAAATTTGTCAGCGCCGGCGGGGCCGTGGCAGATTGCCCCCGTTAGGCTAAATACGCAATATTTGGGCATATACAGAGTCAAGCGGGCGCTATCACAAAAGTTTTCTATTGCAGAAAATTTGAAATAGCGATATAGACCACGGTTAGGGTTAGAAATAGGTTGAGGCCTAAGACTTAGAATTAGAATTAGGTGGGGAAGTTTGGCGATTGCGCCTGCAAAAGCATACATCTATTTCTTTTTTTTCTGAACCTATCGACAATAGCCTACGTTTTCACCTGTCGTTTGCCACTAGGTCGAGTAAGTAAAGTATAAAGTAAGTAAATTTGTATCGTCCTCATCATCTGTGTCAGCTGGATTTATCCAGCCTACCAGGTGATGATTAGGTCCACAGTAGCGCACTGTTGATCATTAGCATATACAGTTTTTTAATGAGCCGTCATTGTACTGGTCTGGATCTGTGCATATCAAGTCGACTGTATACAGTGTCTGTCCATCAATCGAAACCACGAAACCACGAAATTAATCAGCAAGCAACAGGATTGTTGCTTGTTGTTGTGCTATTGCCAATCAGTTGCGGTCCAAGCCTGTGTACAGGCCTACTGTAAACAACCGGTCAATCAGGCAGTCGTTCTGAGCCTGATAACTATAGGTGTAAGAAGAAAGTAAGTCAGTAAGTGGGCTAATTTGTTGTCACAGTGGCAACGACACGCAGTGGTGGAAAGTGGGCTCTCTAACCCGCGCCATCAGATGTTTAGTATTCATTTCTTCCAGTCGTTCATTTCCGACTCAGAACGTATACCCTGTGAATTTTTATACCACTGATGGTGTCTTCTAGACTGCAAATACCGATTGTCTCTTTCAGCTTTTTATTCGGTATACATTTCGTTTGCTTTCATCTCAGAAAATACAGAGATGTGCGGAATTATTCAGGGGATTTTCCAGCTATGTGTAGGCAGGACGTTAGGGGTGTACCTGCCCCTCACTATGCCCTTGGATAGAAGGGTTGCAGCATGCAGGCATACCACTGCAAAGATGGAAACAATGCGTTAACCACCACGTCACGCCATCATCATCCACGGCACGTGCCATGGCACTTTTTAAAGTGCACTGAAAGAAAATGGGTTAAAGGGTGTGAGGCTCAGAGCTACGGAGCGTTACCTGCCGCATGCGTCGAACACTGTTACCTGCCATCCGACACAGGTGAATGCGTCTCTCCTTAACCCCAGCTAGACAGACCGGTACTCGATTTACCTATCCCGGAGGGATGGAGGGCTGAGTTGACCTTGGTGTTTGATATATACTGAAATGGTTTATTTGTTCGCAGACAGTCACCCATCCAAGTAGTAACCACTTGATAGCGGCCCAACCGGGAGTTGAACCGAACCCACGCCCTATCGATCTTGAGTCCAACGTTCTAAGTGTTACGCCACCAAGCCAGCCAGCTAATTTATGTGCGTGTGTATGCTCTGCGTGTACAGTTTCGTCGTGTTGAAGTGTACGCCGTCAACCTGACCGAGCTTCGCGCACACTTGACGTCCGAACATAGCGACTACCGGCACTTGACCAACGCCGTACAGCGCTCCAAACAGGTAGCATTGTCAGTGCACAGAAATATAGGCATCACTGGGACCGTTGAGAGTCCCCCTCTAAATTTTTACCTGTTGAAAAATGTTATTTTTCGCGGAAAATTGTCTTCCACAAAGGCAAATTTGGGGCTAAGAGTTTTTCAATTTTGGGGGAATTTGCAGGTAGAAGATTCTATATTGCAATTTCCTGTTCCTTCTTTTCTAGTCCGCACGACGCCGCTGGCTGGGACAGGTGGGTGTTTGTATTTTTCTGAACACACTGTATACAAAACTATTCGCGCACGTGAAACATTTCACGTTAATCTTTCGCTGATCTCTTGTATGTGTTATGCAATGTTAATCTTGCCAATCTTGGTCGTTTTCGTGTGTTCGTATAGGCCGTGATTCAGCACGTGCTTGTCTGGTATAGGCCTACTTACTGTATACAAGGTGGTGCAGTGCTATATGTACGCCCATTGCTTTTAGCATAGGCTACGTGTGAGTTGGCCTATAGATTAGCGCATATACGACGTTACGTTCAGTGTAGCGTGACTGATGTAGCTAAATCCAAGCCACACAATGTACTTCGACTTGTTGTGTCACAAGGCCATAAAGCAAATCCGCTAGAATTAAGTTGTGTACGAAGTGGACGTATGGTGGGTCTGTGTTGTGATATATACTGAGGGGCGCTGTCTATTGATGAACAAGAAAGCAGCCAGAGCCCGCAGACCTCCGCCAAGGCCATGTTGTTCGCCAGGTGGCAGCACCATTTTCGGTTTGGCAGCGGTTTTCCTTATGCCCCATTGAAAGCAATGTTAAAGAAAATTTCAAAGTGATCCAGAATCCAGGATTTCTTTCGGATCACCCCCAGAATTGAATCACTGGTAGTTTTTGCCATTCTCAACATTCCCAGAAAATTTCAGAAAGATCCGTCCATAACTTTTTGAGTTATCTTGCTGACACACAGACAGACAGACAAACAAACAAAGTCTGGCAAAAACATAACCTCCTTGGCGGAGGTAATAATTAATAATTATGCTATGCTGATTGCTGACAATGCTTCCGTTATGCACCTTTCCATGATGGACCGCCAGCGCATACCACTGCAAGCAGCCAAGCAATGTACTGGCAGATACCAAGATACAAGAGAGGACCAGGTCTGAGGTCGACCAAGAGCGAACTGGAGGAGCACAGTCAACAAGGACTTACAAAAGATGGGGTTCACCTGGGAAGAAGCAGAGGTGGCAGCTCTTGACAGACATGGATGGCGTCGGAGTGTGGCCCAATGTGTTCAGTTGGATGCGGAATGAATCAAGGTCAAGGTCAAGGACCTTCCCATGAACTATGTCATATCGTTAGCTACATACTACATCGAAGCGTCTTTATTCTGCAGTGTGGGACTTTTCGGGGCCCAACGCGTAAATTTCAAATTTTCAATAAAGAAAACCCAGACTTTCAGCAGCGCCAAAATGTATATTCCATAGACTCTAGTTTCCGGAAGTGTAATTTTTAGGGCCTATTAATGGGGTTCCGTGGAAAGGGGCCGTCAAACGACGACGTGTTGGTGGAAAACGACGATTTTCAGTAGTTGCGGTTTGTTGGTGTATATGCGTAGCGGCGGCATAGGATTAAGATTAGCTGGCATGACTGGACTTCGTGGGTGGTCGGTCCGCTGACACGCGTTGATCGATGGGATATGTTCGTCAGTCAAGTCATTTCTGCTGTGTAAAGATTGATTCATGTCACGAAGGCGTTGTTATTTATGACGCGCATGCAACGCTGCATACTTCACGTTGGAATATGGTTGACCGGTTTCATTGCTCTGACTTTTGATAGCCTCCGCCGAAAAAGGACGTTATGCTTTGCGTCTTTCCATTTGTATCCTAGATGCCGCCAAAAAATCACGAAAAGATTTTGTTGAAATTCTATGGAGGGGTTTGCAGTGGCTTAAATATACGTTTTATTACGACCTGTATTATTGTGCGAGTGTAGCGATGCATAATAAGCTATAGACCATTCTCAAGCGTGCTCACTGTTCGTCCAGTGCAATGCATAGCATTGGACAGAGTATAAAATCACCTGAGCGTCCGTCCGTGCGTGCGTTCGTCTGTCCGCCAGTGTCCAACTTTGAGGCACCATATCTCCATAAAGGTGCACGATAGACGTATGGTCACAAAGGACCACCCATAGGAAATCGCCCACCGCGAGTCGAATGGTCACGTGACCGATGACGTCACGTAAACCACAGAGGTCAAGGTCGTGCTCTCATTATCTTTGAGGCGGCAATTTAAAGTTTTAATTTTTAGAGCTGGCCTACATAACTCACTCATTTACTTCATACAGACTTCACTGTAAGCTATCGAAATGCATTGGACAGACTCCGTGTTCGTTTGAACATTTCATGACTGCGATCGGCGGCGTGTTGTGCCTGGGGCGTGCGTGTGATATGCAAACGCGAAACGCGCTTCAGTTGTCACACTTGATTGGGGTGAGATTATGGGCAGTTATAACACCGCAGATATTGCGGTAAGAGATAGAAGGACTAAACAGGTGGCAGCACCATTATTTTGTCTGAGGTTTCAGAGCCGTGATCGCTTCTGTGGTGTGTATTAGGAAGAACGCTTCGTTTGTCAGTCATACAAAAGCTACCCAGATGTTATTTATGCTGACGTTTATGAACCAGGTTTTACTGCATGACGCACGTGATGTAAAGAGCGCGCGTATTCAATTGCCACTCTTAGTGCATAGTGTCTGTTCCTCTCTCCGTCTGTCTGTAACGTTAATGTTTCGTGGACATATAGGTTGGATTACTGTACGTGACTAGTAATTACACATATAATTAGCACGAAGCCATGGCTTCTTGGAGCCTTAACCTCTTTCATCTATTCCCAGGGCAACATCCCTAAATACCGGATGTAATATGAGTGGGTTGGTATCCATAGCGGTCGAAGAGCAGCGGGAAAAGTTGGACATGTGACCTTGTAGCGGCGATGACCTTGAAATCTTGACCTTCAAAACGGATAAGTTTGTTTTTGGTTCCAAGTACGTCATCAGTCAAAGTTTGGTGAAATTTATTCCGTTTGATTCTTAGGATATCTTGCTAGCAAGATAACGCTGAACATAATGATATCTCTGCCAATCACTATAGGCCCCTAGGAGACGAAAGCATAAAAATTCAGGTAGATAGATTGAATCGATGGCCTTGGTAGAGCCATATGCATACGCCTTTGGTGATAAGAATCGTTGGACCTATTTCTCTCTTAGTCATCAGAACTGAGAAGTTTTATGGTTTTAAGCACGCGGTCTTGCACGTATTGTCCTTTGAGTCATCTTTGTTGTATACCTGTATACGGTAGCGGTGAGAGTAGGGGTGGGGATAGGGTGACATTGCCCCCCTTCCCCTCCGTCATTTTACTTTGAGCCAATAATCACTCACAGTGTTCTCGTTGGTTCCGTCACGGTCGACGACATCCATTCACAACCTTTGCCCGCAGCGCACGGAAAACGCACGTTTAGACCACGTGATCAACCCCCCCATCTAACCCCCACTCATCCTACGCACCTGTTCGATCCATTTTAGCCTCATCGCAGTGCTGTTTGCGCCAGTGGCGTAGACAAGGGGGACAGTGGGCCCCGCGTTCTACCCCAGTCCTTCAGACAAGACAAGCACACGTTTATACTGAACTAAATTTGGTCAGTTGATTCTCAGGAAAATAACTGAAATTGTTGTCACTGTATCACATATTTTAAAGATCAATTTCGGCTGGAGCTCGGCCCTAGACTCGCTTGGGAAGCTCACAGCGCTCCCCAGACTTTGCTATATTTTTGGGGTCTTAACTTCCAACGGGAGGGAAGGAGAGGGAAACGAAAAGGAAGGGGAAGGGTAAAGGGAAAGGAGGGGATTGGGGAAGGGAGAGGAAGGGATCGAGGCTTCTCAACTTGTATTTCTGGCCACGCCACTGGTTTGCGCGAAACTTTGGCTAGTTTGTTAGTTCAAGGAGAAAATCTGCCCCTTAGCCAGTGATAGTCTACATTCGAATTCACTTAGTCGGAGTTCGAGTCCCGTGACTTCGACGAGAAAGAATGTTCGCAAAATTGTGTATTTTCTACTTGAGTAACCCAACCAGTGTCGACGTTATGTCAGCGTTACGTTATGACAGACAACTCACGGTGGCGATACCGTGCTTTGTCTACGTGCATTGCACGTCTACGTCAACTCAGCCTTCCATCCCTCCGGGGTACGTAAATCGAGTAATCGGCTTGTCTGACCGGCGTGAGGTGCGGTGCGTTCACCTGTGTTGGCTAGCAGACGACACTGCAGTGTGTGCTTTCGTATGGCATGTGACGCTCCGTAGCTCTGAGATGGGCACCCAGGAAGAGCTGTGCGTGCACAGCCGAATGTAACCCTACTAACTTTTTTGAAAATGAGGCCAAAATATCACTGCGGGGTTAGCGGTGCGTGGCTGGTGTATGAGGAGGAAAACTCCATCACGTGAAGCGCGAATCGTCTTCTGATTTTATGACATATTCAGCCCATGTACGTGCCATGATGCAAAGTGACTGAGTGATTTATTTATGTCCAGCCACGCGCTTAGCTGACCTTGCACCCATTACCGCCCCATACGGCGACCTTGCCTATTAGGGTGTTAAGGTGATATTTTATTATTTTACTGCCGTTTTAATGCTTATATGTATTATTGTATAGTCGGCTGATTGATTTACGGCTTTGATCGTAAACAAACCGGTTTCGCTTGGTTGAGCTGTCGAGTACGAGTGACGACATTCAACATTGTGGCGCCGCCGGGTGTCAGACATTTACCCCCCCCCCTTCCCAGGGTCATTGACGTTTGACCGGACATTTCCCCTCCGTGATCCATGAATAATGCGGAAAAGACAACGGGTAGAAAAACGCACAAACACGGTGCTGTGGTGCTTATTTGGAGCATGATAGTGTAAGCTTACATCTGATGTTAGTTATAAATGACCATAGTGCAAAAATGCGCAAAAAATCGTATTACCGAATTCGCGGTAATTTGCATAGGTCTATCAAAATCGACACGTCGGAAATGTGACACACAAACAGTTTGGCATCTTTTTGCATTTTACTGTTTTAGAACTTTAAGTACTCGAACTGAATTGAGTCTTAATCAAAGGTTGTTGCTCGTCGCACGCGACAGTGTTAATTGTCCTTCGTCGCCCTTGAATCGCACTGCCGCTTCTCAGCATTTCGTTGTGACATTGTTTCATAAATCGACTCCACGCTTGCTAAATCTTTAAACTAACTCCCAGAGTCCAAGAACTAAACTCTTTCTACAACTTATTTGGGCCGTCGTTCAGTTCTGATATTGCTGCTGACGGCGCTGAGTCAAATTCTACGACTTTAAGACCGTGTGTTGACTTTAAAGTGGATATCCCTGGCGGGAAAATGTTCGCCCTGACGTTTAGCGCTGTAAGAGGAATTAGAACTGCGTACGGGAAAGTGTTCTATACACTGCGACGGGGAAATATGCGTTTCTGGGCGGGGAAATGTCTGTGGCGGAGGGGGAATGTGCATTGCGTGGCGTCACTTGTCTAGCGTCGCTGGCTGCTAGGCGCACCTGTTCAGCAGCGCTACGTTGATGCCCATTCAGTTGTCTTCACTGCGACTCGCGCTGCAGTCTGACGCGCTGAAAACCCGCTGAATCAGCGAAAAAACCAAATGCTCGACAGTGACGATACACGCTAATGAAAACACAACATTTAGTTAATTATCCCGAAGTAATACGTTTATACTGTGCTGCTTTAGAATATTGAAACGTCACTTCGTTTCAGTGGGCCTACTTCAGCGGAGTAAAAGTTAATAATTGACGGCGTTACTGTAAGCAGTTTAAATATCGCTTCTTGGGCATAATGTTAATGTTAATGTTATGATCTGGGGGCTTAGTTCAATGGTAGAACGTTTGACTTAAAATCGAATCACCCGGGTTCGATTCCCGGAGCCTCCATAAATTTTTCTGCACTATTCCATTGTGAAGGATTGCGATGATACAAACGATACATAATATTGGCAGTGGGCAACAAAATTACTCCGCATGATGTGAAATTTAGCATCGAGGCAGCTCGGAAATTGTATTATATCGTTCCAGGTTAACTGTAACTGAAAAATAGGCCTATCGGTGAGCATTTATAAACGTTTTTTCCAGTTTTTCATGAAAACGCGTTTTTTATTTTTATAAACGTTTAGGGCAAAGGTGGCGATGATTTTGAATATTTCTAAACAAAAACTGATGTGTTGTCAATAGAATAATGACAGCCTTTGTATTTAAATTTACTAAGTTGTGCATGATGACAACATTTGGTCATATAAAAACGGTTTCTTGAAATAATGAGTTTCGTTAAAATGTCAGTCAAAAGGATATCACGTTTTTATTTACCGTTTACAAACTTTTTTCATTCTATTGATAAAAAAACTCGTTTGTACGTTTTTTTTTGTTATTTTAACATTTATTGCATCTATGGTTTAAAGTGCATCATCTGTGTTTTCGGAGGTAATCAATCATTCTGCACCGCGCACTTTGTGTGGTCTGCCACCCATAGGCGGAGCTGTTACCGTGCGCTCATTGATGCATATGGGGGAGTAGTAGGCGTACGTGTTGTGCATAGAATGTTGAAGTCCATGGCACCTGCTGGTGTAATGACGTGTAAATGACGTCAGTGTTACGTCGGTTCCGTACTCGGGTTTCCGCCTACCTGCTTCCGGCTGTTTTTACGCGGGAGAGCTAGCATAGCTATAGCGCGTATTAGCCACGGTAATTCTGTCTGTCCGTCTGTCCGTCCGCCACAACCTTGTATGGTGAGAGATACGGCTAAGGTTACTATTAATCACTAATGGGAAGTGGCATACGCATTTTCAGATGGAGTGAAAATCATCGACTTTGGATGATCTTGAAGGTTAGTACTGCATCAGGAACTGTATATGTAGGCTGTATCGCGTCAATCGTTTCTCGCGACAGCTGAGCTTTCTTGTTAAAGTTGTTTTTTTAGGTTTTAAGGTTTTTTAAGATGGTTTTAAATATGCTTTTGTTTTGTTTTTAATGGGGTGTTTACACGATCCAGCAAACATCCAGCAAACTTCCGGCAAATGTAGGCTATTCAAAATACACATGCTAATGCTGGACGTTTGCTGGATCGTGTAAACACCCTATAAGGTTTAAGCATACAAAGAAGACAGGACACATATTTTAAGACGCAATAAGAAGACATATACACCACTGCGTCAGCTGCTCCGTGCAACGCTCGTTGCTTTGCGTTGGATTTGCATCCACTCAGCTGTACTGACGCCGAGTTGCTGGCTGTGTGTTTCAGATGATGTCTAGCTGGCAGATCGAGCCCCTGCCGTCTCCCACTGCTGGCGTGGAGCGACGCGAGGGGTGGTCGGCTAGTCGCGCTGCGTCTAGGTCGTCGCTGGATCTCGTACAAGACAGGTTCCCCAACGACCGACTTCATCTCGACGACACGGTTTGTGCTTATGCTATAGGACGCCCAGGGGCGTCTATTTCCCTTAAGTTCTTGGAGAAAGTTTCTCTAACTGTAGGTGAGGCGCCGCAGGCGCCGTACGTGTCGAGGGGGTGGAGAATGGGGAGGGAATATTTTCCTCCTAGCTGACTAGGGAGTTTGGTATTATTATTGTTATTATTGTTTGCGTGTACAGCGACCAACAAGCCCCGGGTCATCGTTGTCTTCATCATCATCATCGTCTCGACTCAGACCGACAGGATCGGTCAGCTTTCACACACGAGGAGGACGCAAGTCTGCTCCACCCACGCCAGAGTAAACAAACTCATTTTCACTCTTCTCTTATCATATTTATTACCTACGCCGAAAATGGCGAAGTTTTGTGACTGGGTCTGTTTGTCTTTTGGCTTGCGACTGCCATAAGCGACCGTTATTGTCAGGCAGCGTGTCTGTATTCTACTCTCTCTGTCTCTCTGTCCACAGCGCGGCTATTGTATACAGCAGTCGCCTACCAAATACACTTAGTTTTCTATTTCTCTGGGTTAGGTAAATCGAGTACCGACCTGCTTGGCCGTAGTTAAGGCGTGGCGCGTTCATTTGTGTCAGATGGCAGGTGATCTCATATGGCAGGTGATGCTCCGTAGCTCTGAGATGGAGCTATAAAAAGCTATACACACTTTGTGCTGCAGTAGTGGAATAGGCTTTCACGGTAATTTTGTATAGTAATAAATAAGAAATCGAGTAAAAATTGTAGGGACACTATTGATAGAACATGGACTACTGTGTATACGGAGTGTCTATGGGTTGGTGGCGTGGCGTAGCGGTAACGCGTTGTGTCCGATCAACGAAGTTAACCTACGCCGGGCCCGGTTAGTACATGGATGAGTGACTGCTTGCTGGCAGGTAAACCATCTCGGTATGTAACCAGCCGCCTAGGTCAACTCAGCCTTCCATCCCTCCGGGGTAGGTAAGTCGAGTACCGGCCTATCTGCCTGGGGTTAAGGCGGGCACGTTCACCTGTGTCGAGTGGCAGGTAATACTGTGTGATCCCATACGGCAGGTGGCGCTCCGTATCTCTGAAATGGCTTCCATTGAAAGCTATAACGCCATCTATGACATTGTGTGTTATAGGTCAAGTCGTCGCAGTGCGAGTCCAGACGCGGATGTAGCGACATCAGCAGCAGAGCGACGCTTTCTTGTCATGGAGGCTCACGTTCAACTTACAACGGTCCGTATCATATTCATGGTGTATTATACGTTCATAAGCATTTGCTTAATTTATTGATTTATTTGAAATGTAAAGAATTTTATTTTTAACGTTTTACTGGGGTACTTATCTTAAAAGTATGACCTTCTTCCAAGTCCTGACTAACCCTTAACAGATTCTGAAAAAAATAACGTGCATATATTCTTCTATACCAGGGCAGATGATCTGATTAAGCTTGCAAGCTCGTGGGATTAAATTCAGGGTCAAAAAAATAAATCTTGAGAGATTGCAGCTGTCAAGTCACCCTTTCTGTTAGCATTGAAGCACTGAAGGACTCGACCTATACCAATGTGTTTTTACGTGCGAAAGCAGCTACTGCTTTCAGCGCGTCTTAGCCATCGCAATTCTGTCCGTCTGTCCGTCCGTCTGTCACACGGGTGGATCAGTCAAAAATGGTGCAAGCTAGGATCACTAAATCTTCACCGTCGGCTGCCTGGAAGACTCTGGTTTCAGGAACCGTAAAGCTTTTCCATAAATTCGAAGGGGGTCACCCCGAACGAGGGCGCTAAATGAGAGGGGGTAGGCGAAATTTGCGATTTTTGGCCAATAAGTCACTGTATTTCAGTAACGGTGCGAGTTAGGGCCTAGGTTACTATTAATCATTAATAGGAAGTCGTACAGTGGCTCTCGATTGGCGCCGAATTCAATGAACTTGAATGACCTTGAACGCTAAAATAGGGGGTTTTATGGATTTTTTGGCAATTTCGGGCTGTGACACAAGTCTATATCATTTACAAGGTGACGCCAGGGAACTATCGTTATGTGATCCAGATAGAGATTTATTTACGTATTTGTATATTAACTTAGCTTGAACACCCCAATTTTCAGCTAAACTACTAAACCGGAACTGCCATAGGCTTTCGCGCGTCTCGTGAGCATTAGCTCAAATTTCTTGTTTTGATTGAATGTCCTGATTGTATCGTGTGGTTTTTTCTAATGTAGTAACTTTGTTGTTTCACTTTTGATTTTGTTCTGCTGCGTTGCAGAGCATGCAGACGCAAGATCGCAACGTCTTTCTTTTCAACGACTTGGTCATTTTTGGTAAAGGAAAGTAAGTTGCCGCCATTTTTGCTTGATGCTACTATATTTGGCACTACTGCATGAGTAATGTATAGCTATAATAAAGCAAAATCTTGCCAGTACTGTCCATAATTTCACATGCGCACGCTTTAGAAGATATTGACAATTAAAGTACGTTGCAGAAAGTGTAAAGTACGTTTTTCTGACAGCAGCTTCGTTTATATATCGTTTTGCTTTTGCTTTTTACTTTTGCTGCTGAATCAAAGATGACAATGTCTTTATCTTAATCTTCATTTTTTACTCAAATGGGTTGAAAGCTGGAAACATTTTTAGCCGACCGTACTTTAGTATCAGAGTCAAGCTATTGGCATGAGTTGTCGTTCGTCCATCGTCCCTCCATCTGTCCGTCTGTCCGTCCGTCACAGATGTATTGTGGCTAAACGGTGTAAGATAGGGCTTAGGGCTATTGATCACTAATAGGAAGTTGCATGCTGGCTTTTAAATGAGATATAAATTATTGATCTTGGATGACCTGGAAGGGTAATAACGCACTGTTGTAAGCTAATCATGCGGTATTGTGGTTGAATGGTAGGTCGTAGAGGGTCCGCGATGGTGCCATGGGATAGGGCGGTAACGACTTCCTATAGAGTGTCAATAGTAACCATGTGTCCATCTGCAGCGGTTTGGCTGCAATTTTGAATGGAATGTTTAAAGCTATAAGTGGCCGTATCTCGGAAACGGTGAGTGAAACGGCCTAGGTTACTATTAATCACTAATAAGAAGTGGCTTACGCCCTGTCAGATTAGATAGAAATCATTGACCTTGGATGACCTTGAAGGCCGTTACGCGCTATTGTGGCTAAACGGTGCGAGATAGAGCCTAAGTTGCAATTGCTCACTAATAGGAAGTCGCATATTGGCTTTCAAATGACATAAAAATCATTCACCTTGAATGACCTTGAAGATCAGTACTGCAACAGGAACTGTATAGTCTGTAGCATATTTTTTCGAGCAAGGATTTTTATTGTGAGAAAATTTTCCTTGTTCTTTTACTCTGTACTGTTTATATCACCTGACGAGATGACCATGTGCATGGAACAGTAGAGCTTTTATATCGCTTGGCGAAATGACCACGTGCGATGTTTGTTATACTAGCTTCATTGTAGGTTTTGAGACAGCGTTCCATTAACATGGTGTGCATGGAACTGTGTCATCTCTGACAAATCGTTTTTTTCTCTGTGACTGGAAATTAAATCAGACGCTGGGCTTCGGATGTACTTCGGAGGTACTGTCAGCTGTTCCTAGCGATAGCTGGGCTTCTTGTTGAGAGAATGTAATTGACTGACATTTGATGACTTCGTAACTGTTTACTGTGTACAGTTGCACTGACCTTTGACCTGTGACCTTGGTGTATATGTGTCAAGGTCACAGAACTTGCGGCTGAAGAACCGTGTTCCTATTGGTACGATGTGGACGGACACTTGTGTCGATGAGGTATCGGAAGTAGTTCGGGCGCCGGAACGCTCTATTGTGATTGGCTGGCCGATGACCAATTGTGTCGCCACATTCGATTCCGTCGACATAAAACAGCAGTTTGAGGCCAAACTAAAAAGGTGATTGGAATGCATAGAAGCTGATATGGCACAAGCCTATTTGACTGTGGTGCACTAACAGGATTTATTAAATAAGTTATTAAGATTGTAAAATATTGCTAGAAGATTTATGTCACTTTCCAGTGTCATGGGCTCAGCTTACCGGTGGGCTAAGTTTACCAGAGGATACTGAATACGCCGGAAGTTTGAGTTTTTACGCTTTTTGACAGCCTAAAAGACTGTGCTGCAGCTTATTCAGGCTTATTCAATACAAATTTTGTTAATTTTTATAGCTGATAAACATCTCCAATTTTCGGCTTATTCAGTACAAACTTTGTTAAATTTTATAGCTGATTAAGCTGCAACACAGTCTTTTAGGCTGTCAAAAAGCATAAACATCTCAAATTTTCAGCTTATTCAGTACCCTCTGGTAAACTCTGCCCGCGGGTAAACTGAGCCCATGACATCGGGGTTTGTAGAATTTTGCACCAATTTAGTGATTTTTTTTTAAACAGCTTGCATGGCAATATTAATTAAATAATGTTTTATTTGAGATTAAGTTGTGTATTATTGCTAATTTACAGTGGATAAAACAGTCTACGGAATCCACATATTATACACTGTGTCTCGAAAAAACATTCCCGACATTTTCGATTGTAACTTCAAGAAAAGCTATCAGATTCTAATATTTTTGGTGTGAATATTCCTGAATGACTGTTTAGCTTCCCATCTCACCCAATGTTTGCTTCTGCACTACCAGGAGAATGCAGACCAAGCAAAATATGCCTTAAAATATGCAAAAACGTGAAAAAACATCCCCGACATTATCGATCATAACTTGAAGACACCACCAGATTTTAATAATTTTTGGTTTAGGTATTTCTGACACAACTGGCTATTGAATGATTATTTAAGTTCCCACCTCACCCAACTTCTGCTTTTGCATTACCTGAGGAAAACCAACCAAGCAAATCATGGGTTGAAATGAATGAAAAACTTTAATATAAACTTTATGTAACCAGATCTCTAGCCTGCAACAGCCATTCAGTTACAAGGTTTGACTTTTGTAAAGCAGTGTGTCTGCCAGACGACGTTCAGGAAGGTTTATGAATTCAAGAAATGACCGGTGAAGTCTGGATTAGTCTGAAGCAGAACAGTACTGATACTGCTGTTGATGAATCTCCATGCATATGTTCACACAATGCGCCCATTTTTCAAGCAATTTTGCTGCAGGCAGTTGAAAAACGAAACAGTTAGATGAAATGTCAGCCAAAATGTCAAGAAAGTTTACAAAATATGTTTTTTGTGTGTTGTTCAGATTAAGCAATAATACTGCATTGGGTAAAAAAGCAATATTTCGTTGGTTCTGATTTCCCCAGGTAGTGCAAAAACATATTTTGGGTGAGGTGGGAAATTAAGGATTTATTTAATGGCAAGTTGTCTCAGGAATATTCGTACCAAAAATTATTAAAATATGACAATCCTTGTTCAAGTTACAATCGAAAATGTTTGGGATGTTTTTTTGAGATGCAGTGTACATCGACGTGTTGCAAAGGTCGTGAAATGTGACTGAAATACAGTGCTGCTATTAGATGTTCATCAGTTGCCATTTTGTTGCAGGTTGATTGCAGTGGAAAAGTCGAATGAAATTCCGTCGTCGGTTATACTGAAAATTGTGAAGCGTGATCCATCGTTCAGTATTGTAAGCCATTCTGCTTATCTTCAGCTTAGCACAGTAATGATAGTAGCATCTCATTATTGCAGAAATTTATTTTTATGCTTTAACCATCGTTATTCAGTGCCAGAAGCATTATACCTTTATGGTGTAGAGTGAACAGATGTGCAAAAAATAGCATTTTTCGTTTGTTTTTTTTCTACTGAGTTTTGTCATGCTGTCATAAAGTTTAGTTTTTTAATGAGGCCAAGTCCCCAATAAGTAACAGAGATTATTTTGTGCTATTTCTGACTGTGAAATTTTGTCGTGTATTTGTGTGATAGACAAAATGTTTGTCAGTAAATAACAAAGAGTCGGCTCGCGACGTCGTACACCGCTGTCTGACAGAGCTTCACATTGCAGTAAATAATTCGCTTCTATATTAGCGAGATAAATACAATATTACACATCACATCATTAGATATTCACTAGGCATTTTGCTGTTGATCCATACCACGTCAAGTATCTAGTAAACGTGGTGATATGCTTATCAGACGAAGCAGGCCATGATAGTTCTAAAGTGTCACATGTGTAAAGGTTAAAGGTTTGAAGTCTTTATTTAAGTTACCGCACTGAGATAGATGAAGACATTGTGGATTGTGGAATTCATGTTTATTTGTTTGGTGCTATTTCTGACGATGAAAATTGATAATGCGTTAGACAAATGTGCTGAGACTGTATTACAAATTGGTAAATGAAAATGGACGCACGGTGAATACGTTTAGTCTGGGTAACAATCAAAATCCAGCTGCTTGGGTGGGGAACGTGAGAAAAAGGTTGGCATAGTTTTCGGGGGGAGGCATCTTTTTAGTGCTAATGCATCTTGTTACTTTAAAAAATTTTTATTTGGTTATTGATTGATTGATTTTTGCTGCAAAGACGGCTGGTGATGGCAAGTATGGGTGTAACGGTACTGCCAGGCATAGATGTTAAAAACATTTATTATGTTTTTTATAAAAGTTAAAAAAACATGTTTTTTTATGTTTTTTAAATGTTATTTTTATGTTTTTAATTTCAAAATGTTTTTTTACTGTTTTTGTTCTATTTTTAATGTTGTATTTTTTTTCTTATTAGAACATTAGCATACAAAATTACAAATATGATGCATTTCTCATGGGCAAATTGCGTTTAGTCCTGTTTTTGATCTGTACCATAATCACCATTACATAACATTCAGTACATTCTGGTCTTCAGTCTTCACATATGGTAGGTTTTTGTTTTTAACATGTTATTGTGCAAAATGTGGTTCAATGTTTTTTATGTATTTTTTTGCATGTTTTTATATAAAAGTGAAAAAACTTGTTTTTATGTATTTTTTATTTGCAAATTAATGTTTTTAACATCTACGCAGCCACGCACTGCAAATGTGGGCAAGCAAAACAGAAAACCAAAGTGCGGGTAGTTTTACATGGAAAATGCGTATTTGGCATAGTTTTTTAATTGCTGCAGGTGTCACACCTGGCTTTATAATTTTGTCATTTAGTGTATGCAGGGCATCTGTATATCGCTATGTGTAGGATGCAGATCCGGCTGAGTATCAGTTGTGGGTCAACTCGTCACGTAATGAAGCTCCATATCCACTCATTGGTGAGACTATCTACCTACATGTGTCTGTTTCCTTTCGCTGACTTATTCATATGCATCTACGTTTTTATTTATAAAACATTTGATAGAGCAACGTATATAGCTGATAACAATAGAAAACTAGAAATTTGGGGCAAAGCCCAACGTGAGTCCGCCCGACGCTTTAAGTCCGATTGGGGGAATAATTCAGGGGGTTGAAATTCTGATTAATCGATTGAAATATTCTGGCTATTATGAGATCTGCTTGTTGCCTTCAAAATCCAGTGCATTGTTGATTATTCTTATTATGAAGTTGTCATGGTGTACATCTCAGTCTCCGTTTTTATCTTGATTTATGTTGTCTTAGTTATGTGGAAAAAAAACTAAATTTGAAGACTAACAAGTGTTAATAGCACAGTATTCTAAACTCTCTAGTACTGCTGCTGTTGCTGCTGTTAAGTAAGTAAGTAAGTAAGCAAGCAAGTGACTATTTTTATAGTGCATTGATTGACTGTAGAAAGCCTCGTGTTTGATGTGCTCGTAAAAATGAAATAAAGTTTTTTTTCAGGTCACGAGCACCCGTACTCAATCCACTTGCACTATCAGCGGCGTGTGTCGGCGCGTACCCGCACCACGAGTTTGAGTCCTGTGCGCTTTCACGGCAGTGACACAGACATGAGACAGTCCTCGTTTGACGACGACAGCTGTCGGTTTGTGCTGCGACAACGAAACTCTGTCCGCCGCATGTCTTTCGGTGAGTTCTAACCCAGTCTGTACTGCTAGCAATGGCTTCTATTCCCCAAATCTGGCATCGAAATCAGGGTCAAGTTTATCCCCCTCTGCTTTGGACTCAAGTTCCCCCTTTTTGGGCTCTTTCTTCTTTCTCTGAGGGTAAGTTTTGTTAAAGGTATAGATTGCCCAGTGAAAAATTCTGGAAGTTTTTGTTAAAGAGTGTAGATATTATTCAGAATTCAGATGAAAACTTGTTTTTTTGTGGTTTAGTGAGTTTTGACCTAATCTGTACTATCAATCAGTCAGTTATTCAGTCATCAATCAGGGATTTTTCAAATGGTCTAACTGATGCAAGTTGCTGCTAGGTCCACTAAGGAAAGAGTGTTTGTTAGTCCAGGTCTCCAGGAAATAGTCAGAAAAAAGATTTTGCGAATAGATGAGTTTTGAGACGCTGACGGAGGGTGGACAACAATAGGCTCGTCGTTTGGCAGGCAATTCCAGGTCCATGAGCCAACAACAACCGTGAAAGTCCTGCCACCACCACTATATACTGCCAATGATGCGTTGTCAGTAGAATCCAGCAACCCTCTGAGTATTTCTCCGTGCAATTTCGTGCTTTCTGTATTAGGACGGATAGAGGTTAAGACGGACTGACAGAGTAATGCATCCTGATAAGACGCCACACAATAAACCCCGTCGGGCTGCTTGTAATTGCTTGGCAGAGTCGGTTCTTGCAGCGCAAGCGATTCCGCCTATAGGCACACATTTCTGCTTAGCGTGGTCCGTCTGTCATGTCTCTTTGCTGTCACATTCGTGCACTCTGCTTAACTGTTGGATGGATTTAGATGCCATTTGGGAGGTCCACTTGTGGGGTCCAACGAAACATTGTGTCAGACGGGGGTCCCTGACTCCCCAGAGTAAGGGCATATTTGGGGTTGAATGCCCAGCCAAAACATGCAGCTGAAAATTGCAGCCAAGCCATTGGTCGTAAGCTGCCACTTGGCGAATGCAAACGAGGATTTTGCGATTCCGCCTTCTATCAGACTACTTTGGTGTTTGTTGTCGTCAGATGAGTTCAAGAAGCTGCCAGTGAAGCGACGTCGCCCTCGGGCTCTGCCGCTGATGCGGATATTCAAGAGGCAGATGTTGAAAGCTCCCAGCGCAGATGATGAGCAGCAGCAGCAGCACAGCCTGCTGTTTGGTCACGACCTCAGCCAGCTGTGTGTCGGTGATCTGCCCTGCCCGCCCATCATGGTTAGTGAGACCATAGCATTTTATCGGAAACCTATCGCAGAGGTGCGGAACATTACCTGCCACATGGCATCACAAAGTGTTACCTGCCTGCGACCCGACACAGGTGAGCACACTCCACCTTAACTCCAGCCAGATAGGCCGGCATATGATTTACTTACCCCGGAGGGATGAAAGGCTGAGTTGACCTAGGTGGTTGGTTAGATACGGAGACGGTTTACGTGTCCACATATGGTCACTCATGGAAGTCTATAGTAACCATTTACCCGGAGTCTGAAACCCTACCATTACGCTATCAAGCCACTTTGCTTTGGTTTTATTTACTGATTTATTTATTTATTTATTCATTTGTTGTGCAATTTTTACACAGGTTAAATCATTCACTGTAACAACGGAAAATCGCTAGTGTGGGAAGGTCACGTTTCACTGCAGGAAGGCACCACTGTACAGAGCTATAGTTTTAAACGTATCAGTGGTTGCAGTGATAAATTATTAGAGCGTGTGTGTTACAGGCATTACTGACGCAGTTGTACAACATCGGTCCGTTCACTGACGGCATATTCCGCAAGTCGGCGAGTCTGCGTAAAACGCGTGAGGTGAAGGAACGCATGGAGACGGGCGCTGAGGTCGACTTTCAGGACGTTTCGGTGTTCGTCTGTTGTGCTATACTGAAGGTGAGTCTTAGCCGTGTTTATAGCTGTCTTATGCCGTGGCTACACGCATCGATTTTCCCGTTCGAGGTGTCGTCCGTGTTTCCCTGGACGAGGAAATCGGACACGTCGGACGACACCTGGAACGACGCGTTCGATTTCCTCGTCCGAGGTTCTGATGGGCGTCTTTTGGCTGGCAGGCAGAAAACCTCGTCAGAGGAAATCGGACAGAATGAGCATTCTCATGCCGTCCAATTTTGCTCGGACGATGTTTTTAAACCTCGGAAGGCTCGGCGACGTCGGACGACACCTTGGACGTGTAGCCACAGCATTACGCAACTTCATCCTCTTTTTCAACGTTGTTTATTGTTGGGTTCAGTTTTACGTCAGTGTCATTTTTTCTCTTTTATTTATATAGCTTTACTCACTTTAGAGATGTTTTACAGAACGCTGAAAATCATTACAACATTGTTTTATTATACCTTCGTCAACGCAGTGGCCGGAAACATTATGTTTCCAGAATGTTCGTGCGTCCACGCGGACTGCGTGCACGAGTCCCGAATAAACGAAATTAGCAAAATATCTTGATCATTTGTTGACGGAATTTGACCGAACTTTCACCACTAATGGATTTCGGGGCAAGGACGAACAAGTCAAATTTTGGGATCAAAAGGTCTAGGGTCAAAGTCACGGTGGGGTCAAATATGGCTCAAATTGCACTTTTTGGCCTTGTAGTTGTCACATGTTGGCGGAGGCATTATAGTCGACGGAGTTGTAACCACCGTTTAATTTACTCAACATTTTTGATAATCTTTATTTCACCAAGCAAACATTGGCAGAGAAAAAAAGAAAACAAAAATTCCAAAAAAACAAGAACAAAAATTTTTAGACTCATCGTTTTCGCCGCGTTATGTTATGTATTATAGTTTTGTTTGTGTAATAAGTTACTATTACGTTTGCACGACATGGCCTGTCGTGAGCTGATGTGCCGTTATTATGTCACTCATCTCTGTTTGTGTCTGTATGTCTGTCTGTCTGTCTGGTAGGACTTCATGCGTAGTCTGCCCAACTGTCTGCTGACTTGTGAACTCTATCATCAGTGGGTTGATGCTACGACACTTCTACACCCCAGCAAGCAGATCGACCAGATGTCAAGGTAAGACTGTCCTATTGAATGTACCAGTGGCGTCGTGCAGGGGGCAGTGGCATTTGTCTCCTTTTCTCTTTAATTTTAGCCAGTGGAAAATTTTTTTCCGTATGGTTTCTTGCAAAAACGCAAATTTTGGAACTGAAAATCCTGCATTTTAGGGAATTTTGGGGGCAAAATTGAACGTTTGGGCATCCGTGATCTTTTCTGTGGAAAATTTGCAGCCGTTTATCGTAAACTTCCTGCCTCATCTACGATCTTAGCTTATGACGCTGCCGGAGTACCGCGGCGCATTTCTCTTTTTGCTTTAGTTGATGCTTGTCTTGTATCCCGTTCACTGCAATAAGTAAGCAAGTAAGTCGGTTCTCTTTGGATGGATTATGCAACAAATTAAGAAAGAATTTTGATGAAATTTCGTGTAAGGGTTTGGCATGATTCGTGGAGAACGAATTTCGTTTTTGATGATGATCGAGATTTTTTGTAGATTGTTATCGGAAATTATTAACCATTAGATTAATCGCAGGTTAACCACACATTAACTACAGCTGTCCAGTTCTTTTTCATTCGCCAGGTGGCAGAAGGATTCTCGGCGTAAGTTTGAGGTCTCTGATGGTTGTCTGTGTGTGGTCCAGGTTGGTGAGTCTGCTGCCGACGAGTCATCAGATCTACCTGCGTCACGTGGTCTGTGTACTTCATCGTATCTCGGCGCATGCGGACTCCAATAACATGACTGCTCGCAATCTGTCGGTGTGCGTGGCACAGAACTTGTTGTGGCCGCCACGCCGCAGTGGCGCCGCCGAGATGCTTGTCGACGTCAGCCGCGTCTCACAGGTATGATATATAGTTCTTCATAGGAAACCCATCTCAGAGCTACGGAGCCTCACCTGCCACATGGGATCGCATGCCGTTCGACACAGATGAATGCGCCGCCCCACAACCCTAGCAATTGTGACCTGACCAGGCGTCGAATCAACGACCTTGAAGATCCATACAACTTGGATGTAGTAACTAAAATCATCGAGAACACTCTGAACAGCCATGGTTGGGATTAAGAAGTAGTTACAAAGTCTAGTAGCTAGTTGATGTCGGCGGCTGGCTGTAGGTATGTCAACGGCTGATTGAGTCGACTGTGGAAGTGTTTGGAGCCTCATGTCTGGATCTGTTCGGTGTCGCGACTCCATCAGTCCCTGACGGCCCCACGTTTATCTACAGCACAGACGACGAGAGCCAGCCCAGCCTGACTTCGGACAACATCGGTGAGTGAGTCGCACGTCGTACTGGCGTAGCTAACACCGCGCGATGTGTGTTCGGTTACATTGCAAAGCTGTCTCAGTTTTTGTCTGATATATTTCTTTCAAGAGTTGTGTTGAGCAATAGGATAGAAAATTTGAAACGCAGAAATTTAGTTTTCGCAGGGAGTTAGTTAGGGTTTTTTTCAGGTGCTTGGATGTTATGCTGTTATTCTGCCTTGATGTTTGTTGGATTTCTTTATCATTTATTGTGCTACTCTCATGTATGATGAACGAAGTTGAATTTATATTATGTCTGTGTGCGCTGATATTTGTAAGTAAGTAAGTAAGTAAGTACTAGTTTAGTGCATACACGTGAACGTAAAAACGGTTTCCAAATGAAATACACTATAGCACACAGCCACTTATCTAAAGAGTCACAAACAGACATAGACATTTAGACCGCATGTGAACAGTAAAAAATAGACTAAATAAGAGATGTGAGCTAATAATGAACCCAGACCCTAAGTGGCACTGAACAAAGATGTTGTAGTTTGTGTGGGCATATAGGCGCTGAGCGAGAGTCCACTGAATGATCTCGTATGGCAGGTGACGCTCCGTATTATGTTACTAGGTGCAGAGCGGGAGTCGTGCGAGAGTGAGGATCATGAGCCAAACAGTCCAGCGTTAGTTCTCGGTCATCGTCGTCATCCTGGTCGTCATCCGCTCACCAGTCATGGCCGGCAGTCGTCCACGGCCAGCGCCAGCAGGGACTCCGGTCTCACCATGAGCAACCCGCAGCTCTACGACGAAGACGATGATTTAGCAGCAGCATCCGGCGAGAGGACGTTGGAACGGGGGGATGGGGGTGCAG